>Ga0247610_10002299_pt1 | contig 22270 bp, 27 predicted proteins | sample 174DNAGHGhighgp2_FD_193483 | JGI IMG/M metagenome (GOLD analysis project Ga0247610, IMG submission 193483) | Sheep rumen microbial communities from Palmerston North, Manawatu-Wanganui, New Zealand - 1742 DNA GHGhigh gp2 | ecosystem: Host-associated > Mammals > Digestive system > Stomach > Rumen...
ATACGCATCGGGATCGAGTACGTTGTCACAATAGGTCAAGCCGTTGGGGATGGCCTTGATCTTCTTCACCTCAGCAGACTTTGCTTCTGCAAGCACGTCACCCTCTGCGATGAAAGCACTGCTGTCTGCTACAACAGCATCCATTGTCAGAATGTCGAAGTCGGCATTGCTGCTGTCGATGGCGGTAACGGTTGCGATATTGCTCACAGCCTGAGTGAGATCATCACCCACTACGAGCAAATTCATGCCAACTTTTGCGATACTGCCAGTCTCATACTTCTCAATCTTGACGGTCTTCTGGACGGTATCAACCTCCAGAACCTTGAAAGTGTAGATGGGAACGATGGAACGTTTCTCTGCTGACTCGTCAGCATAAACAAGTGTTCCTGCAGCCATTACGTTAGGATAGGCGGGCATCAGTGCGGGGTCGCACATGAAACCACCGACGGCAATAGTCGGCTTACCCTCGTAGCACTTGCGGACACCACCAAAGTTCTTACTAAACTTTACGTAGTTGTTGATAGTACCTTGTTTCATGTTACCTAATTTTTGTGTTGTGAATTTTCAGTTTACAGACAATTCGTTAAACGAAAGTCTTCTCTTGTTCGGTAGCATAGTTCGCGCTGTCTGCTGCCTCCTGCTTCAATCTTTCAATGCGCTTCTTAACGAAGTCATTGTTTCCACCGTTTCCTCCAGTGCCATCACCACCGAAAGGCTTTCCACCGTCAGCGTAGTAACGCTTGTAGCGTTTCTCGTAGGCTGCGATTGCCGTCTGTTTCAGAGCATCGAATGTCGGATTTTCACCGTATTCGATATCATCCAAAGCATCGTCAATACAAGCCTCGTTGTTAGCCTTCAAAGCGATAAGATGTTTCTTGAGTTCAGCCTTGACAGCGTTGAGTGTAGCGTTTTTCTCACGCTCTAACTGTGACTTCATAAAGTTGGTCATGGTAGCCGTCATCTTACCAAACTCGCTATCAGCACCAGTAAGTCCAGCCATTGCTTCCTTAACAGCCTTTGCTACCTTTGCGTCAAGTTCTTCGGTCGATGCACCGCCGTTACCGCCGTTGCCACCGTTACCACCATTTCCACCACCATTCTCAGGATGCTCTTTCTTGTAGTCTTCCAATGCCTTTGCTACGGCAGTCTGAATACGAGTCTCAACATCTTTCTCATGCTGACCTGCATACTCTTTTGCGTAGTCTTCCTTGAACTTCTCTGTGAAAGCCTTTTCGTCGTGACGCTTCTGACCTGCAAACTGAATCAGTGTTGCAACTGGAAGTTTCCACGTCTCTTCGGTAATCTTAGAGTCGTCTGCGAACATTGTCAGGACACTTTCGGCAATACCCTCAAATGTCTTGTCACTAATGACCTTTGCGTTGTCTTCTCCAACCTTGGTCCTCAAATTCTGAATGAGAATGTCTTTCTCCATAAATGTTTAGTTTTTGTGTTGGTTGTTACAGGCGTGTCTCGCCTGCTTTGTAAAGATTTTTCCGCAAATATAGATGAAAAATGAAAAAATATCTGATTTTTATTTTGGTAATCTTTTGTTTACCAATCAAAATCTCAGATTTTTAAGGCTTTATATCTAAATTTGCTGCAAAAAATGTAAAGATAACAGAAAGTTATGGAAGGTTTTACAGGACTATACACCATCGACGGAAAGCCTATCTACTCTAAAGCCTTTATTGAGGAACTTAGAGAAAAAGAGAGCAATAAGAAGACGTCAAAGTATTTCATTGCTCAACGTGGCGCACAGGAAGTTGGACTGAGTAGCACCGTTGATATTATTGTCTTCGGTGGCAACCGTGGTGGCGGCAAAGCAAACCCATACTCAACACCTGTCGCTACACCATCTGGATTCAGGAAAATGGGCGACCTCGAAGTAGGTGACTTGATATGTACGCCGTATAATGGTGTGCAGAAAGTAAGTGGCATACATGAACAAGGTGTTAATACCGTTTATGTGTTCCACTTTGATGATGGCACGAATGTAACGTGCATGGATAATCACAGGTTTTGGGCGCGGACTTCACCAACAGAAGACTTCCATGAAATGACAGCACGCGATATCATGGAACACTACGCCATTGACAGACCATACCCGTTGTCTCTAAGAAGGGGTAATACTAACTTCATAGAGTTTCCGCTTTGTGGAGAGGTCGAAATGAGCGAGAATGTCACACCTGTTGACCTGCCAATACACCCTTTTGTTCTTGGGTATATCTCTGGTACTGGATTCTGGAACTTCTCAGTTTCGGGAATCAAACTGTCAAAAGACCAGTATGTAGCGAGAAAAGTATATAGCCTTGGTCATAAGGTTAGGATGAACACAAAGGATGGATTCTATTATCTGCGTGGTCTATCAGATGAAAACAGACGAAAGATAACAACAAGCAGACAGGAGCAGCCAGCACGTATTCCTATTGATTATAAGACGGCTTCGATACAGTCACGATGGGAATATCTGAAAGGTATCATGTATAAGAACGGGCGTTCTATGCACAAACACCCGTATCTGGCTCTTCCAAACAAGCAACTGATAGAAGACGTTGCAGAGATAGCACGTTCTCTGGGTATCTGGGCGAGAGTTTCACAGATTGAAGATGATCCTGAACGTATCGGATTCTGGAAGGTTTCTTTCGTAGCACCTAACGATGGTGACTTGTTCGTAAAGCACAACTTCAAGATTCGCGCACACGTCAATGCCGAAACTCCTACCAAACCTAATGCAAAGAATGTCCTGACAAAGAAACTACAGTACATATCTAAGTCTAAGCATCGTCAGAACTGTCGTTGCATCACCGTCACAGGACGCGACCACCTCTATATGACTGATGCCTATACCATCAATCACAACACCATAACGATGTTGATGGAACCGCTATATGACATCAAGAACAAACACTTTAACGGTATCATATTCCGAAAGAACAAAGACGATTTCGAGAATATCATCAATGAGTCAAAGCGTTGGTATGCGAAACTTGGTCGTTACAACAAGTCAAAAGACGATATGACTTGGAACTTTAAGACGGGCGCAAAACTTGGTCTTACCATCTATGATATGCCAATGTCTGACTTCGACACAAAGTATCGTGGTCAACAGTTTTGTTCCATCGGTATCGACGAGTTACCTCAGATGCCGTTTGAAATGTTCAAGTTCTTAATGACTTGTTGCCGTAACACCATCGGCGTACATTCTCGCATACTTGGAACTTGTAACCCTGATCCGCTGTCATGGCTGAGAAAGTTTATCGACTGGTGGATTGGTAAGGAAGATACTATCTATTCAGATGGACTCATGCACCCTGAACGCAAAGGTTTCGCCATTCCAGAACGTGACGGTGTTGTCCGCTACTGTTATATGCCCGATGATTCAGTTGATAATATCATCTGGGGTGACACTCCAGAAGAAGTTTACGAGCAATGTCGTGAAATGATTGACGATGCCTGGGATCCTGAATGGGAACAGTACGGATATACCAAAACTTCATTCTTTGTCAAGTCCGTTACATTCAAGAAAGCCGCTTTGAATGAAAACAAGGCTCTGATTAAGAGTGACCCCGGTTACATCGCTTCACTTCTGAACCAACCGCCAGAAGTTCGCGCAAGAGAGTTTGACGGAAACTGGGATATTATAAAGATGGGCGACGATATGATTCAAGCCTATCATCTTGATAAGATATTCCAGAACGCACAGATGATTGGTGACGGTGTTCGCCGTGCAACCTGTGACGTTGCAGGTGACGGTGGCGATAACTGTGTGACATGGTTCTGGATAGGACACCACGTCGCAGATGTCTATGTATGTCGCCGCGACCCGTTCACTACCGTCGGACTGATAAGGGCGAAACTTCAGGAATGGGGAGTTTTGGAGCAGAACTTTGCCTATGACCTCAATGGAATGGGTCAAGTTTTGAAGGGTGCTTTCCCAAGAGCAGTACAGTTTAACAACCAAGAGGCGGTTGACCAGAAAGATAAATACCTATACGATAACAAGAAGTCTCAGTGTGCGTATAAGTTTGCAGAACGGACACAGCAAGAGGGGTGGAGCATTGAGCCAACTCTTTTGAAGAGAAGATATAAAATCGGTAAGGAAACAAAAACTCTTTATGATATTCTTCAACTTGAACGTAAATGCGTGAAGCAGGATATGTCAAAAGAAGATAAGGGCTGGTGTCTGATTCATAAAGAGCAGATGAAGAATAAAGCAATCGTCGGACACTCACCAGACTTCTTTGAGGCATTGTTTATGAGAGAGATTTTCGACATCAAACATACTCAGGCTGTGATTCCTAAATGGCTCAAAGACAGAAACGGAAGAAGTCGTATCAGAACCGTGCGAAAACTCACTCCCAAATACAGATCATAACTAACACAAAAATGATATGGATGCAGTATTAGAAACAACGAACAAAAAGTTAAGAGACCTTCTTACAAAGAAGCCTTTTACGAGAGTTTTGCCTGATGGTCACTATGATCACGGCTATGTATGGAACGAAGTTTCGGAAGTTCCCGTCACTCCTGACAGGTTGCGACGGAAGATAGTTACGCAGGAAGATTTCTTGCGGGAACTCGACCCCGCAGGCCACCTTATCAATGACAGGGATTTGTACCCTGACATCTGGCAGGAGAATGAGGATGATGGAAAGTGGTATATCCAAGAGATTCCTCGATATGCCTTTTCGTACCAACAAATCATCCTCGTAAAACACCTCACACATCTTTGCGGAAACGATATCCAGTTTGAACTCTCTGACAAGTCTGTGTCAGAAGAGACTCGAAAAGTCTTCACCGAGTTTAAGAACGGATGGGCTAACAAGAATATGGAGGTTGCTTGGTATCAACTGGCAAAGTCTGTTAAGGCAACAGGTGACGGTGCTTTCGTTGGCTTTCTTGACAAAGGCAAATTCGGTTGGAAAGTTTTGTCTTTCCTCAACGGCGACAAACTATTTCCTCATTATGATCTCAGAACAGGAAAACTCAACACGTTTGCGCGTACTTATTGTAATTACGCGGAAGACGGTAGCATCACAAAACGTTACATTGATGTCTGGGATGATACCTACTACTATCGCTTCGTAGCAGACGGTGATCCAACGTCACTACTTGACAAGGCAAAGCAACTCATATTCAAACTATTCAATACGGACGGTTATAAACTGGAATGGATGGAGGCACATGGCTTCGATACTATTCCAGTCGCTTATATGCGTGACGATAATGGCCCGTGTTGGACTTTCTCTGAGGAAACGATTGAGAATTATGAGGTTGCTTTCTCGAACCTTGCTCACTCCAACCACGATTTCGGTCTGCCTATCATGTACGTCAAGGGAGAAGGCAGTGAGGAAGTGACTACGAAAGATATGTCCTATGCTTCAAAGATTATGCTTCTGCCGTCTGATGGAGAAATCGGATTCTTGAACCGTCAGGATGCTTCAAATGCTTACAAGGCAGAACTTGACAAACTCGAAGACAATATCTACAAGCAGTCATTTGCCGTCAAGACTCCAGAACTAAAATCTGGTGACACACCAGGCGTTTCACTGAAAATCATGTACTCCGATGCCTACGAGAAAGCAATGACCGATTCCAATGAGTATGATGGCTGTGTAGATAAGATGATTGACATCTTCTCTTGGGGCTACGGTATCGAGTGTGAAATGAGACTGGCTTTCCTCAACACGAACATACGTCACTACATCGAGCCTTACATTCACCTTAACATCACTGAGCTTACCACGAACCTCAATACTGCCGTCGTTGGTGGTTTCCTCTCAAAGCAGACGGCATCGGAGAAATTGCCGTATTCGACACCGCAGGAATGGGAGCGCATTCAGGCAGAGAAGAAAGAAGAGCAGATGCAGGAACTCTTGCTTACTGAGCAGAAACTTGAAATCCAGTCTGATATTAACATTGAACAGGCAGAGGCTGTTGCCGACATTGAAGCGCAGTACATGGAAACGACTACTACGACAACGGAAGACGGCAAGAAGAAGACTCAGGGAAAAGCCCGTACACGCACCAAAGGTAGTGTAGCAACTGGCAGAGGAAGAAAGAACCGCTCTGGAAAGCAATGGGATGAAAACGGTAACGAGATTGATCCTATGACTGGCTTGGCAAAATCCAAATGGGATAAGTACAACGAGACACACTAATCTATGAGCAAGGTAGTAGTAAAACTCGACACAAGAAAGTTTCAAGCACCGTCTCAATCTGACATCGACGCTGCAAAACAATTCATCCTGCAACGTGAAGAGAATGCCCGAATGTTGGAGGGTAAGATTGATGAAGCGTTGGCTGATGCGGCTGAGAAAATCGTCATTATCTGTTACAGGTACGACGTTGACCCTCAGAAACTATATATCGCCAGTGGCTTCAACGAGCAGATGATGAACGAGATTGCTGAAGTTATGGACGCTCTCGAAGAGGAAATACTTGGTCTGATTCAGGAATATGCGACACGTTCAACCAAAGACCGTGAACGTATCAATGCACTTCTGCTTTGGATGGCAAGCCTTGGTCGTGGCAACCGTAAACTCCGTGATACTCTGGAGGGCTATCTCTACAAATTTATGAAAGACCTCGAAGCAGCAATAGCAGCACTGAGATTTGCTGAGACAACCATGACCGATGCAGTCACTAAGGTAAAATCAAATCTGCATACCATATATACAATGCCTGAAGTGATGGCTACATTCAAAAATGCGTCTGAGTTTGCCGCTACCTATATCCAGAGTCGCGGCGTACAAAAGGGTGGCGTTGGTCTATCGAACAACGGTAGTACCAACGTCACCAATATGGCACGGCTTACCCTGCAAATGGTATGGATGCGATCACACCGCATTGATATGGAAGAAAATGGAGCTGCTGGATTCTATGTTCTCAGAGGCAGCAACTACCCATGTGACTACTGTGATTCAAAAGTCGGCTTCCATCCTATGACCGACATAGAAGACTTTCCACCTTTTCACGGACATTGTTGTTGCTATGTCGTACCAATCTTTACAATAACTGATATTATTTAATTATGGAACTATCGAAACAGAAACAGACTGAGGCAAAGAAACTAAACGTAACTACTCAGTACCTCGTAATGGCTGATTTGCAAAGTATAGGCTATTCCGAAGAAGATGCCTATAAGATTGCATTCCCCGAAAACGAGGCTTTGGCTGTTCAACAGAACAACAGTATTCGTCAAAACATTCTGGAAAGCGCAAAGTTCAAGAAACTTCTTGATAATCGAAGACAAAGGGTAAAGGACGGAGTTGCAACTCCAGTCTCTCTTGATGAAGTGGAACTGGTTGGAACTGAAGAAGTGCTGAAAGAGATTCTGAGGTCGGCAAAGCAGCAGCCAATCGGTTCAAAGGAACGTGCTGACCTCTACGCAAAATATAACGACATCAAGAAAGAGAATGAGCAAGGTACTGAAGACGAAACCGATGCAATAAGTTTCTTCTTCCCTGCCAAATGTAATCAGTGTCCGCTTCTTTATGCGTATAACGAGGAAATGAAGAAGAATACGGATTCGCAGGGAAAGATTATTCGACCCGTAGAAATGGGTAGGGTGATCAGACTTGCACAAACGATTATTCAAGCGGCGATTGATGCAGCAGAATAAAAAAGTGGTCGAAATTGACCACTTTTTTTATTTCCACAACTCTTTATTCTGTTCAAGCCATTCCTCTTCATTCGAGGCATTCCAACTTCCGTGATGAAGATGCAGGATAAAGTCTGAGATTCTTAGGTGTCGCTCTGGCAGGTTGTGATTGTGACAGTCCTCATAGAACCAACAGCCAGTATCATAGAGCATATTCGGTCGTTGACGGCTCAAAAACCACATCTTTTCACCGTTGAAGTATCTGATACCATATTCACGAATAAGTTTGACATTGATATAGCATAGATAAGGCAACACTCTTGGCAGAGGTATATTCCATCGGTTGTGATGCAAGTCGATGTTACCAACCCAAGCACTGCTATCGTCAAAGAACGTCGAAATGTCTTTCTTGACAAGAACGTCACTATCCATGAGCACGAAACCGTCTTGGAATAGGTCAAAGCACTTGTCAATGGTAAGACAATGCCTGGCACTGCCATAATTGTTCTCAGGACATGGATATTTGTTTGGGAATTGGTCAAGGAACTTATCAAAGTCTATCAACTGACCTTTGGTATTGTCAATGACCTCTACATCATCGAAAACATTCTCAAAAGGTTGTTTGTCGGAATTGTCAAAGACATAGACCTTGCAATTCGGAGTGTGCTTTCGCAGAGACAGTATTGCGCATTCGGTAAGACGCTGTGTGTTGAAGTTCACGATAACGACATTCCTATGCTCTGGGATTTGTCTCGGCTTCAAGCCAGTCAACTCACGCATGATCTGGTCTTTTTCCTCAGTCCATTCGTTATAGCAGAAGAAACGGTCTGCATACTTGCTTCTGAATTGTTCGAGGTTGAACTTATTCCCCGTACCTTTCTGCCACTTATTCGTAAACCATTCCTCAACAGTCTTCGTGCAGTAGTGTTTGAGGTAGGCAACGGAATAGTCGTACTTCTGGAACGGTCTTTGCTGGCACGGCTCGGCACATGAATTGCAACAATTCATAGGATTCGATGGAAGATGCGGATTCAAATAGAACTGAACACAGGAAAGACCGCCTCTGACGATACATTTGACATGGTAATCGTCGGGAACATCGTCGTACTGAACATTCTGGTCAAAAGGCAAAGGCTCTGTAAAACGCTCGGACAAAGAACGGCCATCGTCTCTAACAAGACCGTTATCACCAAAGTTCATCCAGTTAAACAAGACACATTGGTAGCCCTTATATTCAAGCATCAGTGATTGAATGGAAAGACCACTGACGATGTGGAGGTATTCATCGAAGTCGAAGAAAGCCATCCACGCCCATTCACTACCATATTTTTTGTAAACGTCCTCATAGGCATCGCGCTGGACTCCAGAACGGTTACGGTAATCAAGGATTTCGACAAAGCCACTCTCTATGAATGGAGAAAGAACGTCTTCAAAATATTCTTCACCGTCTCTGTTATTGTCACAGAGGTAGATTTTGTCGAAACCTAATCGCTGATAATGCTCAACGAACTCACGGGCATAACGGTTCTCGCGCCTGCCAATACAGCAAAGCGCGATACCGTCACCCGTTGTAGGAGAGGTCTTAATTCTCTCTTTCCTTCCTATCTCCATCTTCGGACTCTTCTTCTTTCTCAGACTCAACAATGTATTGCTTGTAATCGGCAATACTCTGCTTCACTCTTGCTAAGAACTCGTCGTATGACAGGAACTTCTTATCTTCTGGCTCATAGCCTTCATCAAGAACTTCTGGGTGCATATAACCATAGACTGCAAGAATGAGGAAGTTTTGGAATACACCAAGACTTATCGAAGTGCAGAAATTGAAATTAGAGAGGAACGAGAAAAGAATGTCAAAGTCTTCCTTACTCTCGGTAGAATATAGGTCAGTCAAAGCCCGGAACATAAGATAGGTCTGAGGTATCTGGACTTTCCATGTTCCGTCAAGGTCTGAGATAATGATAGCCTCAATAGTTTTCTTCTTGTCAAGTTTGATGCGGGTACGCCACATCTTGAAGTTTCCGATGCGGGCGGGCTTGACAAAAGGTATCTCACGACCCTTTTTCTGCTCTTGCTTGGTATCGTTAGCCTTGTTTTCCATCGTCGATAATGTTTTCAAGTAAGAACTTTCGCAAATCGTTGATAGTCTCAAAGTTTTTGATACCTTGCTCTTCCAGATACCACTTAGCGGCTTTGAATACGCGGTTTGTGCTGTCAAAGAAGAAAGCGGATTCATGGTCTAAGGAAACAGAAACATGATTATTGACAAGTTTGCCAATAGTCGAAGCCAAACGAACAGCGGTGTCATAAAGGTAACTGACAGGAATAACATTGTCGTGACCATTGACATAGCAACATGGCTTACCTCTGCCAGTCACAAGTCCAACGACTTCCTTTACCGTACTCTTATGGATGCGTCCTTCACTGAGGAAATAAACCTCAGTTCCTACATCAAGGACTTTGGGGCGCATAGCAAACTTCATCCTCTCGAAACACTTACGCAACTCTTTCAAAGTGTTTAATGGGTCAGAGGTATCAAAATGAAGTGGCTTGTAATATTTTGAAATGTCAACCTTTAAGACAAAAGGATTGCCCATCATCGTTTCCGGCTTACTCAGTTCATTGTTCAGATAAGCCAGTTCCTCGGCTGCTTTCTTGCAACGGTAGAAAAGTTCCAAGTCAGAACATTCGCCGTTATCGAGCATCGTCAAAGGCTCAACGTCTTCACCGCGCAATACACGCTGTGACTGCTCCATCTGGAGATAAGCAAGAACCAGCTGCTCCCGAACTTGATCGGGAGACAACTGATTTACAAACGCGGTGAACTTTTTTCTAAGTTTTCCGATTTTTCCCATAGCAACAAACTTTTACTTTTTTGAAGTCGTTTTCTTGGTGGTAGTGCCTTTCTTCTTCTTTTCCGGCTCTTCAGCGGGGGCAGCATCGGTAGGGGCTTCGGCTGATTCAGGAGCCTCACCAGCACCATCGTCATTCAATTCAGCGGTTGTGCCATCGGCAGGGGCTTCAGTACCAATGTTTTCATCACCTGTACCCTCGCCAGTCTGTTCCTGCTGTTCAGCAGCGAGACGTTCAGACAGTTCCTTGGCCTCGTCTTCATAGCCCTCTGCAAGCAAAAGAGACAACTGCTCTTCAACAGGCAAAACCAAGATTTCAGCAAGGCGGTCATAACGGGCTTTTTCCTTGGCTGCTTCGGCATCAGCTTGTTTCATCTGCGCCTCGGTAATGTCGGCAACCTCGTTGAAGCCTTGCTTGCGAAGTTCTGGAACAATCTGCTCTTTCGGCAACTGCATGATCTCTTCAATCTTCTTTGCCTTTTCCTCGGCAGTCATACCGTTCTTGTTCTCGTTAGTTGCGACATTAGTGGTGTGTGCAACTGTGAAACCGCCCATATCGACGGTCTTCTGATTCTTTTGTCCTACTTTAATAGTTCCCATAGTCAATAGTTATTTAATGTTCCACATTTTGTTTGCACCATCGGCGTTGAAGAGCACATCAATGTTAGCACCTTGTTTCTGTGCTATAATATCCCATGCTTTCAACTGGATAAACTGCTGTGCCGACAATCCCATTTCCTGTTGATAGGCTTTGTCAGCAATGGCACGTTGACGTTCGGCTTTCTCACGGGCTAACTGCACCTCAACCTCACGTTCCTGGGTCTGCTTCGCCTGAACCGCCTTTGCCGTCTTGTTCATTTCCGTTAACTGTTCAGCATTTGGAATAGCCTTTCCGATCACAACTTGCTTAATCTCTATCGGAAATTCTTTCTCCTTTGACAGTTCAGCAACATAATCGCGCATTTCCTTCAATACCTTTGCGTCAATCTTATTTAGAACCTCGCGGTTACTCATAAGGTCAAAGGGAGAATGCTGAGATACATAGTCACGGACACGATTGCAGTAATGGTTGTAAATGTTAGTATTAAACCAGTCAACACCGTAATTCTCCAACAGCACAGGCGACTTTCCGGCCTTAATCTGAGTGATAATGACAGTATGGAAGTCAAGAGGGGTGTTGTCGTTACTAACGAGGTCTTCCATATCCACCTTCTGCTTCTGAGGTATGATCTTGAAAGTTTCGCTCGATGTTGACAACCAACACCATGTCAGACCAGTCGTAACGGGGTCTTTATCGACACCACCATGACCAAAGAACCAAGGCTTGTAAATCAAAACAGCCTCTTCACCTGCCTCTGGACGAACACCATGACAGGACATCATTGCAATGCTTACACAAGCGACTGCCAGAAGATAAATAAACTTTTTCATAATGTAATAAATGTTTTAGTGAAACAAATTACTCTTCTACTTTTTCATAGGTGTCTCTGAAATCCCAAGGATTCATAACCTCAAACATTCCATCGACACGCACAATACAATCACCAAGTCCACAACGGATAGTTGCAGATTTGTCATCGAGAGGGTCTTTTTTGACCATAATGCCGACAATGTGGTCACGGCTGTTACCATGACCGTCAAAATCGTACATTGGATTGATTATCTGCTCTGGTGTGTAACCAAGGAAATTGCAGATAATGTCAAAGTTTGAAGCAGATAGTTGCTCCATTTCAACAAATTCAGCCTTCTTTTTGTACTTCATATATATCAAAGTTTTTGTGAATAATATTTCTTTTCAGTTCTTTCAAATTCTTGCAACTCTTGAAAGAATTAGCAAGAATTATCAGGTTTTAATACTACCACACTTCTTACAGCGAAAAAATCCGCTATTGAAAGTCTCAATGTACTCGTACTCGTGACAACAGAAATTCTGTCGCAAGAAATCACGTACAATCAAGAATAAATCGCCTAACATAACTATGCGTTTAGGAAATCTTCTACGTCCAGATAGTCAATGCCAAAGTTCTCGGCACACTTCTTGTCTGAGTCAGAGAACTGCCCTGGCTTACCGCTCGCGTCACCAATCATCAGCATTTCAGACTTCTCAACACTATTGAAAAAGTATTCTAACGGACGGTATTTTAAGGCATCTTCAAGCATACCTGTGTTGGGCTTACGCTTAGATAAAGAATCTTCCGATGTGCAAAACTCAAAAGTCACAACCTTATGGCAATATATCCGAATAAAATATCTTATCGCATCAATCTTTACCAAGAAATCTGACATTGAGCAATGCTTTGGTATGCCACCCTGATTACTCACAATAGCAATGGCTTCAATACTCTTGATGTCTCTGATCTTGTCAAGAACATCTTTCTTCAGACGAAAATCAGTGCAATCCTCGGCAAATGTCTTGCCACTGGCCGTCTGAATGAGCGTACCATCCAAATCAGCAAACAAAATCTTGTATTCTTTCATATTTCTCTGAATTTTAGTCAATGAACTTCCCTTTTTCCTCATGCAATGCCTTGTAGTTACGCAATAGCATCAACTGAGAGAGAGTTTCTTTGTGCAACTGCGATACCTGTATGATATGGCGGTCTATTAGCAACCGATACAGCCAACAACTATGCTTGCGGTCTTCAACGTAGAACTCATTCAGCTTCCTGCACATATCCAGGCGTTCAAGCAACAGGGATTCGTATGTTGCACAATATTCATCACTCAAAGTCTGACCGCAACTTTCCATAGCAAGCAATGATACGGATAACTCGTCAATGTACTCGCATGATTTCATCATCAACTTCTTCACCTTACGGTAAGGCAGACCAATAAAACTTTTCGTTTCCATTACTTCAAGCATTTAATCATAAGAAAAGTATGGTCTTCGATACTGTAGATGCAGAAACCCATCCTTTTGTACCATTCCACTAACCACTGACGATCCTTTTCAGCAGAAAGAGAAAGAAAAGTCTTACCCTCCTGCCTTGCAATCACCTCACAGAGTTCAAGAAGGCTCCGGCCAATGCCTTTCCCCTTCTCATTCTCAACAACACTCAATCCATCGATGTAGCAAGTTTCCGGCATTGAATTATCAAAATTGACACCGACAATACCTGCACCGTCCCTACGGATAATCCGATAGGCAACGCCCCACCACCATGCGTTAGAGTGTATGAAATACTTATCACTATCTATTACCATAACTATCTCTACTTTACTAATTGCATAAATTGATAAAACTTTCTTCCAAGATACCCTGCAAGAAATCCTGCAGATTCAATATCATCAACGTGAGAATACTCAAGCACCCTGTCTTCAATATGCCTCTTTTCGTGAGAATATACCTCCCATCTGCTTTCCTCACTCCTAAATGTGTAAAAGACAATGACCATTGCTCTTATGTCAAAGTTGTAGAAAGTATCACCACCACCATAACAGCCTCTATCAATATAATCAGAGACACTATCCATGTGTACTTGTGTGCATTTTATATCCTTCATCGCGGAAAGCACCTTAATCTTGTCACTCTTCTCTTCAATCTGAACAAGAGTAATATCAAAGTCGTATATAGGTATGTTAAACTTCAATTTTTTCATAACTTCACCGCGTAATCAAGTTCGTTCTCACAATATACCTCATAGAATATCCCAGCAGCCTTACGCACTTTGCGGAAGTTCAGACGCTTCAAGTCCTGAGACAAAGACTTTTCAGATGGAGTTTCCTGACCATAGCCCTTACGCTGACAGAAATCAACGTACCTGTCATATAGTGTGGCGAAACTTACCAACTGAGCCTTCTCACCACGACCAGCCCACGCACTTGCTCTGAGACCGTCGTGACGGGCAAAGATGTCAAAGAACTGCTCGTTGTACTCCATATAATCCTCTGAATTGGTATGGTCGAAGCGGAATCCGTCTCTGACAAGCATCTTGTAGCCCTCAATCATCCAATTCCTGATGCCACTAAGTTCCTTCTTCAGTTTGTCACCAAGTCCTGCATCCATATCTTCCTCACGGATGCTTTGATTGAACACAATCTCAACGATGCGTCTGCGAAACGCTGCATCCATCCTCTTATTAACAGGGCGTTGATTCATTGAGAAAATCAGAAATGGAATATCATAGATGCGACGGACATTCTCACCGATTCCGCGAGCATTCTGAGGCTCACCACTACACAGCCGCTTAAAAGCGTCACTGCCACGACTGATGTCATTAACATCAACCTCAGAACAAATGTTGAATATCTTGCCGTCAATGTTCGACATCGTTAGCATTCGACTGATCTGATTCCTGTCTAACAGTTCACCCATCGAAGCCTCGCTGACATTGTTGTAACCATAAACGGCTCTGACTACTTCCTCGATGGTCGTCTTACCATTCGCTCCGCTACCGATAAGCCATAACGTGTCCTCAACGACATTTGACATCAAACGACGATTGACGCACCCCAATCCCAGGTACTTCTGAAGTTTCAGAATGTCTTTCGGATTTAGCATCATCGACAAAAAAGACTGCCACATCGTACAGGTACAGGTAGGGTCGTAATCGTATGGCAACAAATCCGTCACTGGCATCATGTCTGTAAAAGAGTGATAGACGGGATTCTCAATATCAGAGAAATCCCAGATTCCGTTACGGAAACCGACAATGGCAGGATTCTTCTCCAATGGCGATACACAGACACCTGCGTAAGCACTCTGTAATAATGTACCTTGCTTCTCTATCCAATCTCCCTTAACAACGAAATCACCTGCGCCAGCTGCGGCTATCAATGCCTGACCTACGCTGTCTCGGAATACAACTGGTGATAACGGACTCCAATACTTACCATTGAATCCCCATACAACACACTTCTTGCCGTCATTGCTCATAGATGTACCTCTGAAACAACTGCAACAAGCGTCTCTGAGTATCGAATGATAGGCATATAACCGTTCACTCCTGCGACGGGTCTGATATGCTTTCAGCAAAGCATCCTTGTCAATACAGGACTGCAACTGGCTCGAATATCTGCCAATTTCTGCCTGCAAAACGTCAATAATGCACGATTTTTCACCCTTTTTCGCCATAATGTACGATTATATATATATTATTATCACCCTTTTATTAAATTACAAAAATCCTATATAGGAGTGCTATTTATCGTTCACAACCTACATCGTGCAAAGTTAAACCCTTTATTTAAAAGGCTTTCAGACTATGAACGATTTTCATGTGTTTTCAAGAAAACATTACCACTAACCTACACAACATTCACAGATATTTACAGATATTCATGCCAAAAATAAAAAAATAAAAAATAAAAATGAAAAATCTCGACGAAAGGTCAGTACCCGCGCCCAATGTTGTTAAAAGGGGGGTGTACCCCGTCAAAAACGAGATAAAAACCTCCCAAAAAATGACACATTATAAATATAATGTATCAACGTTAAAACATTGATAGTCAATCACTTATAAACATGCGTGCAAAGTCATTTTTCTTTAATTCTCGTACTGTGTTTTTAATACCTTCTTATTTTCGTTTTGTCTTTGTTTCTCTCTATGTTCTATAATACTTCAGCCGTTTTTGTGTTCGTCTGGTTATCTGATTAAGACAAACAGCAACAGCAACAGCCTTCTATCTGGTTGCAATTATCTACTATCAGACGAAGACGAAAAACAACAGACAGACGCAACAAAAAACCTTCTATTTTCCTATTTATGACTATTCAGGCAACACAAAGAGGATGCAATAAAAACCGCTTAAAACGTATTATTTGGGCATGATCAAGACAAAGACAAACGGCATGATCATACAAAACACCATATATATATAATGTATTCCAGAACCGCCAAAAAAACACCCTATTTGCAAAGTAGAGATTGCAATTTGTCGTACCTTATTATAAAATATCAGATATTTTGCGTAAAAATCAGATATTAGACAAAAATAATCAGATATTTATTTGCATCGTATTAAAATAACCGCTATATTTGCAAGTGAAAAGGTGAAGGAGTTCACCAAAGGGCAACAGCCCTTCAGATATTGACATTTTGTAACACCTAAATAAAAGCAATTATGAGTACAAAGACAAAGAAGGGCAACGTTGCGAATAATAGTAACAATGTTGCAAGTGTTGAAACTGTTGAACTTGCACCCGTGCAAATTCCAGACGCAACCACAACAAAGGGCAAAGTTAGTACAAAGTTTACTCTTGTAGATGATGCACAACAGACTGCGAACACTGAGAAGATAGACAAAAACCAACTTTTTAGCGTTGAGTTAAACGACTACTTTTGTCCCGTCAAATTTGACTCCTCAACACTGGAGGAAAGTCTTTCACCACTTGTTAAGTCTGGCATACTTTCAGAAGACGCCAAATCTAAAGCAATTGAAACGGCAAAGCGCGAATTTCTTGCAGAACATGAAAGCGAAATAAATGCAGCGCAAAACCTAACATTTGCGGAGGTTGTGGCAAAGTTGCAAGAAAACCAAACACTTTATAAGAAGGTTTTAACAGCTTGCAAAGTTTCAGAACTCAACGAAGAAAACTACATCGAAAACGGCCGAGTAATGATTTACCGTGCAAATCAATGCAAGGACAAAGAAGGAAACGACCGTTATAAAGATGCAACACTTTCGAAGGTTGAGAACGGCAAAAAGTTTTCCGTTTCTCTGTTTGTCGAATATAGAGAAGTGACAACAGCAAACGTTTTACTTGCTATAAGATACCAACAGAGCAAACAAGATGCAGCAAAGCGACTTCTTAACCAGATAAGCGACTACAAACGTATTTTAACATACGTTTTTGAAGCAGCAAAGAAGGCAAAGGAAAACGGCTTCAGTCTGGAACAAGTAACGGAACAAGTAACGAAAGTTTTTGCAGAAGTTGAGGAAACAAAGTAATTTTGAAAGTTACACCACACGCAAAGCGGAGGCGAGTCTAAAAAGATTTGCCTCCGCTTTTTTCATGCTTTTATTTTTGAGTGTGCAAAAGTTTTGGTAATTACGGAATTTGACGTACCACAAAGTTTTTGAGAAACTTATTACCACAAAGTTTTTGCAGCCTGAAGACTTGAAAGATAGTCAAAGGTTGCAATCTTTATTTTGTTCTTTGACATGTTTAGATCGGAATAACTTTCGGGCTGAAAGTATTGCATTTCAAAGTTTGGGAACAAAAGGTTTGAGTGCATTATTCAGTCTTATAAAGTTGTTTTTGCGTGTGAAACGGAAGCCGCAAACTATATGTGCCGATATTGAAAAAGTCCATAATTGAATTTTATCATTAGTTTTTCGGACTGACCGCCAGACTTGCAAAAGTTTGGCGGCTGGTTCGATACCTGGGCAGTGGGAATGAAAGACTTTCCGCTGCCTTCTAATATTCACACTAAAAAGCAAAAGACAATGGAAGCAAAATTTAAAACTGGTGATGTTGTCCGTAATAATTACGACAACAAGAAAAGTATTATTGTTGAAGTTCTTACTTACGACAAACTTTTCCCAAATCCTTTCAACAAACAACTTTGTTACACCATGATTGGTGAGGATGATAGACCTTCATGGGGCTATTGTTCAGTTGTTGAGTCAACGCACACGATTCAAGAAAGTCTGCTGACGAGTCTTTGAGAATTAAGACGAAACTCTGGATGATGTTACAATCGTTCAGAGTCCAGACAAAACAAAAGATTATGGAACAAACGAAAGAAATTCCATCCTCTCTCATGCAACAATGGGAGCAGGAGGCCATCGATCAGAAGATTCCATACACAGAGTTTGGAAGTTTTTTGAAGATGAAGGAACAGAACTACTGGCAAAGTAAGAGTACGAAAAAAGTTTCTCAGCCGATCTTTGCCAATGATGCGCGTAACAAACTTACTGAGTACGGTAACAAAGTTGCGCTTGATACTTTGCTTTCAATTCCAATGGTCGAGCGTGCTGCAAAGTTTTCACGTTTTGACTTTGAGGATTTGAAGGATGAACTCTCTCGCGGATTCAAAGATGAATCACAGAAACTTTCTTTTCTCGAAAGACGCGACAACTGGTTTATGCGCCTGAAAGAAAAGATGAAGGACTTGCGCATATCCAAAGAAACTTTGTTGAGTTTCGGTTTTGATTTTAAAGCTGCAAAGTCTTTCGCCTATCAGACTATTTGAGCATAGTCTGGTAGCCACAAACTAATAAAATTCAATAACTATGATAGCAAAAGTTCTAATCTTTGTCATGGGATGGGTGATGCTCATTCCTGCAATGTTTCTGTGTTTTGACGGAAACTTCTGGTATTTCGTGCTCGGTGCTATTTACTTTGTCGTGATAGTGTTCAGCGGTTCAGACATTGACCGAAAGTTTTGGAAGGTGTGGTGGAGCATCAACAAGAGTTTATTTCCGCTGCCGAAAGAGTACGATAATTGAGAGTACGATAAAACTCTGGATAGTGTTGCAACTGTCCAGAGTACGATAATAGTTTTATGTTTTTAGTTATTGTGTTTTTCGCCCGTGAGGGTATCTTCCCACTTTATTACAATCATAGTTTAAAGATCGCTATTGAAAACCCGTGAGGGCTATTACTTTCGACCACTTTGTCATTGTCGAAAGTACGATATCAACTAATAGATAAGATTATGAAAGCAAGAGAAATCCTAAACTTTATGCTTACGAACTATGTTAGTGCAGAGTACGCAGGCATCATCGAGGTTGAGAAAGGTGAGGACGCAAGTCAATACTTTGCCGACCTTTGCGACAGTACCGACTTCATCAGTGACGGAGAATACTTCTGGTTCTACTCTACGAACGACAACAAAGACTTAGACTTGAAGAAGTTCCTGAGTTTCAGTAAAGACGATCCTTTGTTGAAGTTTGCCGACTATGAGTTTCCGACGAAAGACGGTTGGTACATTCTCTTTAAGATTGATTGAGACTAAAACTTTCTACCTTGCTACAAAGGTAGGAAGTACGAAGGTGATATTGTATTTTGTTAGCCATTACTTTTGAGACGTCACACCTACAAAGACACTGAAAAGGTAACTGAGAGTAAAAATCACGAAAACCCCGACGCGGGCAAACGCGGTAACGGAATAAGATTCGACCGGGCAAGTTTGGAAGGCACTTTCACTGATATTATAATCTGTGAAAGTACGATTTAACCAAAGATATTTCGATTATGAGAACAAGAATTGTTAAGCCGATGGGATTTCCCTTCGTAGGTAAGTTTGCAGAGATTTGCGCAAAGTGTAACGGTACAGAACTTTGGAAAGACGACATCAGGTTTGTCCGTCCTTCCCTGTTCAGGTGATAATCCCAAACTCTCTGAGGTGTTAGAACTTTGGAGAGTACGATATTATTCACATTAAAATTATGAGACTATGAAAGAAGTTACATGTAAACTTTACAAGTTTGAGGAATTATCCTCAGAATCTAAGGCGAAAGTTATTGAGCGTGAGCGTGAACAAATTCAGCAGTTTGGAATTGACGCTTGGGATTCCGAGCATCGTGCAACTCTGGAAAAGTTTGAAGCAATTTTCGATGTAAACGTCAGGCATTGGGAGGTGAATGATTATTCTCACAATTATCAGTTCACTTTCAACAATGATTTCTACGGCATGGATGCAAGCGAAATCACGGGCAAATATTTGCTCAGATTCCTCAACTCCATTTATTACGATATACGCAGCGGCAAATATTTCAGTTGCGGTCAGCGTTACGACGAGAACGGAAAATTTCACTACTCCTGCAAGCATTCAAAAATTCTGTGGGAAGAATTTAATTGCCCTCTCACTGGAGTTTGCTACGACAACGACATCTTGAAACCGATCTGGGATTGGCACAAGAAACCGAATTGGAATTTATCTCTGGAAAATCTGGTAGATGAATGCCTTGAAAGTTTCTTCAATTCATGGGAGCAGGAAATGCTCTATTGCGGAAGCGATGAATATTGCATCCAAGAATTGACGGAGTCGAGTGCCTACGAAGACACGCTCTATTTTGAGGACGGCACTGAGTTCAAAGGAATCTACGAGGATGCAGCCTAACAAACTTTTGTGGAGGTGACACTCCACGAAAGTACGACTAATCAAAATTCAATAGACATGAAAAGTTACATTTTCCAAATCAATGAGAATGTGTTGCCACCAAAGAATGAAAGTATATACGTTCTTTGCTCTGAACACGCATTAAGAGAAAGAATGTACGTCGGTGGTTTTCTGCGTTTCCTCGCAAGTTTCTACGACTATCCAGAAAACTATCCGATTGACGGTCAAAAAGTTCTCACTTTAAAAGAGTTTGACGTATGGCGCAAGGATCATCACTGCTGATGATATGTAACTTTGAGAGTCATTGCAAAACTCTCAAAGTACGAATGATAAAAACAATTTAAGTCTAACCCACTAAAATTTATTCAATTATGACAAACGTATTATTCGGCAGAACTTCTGCCCCCGCAATGGCTATGCCATCAGTGACCGAGACAACAGTAGTTGACAACACAAAGTTTTTCGACTGGAATGAGAAAGGCTACGGCACTCAGCCGCTGACTTTGCAGATGCTTGAGCGGACTCAGCATGAGAACGATGTTCAGGGCAAGCCTCTGAAGGGTATCTATCACTTCCAACTTATCAACGAGATTCTTTCCTACTGCAACGAGTTTGGCTACAACACAGAAGTCTATGACTTGTTTGCGGCACAGAATCGAGACAAGAATATGCCCGGTGTGACAGTTATCCGTCAGGTTGAGGAAAAGTATGGTGACAATGCAGTAGAGGCTCACATTCTCAGAAGAGTCTTTGCCAACATCAGAATCACAGACTTTGACAACTCCGAGACTACTACAGGTCTGGCTATCGCTTACCATCAGAAAGGTATTCAGGTAGGTTTTGGCCCGCAGGTTATTATCTGTCACAATCAGTGTATGCTCAGTCCAGAACTTTACATTGCATCCTATGGTGACAAAGGTACTGGACGTGGTGGTGGCTCTGACATCGAAACTATTCTCCGAACCGTTCGCGCTTGGCTCATGGATGCACGGAACTTGATCGATCGTGACCGTGAGAAGATTGAGCGACTGAAGAACATTGTCGTACCTGCTGACCAGATGCTCATGATTATCGGTCAACTTACGGCTATGAGAGTCAAGGCAGACACTTCGCGCAAAACTATTCGTGAGAACATGACCTATCCTTTGAATCAGTCTCAGATAACAGTTTTCACGGAAGACATGCTGGAGGCTTACAAACTCCGTGACAGAGTTACGGCATGGGATATCTACAACTCCGCTACAGAAATGTATAAGGCGCAGCGCATGGATATTCCTCAACTCCTTCCGCAGAACCGTGCTATGGTTGCCTTCCTGAACGACTGGTTTAATGTAGCGTAAACTCTTTCACTCTGTCAGACTTTGAAATCTGACAGAGTACGAAAAATCAAAACTATACGATTATGGGAAACTTTACAACAAGACAGATTCAACTCACACAAAAGCAGAAAAAGAAACTTATCGAGCACTCCAATACCTACTGGAAGAAGTATGACGTAAGACTTGTTCAAGTCTATTACAAAGAAATGCCCGTTGATTCATTCATCGTGCAATACAAGGTTTTTGTAGATACACAGCAACCAGAGTTTGAAGGTTTCTCATGGAGTGCCCCGAAAGGTACGATGGAAAAGATTATAGGAACTATTTCATAGTTTGCTAATTTTAGTGTGTGTTCGGGTGCGGCCATCGTGACAGATGGAAGCACCTACTATTAACCAAATTCAAAAGATTATGGATGAAGACAAGAAAAAACAACAAAGAAGATTGTTGCATGTTAGAGTGACTTACAAAAGAGAGTCTATTGATGAT
>Ga0247610_10002300_pt1 | contig 22267 bp, 5 predicted proteins | sample 174DNAGHGhighgp2_FD_193483 | JGI IMG/M metagenome (GOLD analysis project Ga0247610, IMG submission 193483) | Sheep rumen microbial communities from Palmerston North, Manawatu-Wanganui, New Zealand - 1742 DNA GHGhigh gp2 | ecosystem: Host-associated > Mammals > Digestive system > Stomach > Rumen ...
GTGGAGCCGAGGTGGTCGGTGTGGTAAAGGCGGATATTAGTTTTAACGATATTCATTAAGAAGTTGGCATAGCTTCGCCGTTGTCAGTAACATAGTCAATGACATGTGACAAATTTATTTATTTTTGAACAAAATTTTAGTTTTATAATTATTTTTTTTTCAAAAACGTTACTCTCCAGTGACTCATGCGTGACTTGATTTTATATATAAAATACTGAATATCAATTTATTAATAAATAATATAAATTTTCAAAACAAAAAAATGGTTACTTCATGCTTTAACATCCCAAATCCTCCACATGCTTTAGTGCGCGTTTATGGAAAGAAAACAGTCAATGGTGGGCTTAGTTTATACCTCAATTACACGCATAAGAAGAAACGTCACCAGCATTGTATGAGACTTTATCTTGAGCCCGACACTGACAAACGCGGAAAAGTGAATAAAAAAAACAGATTAGAAAATTTGAACGTTATCAACCGTGCAATGGAAAGACGTATAGAAGTGGAACGAAACCTTTTAAAGAAGATTTCTGAGGAAGACAAAAACATTCCTCGAGTTTATCTGATGTCATATTTGAATGATTTCATCGAAGAATCAGTTCTTCATAGAAAAGGAAACAGTTATGCTTTTGCATTACAACATGTAGCATATCATCTGAGAAAATTCCTGGGAGACAAAGCGGATATTGTTACGCTGGACGATGTCACACCTGAGTTCTGCCGCAAATTCATTTTTTACCTGAAGACGGTAAAAAAAAGAAACAATAAAAAATTATCAGCTACATCATCATGTTTCTATCTTTCTTTTTTCAGATCCACCATGGACAATGCTGTTAAGGACGAAATAATAGCTTGCAATCCTTTTAACAAGTTAAAAAAGTATGAACTTATCACTAGAGCGCCTGTGCCGAGGGATTTTTTGACGGAGAAAGAGTTGAAACAATTGAAAGAGAAGGGCGATCCCGAATCTATCGTAGAAAAAGCATTTTTCTTTTCTTGTTATACCGGATTACGTTTCAGTGATATTCAAAAACTTTCATGGGAAGATCTGCGTTTCGGCGACGATGGTGTGGAGATGAACATCATCATGCAAAAGACGGACAAACCCCTAAGAATGAAATTGTGTAAGAAAGCATTAATGTGTCTGCCCAAAACAATTAAACAGAATGGAATTGTATTTGAATTGCCAAGCAAAACATCTTTGATGAGACATATAAAAACATGGAGTAAACAAGCGAAGATATCAAAATGCGTCGTGTTTCATACTGCGAGACATACGTTCGGCACTCTTTTGGCAGAAAAAGGTGTCGCCATCGAGGTCATCCAGAAGCTTATGGGACACGAATCTATCAACACCACGACTACGTACATCGAAGTGAGTGACAAAGCAAAAGACAAGGCTGTTGACCTATTGTAATAAAACGATTCAGATTTGTTGATAAATAAAACAACTATTTTTTTTGTAAAATATTTTGTAAATAAATGAAAGAATATATAATTTTGCCACAGCAAACACAAATATTTAATACAAACTGATTATGACAAGACGAATATCAATCATATTTTTCTTACTTAGTCTAATTAATATAGCTATTCATGCTGAATTTAATCAAGTTCAACTAATTTCCGCCAATAATGACTATGGATTGGAGTTGGATTGGATGCAACAGTTTGTGTCCAACAAAGATGCAGATGGATATCCTAGCGTTGGAAATGTTGTTTTTGACAAAGATGGAAGTATATATGTCGCTGGTGATTTTCGAGGTACTTTGTCTTTGAATGGAGAGTCTTTATTTACAGTTAATAACAAAGGGCATCACATGTTTATCATAAAGTTCACGTCTGATAAAAAAATGGTATGGGCTAAACTATTAGCACCTAGCATAGATGCTTATAATGTTTATTGCGAAGTGGAGGAAATGATGTTTTCTAAAGATAAACATCTGATAGTTAAAGCAAAAACAACTGCCGTGGATTTGCTGTTTGATTCTTCATGTTTTTATATGTATGATGGAGAGAGTTATGAACCAATTTCTGGGGAAACTTTATTCCAAACTGCAATTTTGACATTGAATACAGAAACTGGTGAATTGGAAAATAGTTTTGTGACGAAAGCTGGATTTGTAATAGATCAATTAAAGATTGATAATACACAAAACAATTTTTATTTGAGCGCAAACATGGTGAAGAACTTCAATGGCATGAATAAAAATATGCCATCAAATTCTCAATCCACAGGAAAGTATGATAAATATTTTGCAAAATTGTCATCTGACTTCAAACTAATTTGGGATTTTTCTATAAATGAGACATCTCAATATGATGGATATATGAGAAACGGTAATGATCAGCTTTTTTTAAGTGGAGACAGTTTGTATGTTATTAGTACATATTGTTCTGACATACAAATTAATCCTGACAAAAACGATCCTGTACATGTTCCTTACGTTGGTGTTGCTGGTGAACAATCATTTTATAATGTACTATTTGCTCGCTATAATGTAAAAGGACAAAAACCTGTGTTGGAATCGTATTCATATAATCCCAATAGTCCTAATATAGTTTTATTATCAGTTGATAAAGATGGCAAATTATATGGTAATCTGTGGATTAGGAATACAAAAGATATAAAAACCGGGCATGTCGGCGTTCAATTTAGAAGTGATATGTCTTATGACACTATCAAAACCATTCCTATGGGTGAATCTGTGCCTCATGGCATGAATCTATCTCGAACTCCATGGCAATTTAACGAAAGCAATAGTTTAGAATTTCGATTTAGTGCCGCATCACGCGATGCTGATCCCATCAATATCAATGACACATTATCTATCTCATTAAATCAAGGAGAGTATTGGTGGGGAGGTTTTGCGAAATATGATTCTGACATGAACTTTAGGTATGTTTATTATTTCACAGAAAAATATCTTTCAATTTTGCAATGTTATACTGATGATAAACACGGAAATGTATTTTTACTACAAGGGAATAACACGAATGATTACACTATCAATTGGAGTTTAAACGAGGATACTAGAGAAACATTTCCTCTTTCCCAATATTCTGGTATTGTCAAATACACCGAAACATTCCGAATCCGCGAAACATTGTCAGACAAAGGGACCATCAAACAAGCAGGTGAAATGGTTCGTTATGGATCTGATGTAAAAATTGAGGTGGAACCTCAGAAGGGATATCGAGCTGATAGTGTAGTAACAAGTACAGGGTATCTCTTGGAGAAACAATCTGACGGAACTTTCTTGTTACCTCATGTGACGGATCGTGTTATTATAAAAGCTTATTATTCTCCAAGTACTGGTATAGCAGATAATTCATCAGAAAAAATACAGGTTTATCCTAATCCAGCAACAGATCGAATTCATGTTTCTACCATCGATGATTTTCACTATGTGTTGACGGATGTGAAAGGTAGAAAAATCACGGAAGGAGTAGCCACCGATGGCACAGTGAATGTTGCTTCACTTACTTCTGGTTGCTATCTGCTTCAGATAAACAATGACAAGATTGTGAGATTTGAGAAAAAATAAAAAAACAATATACTAACAGACACAAAAACAGACACGATGAGTAATGGTAAATGGGCAATCCTTACCGCCTTGATTCTTTTGAATGGGGCAAGTGGGTATTGTCAGCAAACAGACGAGATTGATGGATACCTTCCTAAGGGAGAATACAACCAAACGAGTACGATTACGACACAAGTAACGTACAGTGAAGTATTATATGAAGCTAATGCAGAAGTGATGAGTGACACATGGCAAACTGAGGGCTTTCAATTAATAAATGGAACTTTCTCCACTGGAATATATGATGCAAATCAAAGTTTTCACGCATTCAGTCCTTCTTTTTCCTTACCTATTAGAAGGACAGGAACTCATATCTATTTAAGAATTGATAGTAAAGTTCATTCCGAATCATGGCATGATGTCGCACGTATTCGTGTAATTGATGTACTTACAGGGGAATCAACTGATGTGTATTCGAACTATGGCACAAAAGAACGATCTGTTGAGTATATTCAATTGGATTATTATGCAGGGACAAACATTCGTTTTGAATTCTCATTCTCATCAGATTCTACTTATCATGGTGATGGATGGTCACTCTACGAAGTTTCAGTTGTTGGAGACAATTTACAACAAACAAATGTCACACCTCTTCGACGAAAACTTTCCAAATATAGCACTAGAACGATTGATGGTGATGAGGAAGGCACAAATTTGGAGACTGATATTCCTACTACAAACGGGAATGACTTGGATGTGACAAATCCCTATATAAATCTTAATATTAATATTATGGGTGTTTCATATAAAGATAATGATCAGAATAATGGTACAATTTCTTTTACCATGACAGATAGTAATGGAAATTATTTTACACCAGAGGATATTGACACTTCTCATTTTATTATAAAAATCAATCAGCAAGAAGTCCCTATCTGTGGAAAAATACGACATAATCAAAACAACAATGTGGATGTTGTGGTTGCACTTGATTGTAGCGGTTCAATGGGTACGGCTAATAACAATCTAAAAAACACGATTCCAACATTAATAGACCAGCTAAAGAATTTTAACACGAACCTTGCCCCTGTACGTTTTGGTGCGGATTGTGAATTGAACCAAGATAATTTTGAATTTGGTGAATTTGTAAGTGCACAAGACAATTCATCTAATTTTATCACACCCGCTACAAACTTTGGAAATTGGGAAATGTATTATTATACCTTAATGAAAATAGCTAATACGGAAAAAAACTATACCGACAATTCTCAGAAAGTAATTATTATGATTGGTGACGAATCGTATAATTCCAAAAATTTCAACTGTTATAATAACACAGACAAAAATGGTGTGATAATATCTTGTGACACTGTAGTAAAGTATCTTCAAATGAAGAGTTTTCAAACTTTTATAATTAACGAACCGAATAATGCGGCTGGATTTAATAATATTTGGCAAAAAACACATGGGAAATACATCAATTTAAATAATGGAAATTTCAACCAAGAAGAGATTATTAATGCTATTTCATCTAGTCTTAATGCACGCTGTTATGTCGATTTTTGTTCCAATCAAACATATAACTGTAATGATACACTTATTGTAAGTATGGAAATCAAGGATTCTCACAAAGCAGACGAAACACCTTCGTTGGTAGAATATATGCCTCTTATTGAACGGACATCGAAAACGCAAGGATATGACAACAATGGATGGAAATCTTGTCCAGACAATATTCCTATAGAGTTCTTTGTTTCTAATTATTGCTTAAATGATTCTGTAAATTCAGCAAATGTGTTTTATAGCATCAATGGATCTCCATCTTTCACTAAGATTTCAGCTCATGATACAATAATTGATAATAAAAATGCATATGTAGCATATATTCCTTCGGATAATTCCATTTGGAAGATCGACTATCGCATCTCCGTTCAAATGCAAAATGGACGTTTTATTGCAACATCGCCACAGGTGACTAACACCGTCGGTGACACTTGGACAATTCCTGTCTGCTGTAGCGATAATTGTATTCCTCTTCCAAGTGTGATGAACGTGACATGGAACTGTAATTCGGTAATCCAAGTAGCCGTTCGTAATGCACAGAATTTGGACAATCTTCAGGTCTATTTCTTATACAATAATGAATTTAAAGAAAACGTTTCTGCCGCTCAATATACTTACGTGCCTCTTCAACTAACCAATTACACAGATAATGGAGATAAACGTGTTTATTCAGCCGCCGTTCCTGATGATATACAAAACAAACACATCGTTTATCATATTTATATGACTGACGGAAATTATAAAATGTGGTACGGAAACGGAAATGAAACAAACAAAGATATGGAAGTGGATGTGGAGAACTGTAACCCTCTTTGCGAGAATTTCAGACTTTCTTCCAACCCGATTACATCTTCCTCTGATTCTGTCTGCTTCACATTGAAGAAACAAACAATGATCAAATTCGTTTTGACAGATGATCAAGGGAAGCTAATCAGACAAAAGGAAATCATGGAAACACAAGAGAATGTCGAAATAAAACATTCTCTGTTGAAAGAAGTGTTTGATGATTTGAACCCAAGAGATCTGGATCCACTGAAACCCTATATCCTAACTATTACGGATGGCAAGAAAGCTGTAATGACCTACCTCTATGTCAGCCGATTATAGACAGATATGGATTATTGATTTATAAAAAAAAGAAAATAATAACACTAAAAATAGAGAGCTAACATCTCCTTTAGTTGGAGAAAGGAAGCTTATAGAAAGGCAAAAATATGAAAAGAAAGATTTTTACGTGTGCATGCTTAGTGATGGGGTTGACTCAAATGTCTGCTCAACATCCTGGAGGCGTGAAGTCTCCATCTGTGTGGTTCTCAACAGAAGCCACGAACCAAGAAGACAAGAATGGTACCTATAAATGGGTTGACCAGACAGGAAGTGATATGCACCTATATAAACGGGGAACAACAGATGAAGTGATAGCAGAGCGTGCTGCCATTCACACGTATAACTTCAATCCTGCCATGCCTTTTGACAGCACTGTCAATACGGAGTTTGTCGTAAGCGGAACCAATCTTTCTCAGAAAACTGTTGTGGCAGTGGTTGGCGCTAAGAAGAAAGATGCTGGCAAGGAAGCTTTTCTTTATAATCTGAACGGCAAGACTGGAGAAGGCCGTATTTTTTCCAAAACCCGTGTGATTCATACTACATCATCGGGTAAAACCTCTTATGATTATGACCCTAACCTTATCTTGAAGGATAGTGCAGAACGTGTAAAGGTCGTATCCTATTTGGAGGCATTACAGCCTGAAATATCCTTATGGAAACAAGCTGCTGCCTCAAGAGTAAATGTCGGCGGAAAATTTTCTCAGGCCATTGTGTCTGACCAATCAACCTTTGATGATTCCATTGTATCTCGCTTGGGCGCGTCAGATTTCTTTTGCCCCGAAATGGTGGTTTATTCTCGCTTTCTGAGAGGTAATGAACGGAAACGAGTGGAGAGCTATCTCGCACTGAAATACGGCATCACGTTGAACGATTCTTACTATAATTCATTAGGCGTAAAAATATGGGAGAATTCCAGTAGTTACAAACACAGAGTCACAGGATATGGAAAGGATGAACGAAGCAATTTCAATCAGAAAGAATCCACAACCGCATACGAAGAGAATGCATACGATGTGGACGACACTTATCATAAAAACAACTCGGAAAAACGTTCTTCGTCTAAAAATCTAATTGTAATGGGACTGATGGATGATGAGGAATTTCAAGATGACAGTTACGTTATATTTGCTGACAATAAATTGCCAACATCTGTTTCGGAGATTCCAAACATGCAGGATTCTATTGACTACACAGATACCTTGAAGGTAATGCAACGTGCATGGAAGGTTGTCACCCACGGAGTGGATTCATCTATTTTCCACCAATTGGAATTGGGTTACAACATGACGGCAGACTCTGCATTTGCACTTTACCGAAATGACAATGTTTATATGCTTGTAGATCACTCTGCAAATGGAGATTTCAGCGGACCTGTCGATACAATTCGAATGAGTGGTGTAGATGAAGAACGTGAAAAAATAATTTTCTCAGAGTTGCAATTTGACTCCCTATGCTACTTCACATTTGCTTTCTCTGGCATACCATTGGAGAAGCAGGAAGAAAAAACGTATGAATACACGTTGGAGTTGGAAAACCCTACTTGTGGACTTTGGGGAGGCTCCAACAATGATGGTAGTGTGAAACTGATATTGCCAGAAAGTGGAAACGGATTTTACTATACATTTGAGAATGTGACTGATAACTCTCCAGTTCAAACCACTCACGATTCTGTTATTTTAATTGACAACTTAGGTTCAAACACATATCTGCTGAAGGTGATGCCAATCGAGTCTAATACGATTGATTTTGTAGGAGAAGGAATTTCATATATAAATCTAAATTTCATTAACAACGAGGGGTCCATAACATGGACGATTGAAAATGCAGAAACAGAATCGAAAGTTGCATTTATCTCATCTCAAGTCTCGCAATATAATCTAAATGATAATATATTCGCCTATGGCGTAAAGGTGGAGAATGGAAAACTTTACAGAATTATCAATGGTGTTGTTGACAATACACCTTTGCTAGGTGACATTCAATCAGGAGATATAATTAAATTGGAAAGATACGGGAAAGTGGTGAACAACCAATGGTCGTTGTATGCAAGATGTTTTGTTAACAATAATAGTGAACCTGTATTTGACAATGTGAACATGGGTAATACAAATCACAAAGTAGGATTTAAAACCGTCGATGGAAACATATCAAAAGTCACTCTCGATCATTTTGGTTGGAATGGCAATTACCCAGATATCCTATTCAACAAATACCAAAATCCACCTGTATTTGTAAATAGTGAAAATGTTCAAGCTAGCATGACAGGGTTCATGACCTACTGGATTGATCTCAATATCAATTGTAGTGATATAAACACTTCATCCAATGATGGAATGATCATTTCTCGTGATGTTCAGAACAGATCATTTACAGTTGATTTAACAATTAATGTACCAGGGCAGGTTGTTTTCTACGTATATGATGTGAATGGTTCAATGCAGATATACGAGACGACTCATACTTCGTCTAATCATATAAGTAAGACCTTCCACGTACAGAAACCATCTGAATATCTAATTAAAGCGATTGCTCCTGATGGAACAGAATACAATGGTCGTACAGAACTTCCTTAATCCGTGATGCAGATGAAGAAATTAGTATATACATTCGGTGTCCTACTGTCAGTCGCAACCAGTGTTGCAGCACAGTTACAGGCAGAGAGAGGAGGACTCATCTACGAAACAATGCGCGATGAGTATGAACAGAATCTGTTAAACATGTCGGAGTATGAAATCTCTGATCCATCACAATACATATCTGTTCCGGCTCTTGCAGCCCCATTCGGATTTACTCCAACTCACATGGAGGTTTTTGCCAATGCGCAACCATTAGATGGCGTACAACTTGTTCGTACACCCTATTCTAATCACAAAGGAGCAGCCACATTGGAGTACAGATTAGACCTGCCTCCTGTTAATCACAACATGAAACCTCAATTAACACTTACCTACAACAGTGATCTGTTCTATGGACTCCTAGGCCGTGGTTGGGATATCGCTTTGCCTAAGATTACAATGGATTCGTTTGCCTACAATGGAACACGAATCACGTACCAAATCAATGGTGTACCAATGGTAGATGAAAAGAATTCAGACAACAACCCACAAGATTTGTCTGCTAATTATCTGGCTGTTAACAAGAAAGGAGAAGTTACCCATATTGAAAGATTCGGCTCCATTAATGATTGTTATTGGGAAGCGACAGATTATGAGGGTATTAAACATGTTTATGGTTTAGTCAAGAAAAACAGGGATGATGATGGACAAAAGAAGGCAAATGTCTCTGTTAAAAGATCAGATGGTGGAACCGAGGTGGTGGAATGGTTTGAAACATACACAGAAAATGCCTACGGAGATTATATCGAATATAGATATGATGAAGAAAAACATCGATTGGATACCATTCTCATCGGTGTGGTCGGTGAATCAGACCCCCGTGTTATGGTCTGTTTCTCTTGGTTGAATAACTATCCTCCTATTCCTGTGTCTAAAGGATATCTTGGAAATTTTACACTTAATTCAAGAATAAATTCAATTTCTGTTTTTTATGTTAAGGATTTCAGAACTGCCAATTCTGTCCCTAAAGAGTTGAAAGACAGATTTGATAAGGTGGCAACATACTCATTTTACTATAAAAAAGGGAAATACGATGTCCTTAAATCTATAAATTCAGCATTTGGGAAATTATCTTACACTCATAAATTCGATTACTATAATGATACAGCAGAGGTAAAAAGATACAGACAGTTCCGTGATGATTATTTCAATTTTTCAGTAGATAGTCTTATCAAGGATCGTACAGACTTGTTGAAGACCATTCATACGCCATTGGGTGGTTGTATCACTATCAATTACGATTATGCAGGTCCTGCCCGAATGATTGGAGATACAGTGGTAGAACTACCATTACCATACGATACGTTAGTAGCTTATCATGATCGAAAAGATACGCTCCTGCTTGACTATTTTCACAGAAGAGACACTCTGAGTGAAGAAACAAAAGGCAAATTGGTCATGTCATCACTTTGGCTAAATGATGCATTCTTGCCCGATGGACAGCCCTCTCGAAACACATTCACTTACGAACATCCAATAAAAAATGGACAGGACCGTTTCTGCGGATTTGAAACCATCATCACGCATAACCAGATGCGGAATGACACTTCATTTACAGATTATCGTATTCTCTCTAAAACGTATGACACAACATGGTATGACAGACTTTCTAATATTTTGAACGTCTGTGTTATAAATCCAGAGTCGAATGATACACTTTCTCGGATTGATTATGACTATGATATTCATGATATGGATGGTATATATCATTTTATGATGCTTAAATCCAGACAGTATCAATCGGATGCTCAATCATATAAATGGATTTACACATACGATTATGCTAACGAATGTCCAGACTTAGTGAAAGCGTCTTTTACAAATTCAATTGACAACAATCACAACAAGACACTGAAATTCGGATACTTCCACGATTTAAATTATCGTATGAAAGGTGTTCCAAGTTCCATACAATTGTTAGATGGCTCTAACAAGGTGATTGAATCAACTTCTTTTGAGTATGGAACAAATCCTAAGCCGTCAGAAAAACAGAACCGATTCCTTGTCAAAAAAATGATTCAACATGTGGATGATAATCAAACAATAGCCACAGAGTTCAAATACGATTCGAATGGAAATATGATTCGCAGAACAATGCCAGGAGAGGAAGGAAAACGTTTAACCTATGACTATTTGTACGACCGCAGATTCAATCTGTTTATCACCCAAGTAGATGACAGCCGAGGCTACCGTAGTGAATGGAATGATTACGATTATTTCCATGGAAAGCCACAGACCATCATCGATCGAAATGGACAAAAGATGGTTCAGAAACATGATGCATTAGGTCGTCTTGACACTATAATTGCACCAAATGAATTAGAAGCAGGAGTGTCCTATTCTCTGCGTTATGTATATCCTCAATTATCAAATAGCAATCCATTTAATCATGATAGTCTTCATGCAGATTTCCTTGATTCTTTGATATTGAACGTACCTGATACGATTTATGCGAATATTATACCGGATTCCATAAAGAAAGGAATTGCAGATATTCTTGAGTTGGATACTTTCGATATTATTATCTGTGATGGTCTGGAATGGTCGCGCGACACATTTAATATATTGGTTCAAAAAGACAGTATCAATATTCCTGAGTGTTTCTGCGATATAAGGATTGAGCCAATAAAAGCTCATACATACCGATATAATGCAATGAATGAAAAAGAAGAAAAAGATATTATTGCCTCTGTGATGAGTGATGGATTTGGTCGTGTGATTCAGACGCAAAGCCGCATGAATGTTTATCATCCAACTACGGTAAACGAAACCACTGAGTTCCCAAATCTGCAGAATGTATATGTGGCTGATGCTGTTCGCCATTATGATGCATTTGCTCGTCTGGATGCAATCTCTCTTCCTGTTAATACAGGGAAAAACAATGTAAATATTGTCACACAAAGTAATACAATGTTCAGTAGAACGTATGATTTAATCGACAGAAAAACAAAAGTGGAACTCTTTAACGGCGACAGTATTCTTCTGTCATACGGAGAGAATAATCAAGTATATGCAACAGGTAATCATGTGAATGATTCTTTGCAATATTCTACAGACGGATTACTGATAGCTCGTCGCTATGCCAACCAATATACTGAAACATATGGTTATGATGCGCGAGGCAAGTTAATCTCACTACACAAAGGAGATCTCCAGACAACTTGGAAGTATGACAAACTTGGTCGTTTAACGGAACTATCTGACCCTACATCAGGCTCATATCGATATGCTTATGACATGGCAGGTAATTTGATTTCTAAGACATCTTTTGATCAGACAGGCACCTCCATTCTGTATAAATATGATAACTACGATCAATTGACGGATATAACCTATCCGAATCAGCCATCCGACAGTATCCATTTTGTTTACGGAGATAAAAATGCTCCGTTCAATCGAGTTGGACTAATTGCATTGGCGTCTAATGCTACGGGTGTACATGAATATTACTACGGCCGACAGGGTGAAATTAACAAGGAAAGAAAGACTGTCATTGTGCCAGACGGACCTGTAGAAACATTCACAACACAAACGGAGTACGATACATGGAATCGTCTGAAAACAGTTGTCTATCCTGATGGTGAAATCCTTACATATAAATACAATGTAAACGGATTGCCGACATCAGCCGTAGGTAATAAAACTTACGAGTATAAATATGTACAGCAGGCTGCATACGACGAATTCGGAAGAGAAACCCATTATAAGTACTGCAACGGTGCAGAGACATTCTTTGCCTATGACGAGCAAAAGCAGGATATGAAACTTATGATGGTTCGTAAAGGGGGAAATGCTCCATTCTATAAACAAGAAAGAAGTGAGATGGGTGCTATCTGGGAATTGAACACATTTACCCAACAATGGATTTCAGGTATGCATCAATATTCACCACTTGGAAATCTCACAATGGAATCGCTTAATCTTCTCAATTCATCCAATATGGTGGATATAAAATCTGGCATCGGATTAGGATTTACTTACGATAAAAATAATTGTGTATCAAGTCATTGGAGACAAGCCACGGATGATCAAAATAACAATGAGGCATACTCATACGAACACAAAAAGACACCAGAAGGGTTGGATATGTGTCAATTCGGCACCAATACATCAGAAGGTACAGATCATCCAGCAACATTGTTTGCGTATGACAGCAACGGAAATTGTGTCTCTCTTGTTGAAACCGTGGCAGATGAGAACGAAACCCTTGATAGCATAATGGATCGTGGCGGTTCATCTGTTAAAATGATGAGTTATGATAATGATAACCGTATGCAGGCAATGAGTGACAATGGCTATATTACCACATATTGGTATGATGTAACAGGCAATCGATCATTGGTTATGCAAGGCGGACAGCAAGCTGTCTATGTCAACTCTCAGCAGGCTTTGAATGAAGCCTATATTCCATCCAGCTATCAAATCTACCTTAATCGATACTTTGAAAAAGGTAGCGACAGTCTGTATGTAAAACATATCTGGTTAGGAAGCAATCGAATGGTTTCCAAGGTGGGTAACAATGGTAGTTATGGAAGTAGTCCGTCACGCATAGAAAGAGCTGGTACAAGTGTGGAGGGTGTGAAACTTTCATACGATAATCTTTATCGAAAAGCTCAACAAAGTATTGCATCCAGATATAGTGATGTGGTTTCCCGCTATCCGGAAAGCGGTCGGAAATGTCCTTCGCAGGCAATGCTCCGAAATGCCAATGTGGATAATGGCAATGATGCTTACGAAGAGAAGCAATACTACTATCATACAGATCGGAACAGCAATGCTATGCTGATGACCGACTTGAAATGTGACTTTATTCAGCAGACCTTGATGCTGCTGACAGGAGAAATCGTATCGTTGGAAAAGAATGGCACATGGATTTCGCCATACTTCTTTAATGGATGCACATACGATTTCGTCACAGGACTCTACTATAAAGATGGATGTTACTTTGATTCCAAGTATGATTATAACAGAGGTCGAAGTGTATGGTATGAGACCTATCAGAAAGAAATAAATGAATTATTAAACGGGAAATAACACTAAAGAAATAGTAATAGAATTAGAAGATATGATACGTTCGTTCAGAATATATGTTTTGGCAATCGGTATGATGTGTCTGCCATGGGCCATGGTGAAAGCTTCAGAGAATGTTTCATTTCATCAGTCGCAGTTGATGGAGAAGTCAAAATCAGGAAAACTGGAAGCTCCGACAGCAACGTTAGAGGTGAAAGAAGGTGTGATGAAAGAGAGTATAGAGATCTCACTATCTTCCATCGGAGAATCTCAACTACCGAAATTGGACCGAGGAATGACAAATGTGACGGACAGTTTTTCTGGCTATCGCTTCCTGCCTCACGGAGAGCACTTTGAAGGGAAAGGTGCACGTGTGGCATTAGGATATGACCGCACAAAGATTCCAAGTGGTTATACAGAAGATGATATCCGCACCTATTACTATGACGAGCAACTAGGTCATTGGGTGGCATTGCAACGCGACAGTGTGGACAGGGCTAATCGCAGGATTATATCCCATACCACCCATTTCACGGACATGATCAATGGAGTGATTCAAGCTCCTGAATCACCGGAGACACAAGGATTCGCACCAACCATGATGAGTGATTTGCAGGCAGCAGATCCTACCGCTAAGGTACAGATGATTGAGGCTCCACAGGTTAACAGCAACGGTACGGCTTCTCTCTCATACAGTCTAGAAATGCCACCTGCCCGTAACGGTATGTCACCAAATCTGACAATTCAATATAGCAGTGATGCAGGAAGTGGCTGGCTGGGTGAAGGTTGGAATCTGACCACTTCTGCTATTAGTGTGGATACCCGTTGGGGTGTGCCTCGCTATGACGCACAACGTGAAACAGAAACCTACCTGTTGGATGGACAGATGTTGCTGGAAGATGGAATCGGTCTGGCTCATCGTGAGTTGAATCACTCTAGAAAAAGTGGAAATGTGATATTCCATCCACGAAAAGAAAATGCCTTCTCAAAGATTGTCCGCATCGGTAACAAGCCTTCGAATTATATCTGGGAGGTAACAGACAGAAAAGGAACTAAATATTTCTATGGTGCATATAAGATAACAGAGTCAAAAAATGCAGATGGTGAAACCGTCAAGGATACAACTGTCATAGGCGTTGTGAAGGGTAATTCTCAATATGATCCAAACAAACCTGTTATTTCTGAATGGCGACTGACACGCATAGAGGAGATTCACGGAGACTATGTAGAATATACGTATAAGGACAACGCATTCGAACATGTAACTGGTGACTACTATGCTATTTCTCTTTATTTGGATTCTGTTAAAGCAGGAAACAAGGGTCAAAAGCCTCATACTGTGGTCACGTTGATTAACAACAAGCAGAAGAATATAAAACGAAATGATGCACGTTATGGTTATATAACCTCATCTAATCTATTACTGGACAGTGTGAATGTCTATTTTGAGGGAGAGTATCTAAGAGGTTATAAATTTGAATATATGAATGGTGCATTCGGTGTTGATTTGCTGAAGAGCATCTCACATCTGGACAACAAACGCAATAGATTCTCTACACACAAGTTGGAGTATAACCAACAATTTAATGGCACCCAACTTTATGATGGTGATTCAGAGGCAAAGACCTATGAGGCACAAAACATTTTCGGTGGGAGTTTCTTCAAAAAAATAAAAAATGGATTTGGTAGTGAACTCTCCATGATCAACGGAACCTCCTCCACAGATGGATTCTCGGTCGGTGGAGGATGCAACGGAGGTGTCGGACCTGCCTTTGCTGGAGTTTCATATAATTACGGTCAGAATACAGGAAAAGGAAGTGTTTCGCTGACAGACCTGAATGGAGATGGATTGCCTGATAAAGTATATTCAGACGGAAGTGGTCTCCATTATCAAAGACGGTTGGCAGATGGACGTTTCGAAGATCCTGTTTCAATATCTGGACCTAAGTCGTTTGCTGAAAGTTCCTCCTCTTCTCATTCGCTAAATGAGGATGTCGGAGTAGGAATTGGTCCAGCCAGTGTTAGCGCCACATTCTCGCAAACATGGGGAAATGACAAAACCAGTGTCTATTTCAATGATTTTAATAGCGACGGACTCATAGACATCGCATACGAAGGATCTGTCTTTTTCAATCATCTGGACAAAGATGGCAAACCAACGTTTACAAAGTTTTCCTCACACACAGACAATGCACTCGGTAAAATGGACAAAAGCTATATTCCAAAGAAAGAGGGATTGTCAGAGGTGGCAGAAGGATCAGTGGAATGGAATCAAGCTAAAGACTCTTTGGAAAACGCTTTCCCTATGCACGACATCGTGAGGGTATGGAAAGCTCCATTCTCAGGCATTGTGAACATTTCAGGGACTGTTGTTTATGACATTCCTCAAAGAAATCACCCTGACACAATAGACGGTGTCACATGCGTGATTCAGAAAAACAATAACGAGATATTATTAAATAAGAAACTTTCAGTCACAAATACTACCGTATCATGTGAGAGAAATAGTGTTTCTGTCAATGCAGGAGATTATATATTCTTCCGTCTTAATAGTACCTACCAAGGGTGGGACGACCGAGTTAACTGGTCTCCGACAATAACCTATCAATCAATAGATACGGAATCTGAGGGTGATGTGCCAGAATTTGATGAATACGGGTTCTCTCTCAGAACGTATAACTCAAAAGAAGGTTTCTCAAGAGGAATGGATTCCTCATTAATTCTGAACGGACCTTGCAAGTTTATAATTGAGAATCAATATCAGAAAAAAAATCGCACATTTGACGACCTTCGTCTCGAAACAAGACTAACGGTTCATAGTGGTACTTTTTCAGGAAACTTCCAATCAATCAATTTGAGTGCGGATACGAAGCAGAGTTCTGTCATAAATAGTCGCTCTGTCGAGTATAATTTGCAAGAAGGTGACACAATAAAATTCAATTTCTTTGTCTCTTCAGAATTCCCTGTATATGACAGGGATTTAGATTGGACCGTACTGTTTGAGATTATCAAGGCTGATGAAGATGATGTGTATAAGGATACTGTTTATCTTTCACCTTGTCGTAGAATGTACAACAACATTGTAAGAGTTGTGGATACATTCCGATATAGTCCGGAACGAATAGACTCGATTGCAGCGGTAGAAGGAATAGAGGGAGTGACAGAGGTGTCAAGAACATGCGACACTATTCAAATAAAGATTAATCGCAACTCTCAAATTGAGGATGTGAACTGCAGAACATATCTGTTTGAAAGCGATGATTCAACTATCGTCAGAGAGATTCACGATGGTGAGAAGATTCTTATCGAGGATTGGAACAATCAGTTTGCTGGCAAACATCTGAAATTCATCACTTATTCAGATCGAGCTGAGAAAAAAGCAGCTTCTGTGGATGTGGAATTTGTACGAATCACGAAAGAAGTATTCGACAATGACAGCATCAGCATCGTAGAAGAAAAAGACACTTCTTTCGTTTCCTCATTTTACAGTATTATTGGCGAACTGGAATTGCGTTTAGGCCAGTTCTACAGGGGTTGGGGACAGTTTGCTTACCTTGGAGAGACTGAAGGTGGCGTGTTGAAGAATATCGACACGAACGATTTTCTAATCGACACGAACAAATACGATGAAAACAAGATTAATGAATGGGCTGAAAAAACAGGCGAAGATGGAGATGAAGATATCAGTAAAGATGTTATATCCATGTTGTCTGAAGGTTCAGAAGGAGGAAAAATCAAAGAGAAATTCTATTCTCTAACATATAATACGAAAGAAAACAAGTATTATGGAGCAACTACCTTTGCCTATCTCACGGCAGATTCAGTATGTTCGTCCCGTCTTGGTAATCCTATCATAAACGTACGGGCAGAGTTCCCTTCTTATGACTTGGAAGAAGACACCCAAGATAGTTATGGAGCGGCCATAGCACCTATTCAAAGTTCTAAATCATTTACCAATTCCGCTACATTGGGTGGTGGCGTATCAGCAGGTAAATTTGGTATAGGCGCAGGTGGAAGTTGGTCAAAGACGACTTCCAACACCTTGGCGACGGTTATGGATCTAAATGGCGACGGCTATCCTGATTGGTTGAGCGGAGAGAACGATATAATGGTATTGTACACAAATCAACAAGGTGTCCCATCGGAAACGAAAACACACAACGGAGTTCCATTGGCGGAATCTGAAGCACATGCCGACGCTCTAAGTGTAAATGTGTCACTGTCATCCTCAGGCGGTGGATGTTCTGGGAAAGGAGTCGCAGTTTCCAATCCTTTCAAAAAAGGAACATGGTCAGAAAAGAATCTTAAGGCTATGGCAAAACAGAGGGAAACTTCTGAAAATTCATTGTCAGTCAGTGCCGGAGGTAATTATTCTAATAGTGAATCCACATCCAATAGAGAATGGTATGATGTGAACGGTGACGGACTTCCCGACATGATTGTGAATGGAGAAATCCATTTGAATCTCGGATATAATTTTGTGAATATCGGCGCAATGAATGGAACTTATAATGACCTATATACTGTCCAGTCCTCTACATCAGGAGCCGGCATGGGTATCGGTGTCACATTGAAGGGAAAGGCTAATATCAGCGGGGGAACAAATGCATCCTTCACTGAATCAGCTTCGTTCCTGCAACTTATGGATGTCAATGGTGATGGATTGCCAGACAAAATAACCGTTGAAGGAAACTCAAGAAGCACAAAAAATATCTATGCTCAAATTAATACAGGAAATGCATTCGATACGCAGAAATATCTGATTGCAAGTGCAGATGACAATATTCTAAACAAATCAAAAGCCACTTCTTTGTCTGTGTATGCCAACGGAGGATATACTTTTTATATTCCGCCATTAATGATTGTTTCTCTGACACCTTTTGTCAACGGTGCAAAATCATGGTCAGTTAGCCGTACGCTTTCATCCTTATCCGACTTCGATGGTGACGGTTTCCCTGATTTGCTGGAGTCTGATTCTGAGTCTCAAGTGAAGGTACGCTACTCACGTATTGGTGCCACCAACAAGCTCAAGAGTGTGACGAATCCGTTCGGCGGAAAATATACCATCGAATATACACATACACAGCCAACAACCGACCATCCTGGTGGTAAGTGGGCAATGGCTTCACTTATCGTGAGCGATTCGACAGATAATCCTAAAATGATTTCAAAATTCCGTTACGAAGATGGCAAACGTGACCGCCGTGAACGTGAGTTCCTCGGATTCGGTAAGGTATATACCATGAGCATGGAAGGAACCGACACCATCAGAACGCTTCTACAGGAGTTTGACGTGAACCACTATCTCACAGCAGGTTCTCTAACGAGAACTCTTTTGGCTGGCAAGGACACTACTGTAAAGTTCCGTGACGAACACACAGATTACAAATATTACAGTGTTTCAGGTGAAGGCTCTTTGGCTGAAGATCAGTCTATCTCATCAGACCGTATGTTCTCAGCTCCATCACAAAAGATTACTGTCGCTTATGAGAATGGAAATTCATTGAATCTGAGCAGAGAAACATACACTTACAACTCACTTTATGGAAACATCGGCACGTATCAGTTTGAGGACTTGACTAATGGCGGTTATGGCTACATAACAAGCATTGATTATGCCAATGCACGATATGGCACACCGAACCATGTCATGGTGAAGGGCCAAGATGGTACCATCTTCCGTGATGTGACCGCTTCGTATGCTAATGAGTTCACCCCATGGGCGATGACGGAGATGAAACAGAAAGTGGATAATAAGAATGAGGCTGTTGCAACATTCGAATATGACCATTACGGAAATATTGCAAAGAAGACATTGCCAAAGAATGATAAAGGTGAACGTATGTTCTTCACCTACCTCTATGATCGTAAGTACAACATGTACCCAGAATCGGTTGAAGATGCCTTCGGTTACAGAAGTCAGATGGAGGACTATGATTACCGCTATGGTATTCCTAGAACCGTCAGAGACATGAACGGCTACACCGTACAATACCATATTGATGACCTCGGACGTGTTGACACGATCATTGCTCCGAATGAACAAAGTGCAGGTGTGCCTTATACCATTGCTTATCAGTATGTCAAAGGAGCAGACTACAAGACCTCCTATGCTGTGACCAGTCATTATGATCCGCAGCATCCGAACGATCCGCTGAAGACCATCACTCACGTGGATGGCCTCGGACGTCCATATCAGGTGAAGAAGGAGGCTGAAATTATGAATGACAACAAACAGGCTGAAGTGAAGTATGTCGTATCAGGACGTACAAAGTACGACGCACTTGGACGAACAGTCGAGACGACGCATCCAACCATCTGCGCTTCTGCAAATGCCTTGAGTATTGTCGGTTTCAATAACAATATGCTTAATTCCACCACTTACGATGCCATCGACAGACCACTCACACAGACGTTGCCAGCCGAACAAGGTGGAGATGCAAGCATCACACGAATGAGTTACGCTATCGAAGAAGGTAAGATGGAAACGATTGTTATAGCTCCGAACGATGACGAATCTTACTCTTACACCAATGGTGCAGGACAGACAGTAAAGACAGGACGAATCGATCCTAATACAGGAGATATTGTTTCAATCAACTACACATTCGACCCAATTGGACAGTTGGACAGTCTGATTGATGCAGGTGGAAACATAACGAAGTATGAATATGACATGGCGGGAAGGAAACTGTCCGTCAGACATCCGTCAGCTGGATTGACAAGCTTTATTTATGATAATGCAGGCAATATACTGAAGAAAAGTACCGCCAATGGTGACATTGTGGAATATACTTATGAGTACAACCGTTTGATCAATGTGAAGTATCCACGACACCCAGAGAACAATGTGACTTACACATACGGTGGACATAATGCCAAGTACAATCGTGCAGGACGAATTGCTCTTGTCGAGGATGGTAGTGGAGCTACCGAGTACTTCTATGGCAAAATGGGTGAAGTGACGAAACAGCGTCGTACACTGATTATTCCTAACGTGGCAGTTGCCACTTACACCACTGAGTGGACCTACGACAGCCACAACCGTCTGATGGAGATGATCTATCCTGATGGCGAAAAAATAAAATATTTTTATAATTTAGGCGGACAATTGTCATCTATTGTCGGAGAAAAGAAGTATCTTTACCGCTACATTGACACCATAGGTTACGATATGTACGAACAGCGTAAATATATGAAATATGGTAACGGAGTAGAAACGAACTATGCGTATTCTCCGAACCGCAGGCGTCTGAAGAGTCTCACAGTCGCTAGCAAGGGTGTAAATATTATGGATAACACCTACACCTATGATGTGATGGATAATATCGTTAGACTTGTAAACAATGGCGTAACTCAGGTTGGCAAAGATGGCAAAACGATCGGAGGTTACACCTCTCATTCATATTCTTACGACAAATGGAACAGGTTGATCAATGCGGTGGGTAGTTTTAGGTCAAGTACCACAGATTCTGCACACTATAATCTTGCCATGACTTACGATAAATTGTATAATGTGACTTCCAAGAAACTCGATTTGATACAAGAGAACTTGCAATTCGCAGGCAGATTGGAGACTGGTCATGAGTTCACCTACCATTATGACAAGGAAAACACATTCAAACTGTTGGATGTCAGTGCTAAAGAATATACATCGGACTCTGCTGTGGTTGACACGTTCATGAGAGTTCATCACTACGACTTTGATGCAAACGGCAACCAAACTATGGTGGCGATGAATCCTGTAGTGGATTCCACTTGTGTTGTCGATACAGCAGGCACAAAGGTACGTCAATTGCTTTGGGATGAGGATAATCATCTATTATCCATTAACGACAATGGCTTTGTAAGCAATTATTTCTATGATGTCAATGGTGAACGAACCGTTAAACTCTCGGCTCCTGATTTATCAGTGTTTGTCAATGGAACAGAAGCATTGAATAATGATTCAACGTTGATGAAATTCGTGGGGTATGTATCACCTTACTTAGTTGTCAGCAATGGAGGACGTTACACTAAACATATCTATGCAGGTACGCAACGTATTGCCAGCAAAATGGGAGGCATCGAATCGTTTGGAGAAGATCCACGCAGGGTACAAACAGCAGGAGCAGGAATTAAGGAATTAGATTTCGGTAGCAAATACGACATGCAAAATGCAGCATTATTTGCTCGTTACGATTCCTTCAATGTGGATAACAAGCCAAAGAAAAATAATGATTATGTAGGTGGAACATCATTCTGTTGCGGAGACAAGACGTATGACGGAACGGAAGAAAATCTTTCGTCAAATAGTGAAAATGCTCAATATGAAGACGATATCCGCCTTTACCACACCGACCACCTCGGCTCCACCGCCCTTGTTACGGACCTTGACGGTGAGGTGACCCAGCACGTTGCCTATATTCCGTACGGAGAAATCTTCGTCGAGCAGCGCAACGGCTC
>Ga0247610_10002301_pt1 | contig 22264 bp, 18 predicted proteins | sample 174DNAGHGhighgp2_FD_193483 | JGI IMG/M metagenome (GOLD analysis project Ga0247610, IMG submission 193483) | Sheep rumen microbial communities from Palmerston North, Manawatu-Wanganui, New Zealand - 1742 DNA GHGhigh gp2 | ecosystem: Host-associated > Mammals > Digestive system > Stomach > Rumen...
CTCTGGGGCGCTTATTCTTGGGCTTGCGTTCATTGAACTGCTGGTTCCTCTTCTCGCCGCCCTGATTCTGTTCGCGTTTATTATTGAACTTCCTGTCGCGGTTATTCTGTCTGTCAGAATTGCGCTCACGGTTCTGATTCTGGTTCTGGTTCTGATTCTGGTTGGGATTCTTGCCTTCAGCCTGAACCTCAGCGTTATCGCTCTTCTTGTCATATCCGCCCTGTCTGGGACCGTTATTCCTTCTTCTGCGGTTACGGTTGTAGTTGTTCCTGCGGCCGTCCTGCTTTGCAGGGTCGAATTTCTGGCGCTTTTCTCTGTTCTGGTCGCCGCTTCTGTTGTCTTGCTGCGGTACAAATGCGCCCGAATTGTTTTCTGACATAAATTCCTCCATTATTCGTAAATGACGTGCCTAATTATAAACTTTGATACCTGATAACTCAATTATCCGCGCTTCCGATAAAGGGACACTTCTTTATCGTCAGGGTGATCTTGACCCACATCCTTAAGTTCCCTCAGAGGAACCGTAACAAATGACCTGAGATTCCACCTCGGGTGAGGGATCGTGAGTTCAGGCTTCATTATCACTTTTTCCCCGTAGAAAATGATGTCTATATCGATCGTGCGGGGACCCCAGTGTATCTCACGGGTCCTTAAAAGCCTGCTCTCGATGACATGGATCTTGTCGAGCAGCTCAAATGGATCTATATCCGTATAAAAACCAACGCAGGTATTAAGGAAATACGGCTGGTCCTCAAGACCTACAGGCTCTGTCTCGTAGATCGAAGCGGTCTTGAAGCCTTCAACGCCGGGCAGTGCCTTCAGGGCCTCCTCAGCCGCATTGATATTGGCTTCCCTGTCGCCGAGATTGCTTCCCAGCGAGAGGATCACGAATTCCTTCCTGTTCCTCTCGATCGTAACTTCCATAGTCTCGAAAATGCCCTTAACAGGTGCCTCAGGCTTGGATACTGTGACGATCACCTTTTCGATACGGTCATCTGCCTTAAGAACGCCGTCAGCGATCTTCTGCGCGAGGCACTCGATAAGATTGCCGGAATCAGATGTGACGATCTCCTTTGTGATCTCATAGATCTTCGAATAGTCGGCAGTATCAGAGAGGTCATCTGTGTAGCAGCCCTTTATCCTGTCGATGAACAGATCAAGAGAGACAATGAACTTCTGGCCGTCCTTCTTTTCGAAGTCAAAACAGCCGGTATGTCCTTCAAAATCCATTTTCGCTAACGTGATCTTATCCAATGCCTTTATCCTTTCAAGCTTAGAAATTTGCAAACGCGTAGAACGTGTTGTCAAAAAGATCGAGCATCTGTCTTGATGCTGCGACGTTATGAACTCTTACCATAGCGGCGCCCAGAGAAGCAGCGGTCATGGAAAGGCCTGCGGTGGCATAGTCGAGCTGTGCTTCCGTAGCTTCATCACCGCCGGCGAAGATCCTCGCATAGCGCTTTCTTGAAGCTGCATAGAGGATCGGGTATTTGCCCTGAAGCCCCATTGAGAGAGTCGATGCGGTAAGCTCTGCATCCTCAGCTCTTGTGGTGCCGAATCCGATTCCGGGATCAGTCATGATCATATCATCGGGAATGCCTGCTTTCTTAGCGATCTCCACACTCTCTTCAAGCTCTCTTACTGCACGTCTGCTGACAGGTTCAAATGAGGTCTTATTCTCACCGTTAGTCCTCTTGTTAAACATCAGGATGCAGCCTGTACCATTATCTGCAACGACCTTTGCCATCTCGGGATCGCCTAAAAAACCGGTGATGTCGTTTATGATGTCAGCGCCCGCCGAGATAGCTTCCTTAGCTGTCCCAGACTTAAAAGTATCAACGGAAAGCGGAAGATCAAATCTGCTTCTTATCGCCTGAAGAGAAGGAATGAGCCTTTCGAGCTCTTCTTCTGTTGAGACAGGCACGGAATTGGGACCGGTTGCTTCAGCGCCCAGATCGATGCAGTCGGCACCTTCTTTTACCATCTTTGCGCACTGGTCAACTGCGGCATCAACATTGGTATATCTCCCTCCATCGGAAAAAGAATCAGGTGTGAGATTTAAGATGCCCATGATGAGCGTCTTCTTTCCGATCTCAAGAGATCTGTTGCCACACCTGTAAATGCCTGTATATCTTCCGTCTGTTAAATTCATCTTGATTTTCTCTTAAATGCCTGAACGCTGTCTGTTGATGAGCGCCAGAGCTTCGTTTCTTGTTCTTAAGTCGGTTCTGCAGCCGCCTCTCATAGCGGAAGTGACTGTCTTTGAACCCGGCTTTCTTATGCCTCTCATAGTCATGCAGAGGTGCTCTGCTTCCAGAACAACGCAGACTGATCTCGCGTCGACTGCCTGCTCGATAGCATCAGCGATCTCGGATGTGAGCTTTTCCTGGAGCTGGGGCTTTCTTGAGAGAGTATCGACTATCCTAGCAACCTTGGAAAGACCGAAGATCTTGCCGTCTCTCGGGATATAAACAACATGTGCCTTTCCGTGGAAAGGAAGAAGGTGATGCTCACACATTGAATAGAACGGGATATCGCCGATAAGGATCATCTCGTCATTGCCTTCTCCGTGGAAGACCTTGATATCCTTGTTGATATCCCTGTGAAGGCCTGCGAAGACTTCAGCATACATTCTTGCGACTCTCTGAGGTGTCTCAAGAAGGCCTTCCCTGTCAGGATCTTCGCCGATCGCTTCGAGGATATCTCTTACGGCATTCTCGATCTTGGGCAGGTCCATATTCTTACGGCTCTCCTCAGGGATCGAATTGTCATTAGCGTAATCGTACATTTATCTCACCTTCTTACAAATACTTTTTGCGATATTCCATAGGCGTCATGCCCATCTGTTTTCTGAATGCGACATTGAATCTCTGGGGTGATGAGAAGCCTGACTGCAGGGATATCGCAGAGACCTTGATCTCGTTGTTCTGCAGGAGTTTGCATGCCTTCTCGATCCTCTTCTTCATGAGGTAGTTCATCGGGCTTATTCCTGTATCGTCCCTGAATGCTCTCGTGAAGTATCCCTGGCTTAAGAATACATAAGCTGCAGCATCAGAAACCGTGATGCCCTGATCGAAATTCTCGTCCATATACTGCTTGGCAATGGAGACGAGCTCCTTTGCCTTGCCGTTCTTAACTCTGAGGCTCTCTTCCCACTCGCCTCTTAAAGCTCTCGAAAGTATGATCATGAGCTCTACAGTAAGCGTGTGGACCATAAGATCTTTTGCATAGCGGTTCTCGGTATCTTCGATAACGATACGTTCTGCAAGATCGTTGATCTCCTTCTTTTCGCTGCCTTTGATAACAAAGAAAGGAAGTCTTGTCATGTCGTTATCTTCGGTAATGCCGAGATCTGCAAACTTCAGGAAGCTCTCAAGGGAGATCTTCGCAAGTGAACCCGGGATGGAAACACTGGGACCTGCGTTGTTAGTCTGTTTAAGAGCTGCTTTGTTGGTCTTGAGCGACTCTCTGGTCTGCTCGAGATCAGAAGATCCGTGCACAAAGCCGAAATAGAGATTGAGCATATCGGCCTTGCCGCTCTTTATCGTGAGCCTGTGTCTTACAAGCGGTCTGATAACAACAACAGCACCCTTTGTAAGGGTAAGTGTCTCGCCGCCAAGGAACAGTTCGATCTTGCCCTCTCTTAACAGGAGGAGTTCATGGGAATTATGCACGCTCTCATCGGGCAGTGAATCCTTTGTGTCGTAGGAGTGCTCTAAGCCTTCGATTACTATCGGTACCGAGCCCTCAGATAAGAAGACATCATCCTCGATTGCAGAAAGAAGCTTGTTGGCCATTTAAAGATCCTCGTTTCTAAATAAAATTGATCGCATCGATATAGATCTCGCCGTTTCTGTCTTTATCTTCGATATAGATCCTCAGACTGTTGAGTCTGATAGGTCCGTCCTCTGAATAATCCAGCGTTATCGTCTGCCATGTAAGCTGCTGGCGGATCTCAGCCTCACCGAAATCTTCAACGATCAGTTTTTTCTTCTTCTGGTCAGGATTGAAGATCGAGAGCTGTATCCTGGATCTTCCGTAGATCTCGATCGGCGAGAACAGGGAAGCATATTCGAGGCAGGGCTCAAAGCCGTATAGAGACTTGTCTGTCTCATAGCGGATTCTCAAAGAAGCGCTGCCGGTGAGCTTGTGGATATTATCCTGTGAGATGATTCCCTTCCCCTTGAATGTTCTGTAGATCTCCAGGTTCTCGAACTCCGAATCGGGCGTTCTCTTGCCTACGAACTCAAGACTGTCGCAGTGTGTAAAGCTTAAGTCAGGTGCAAAGTAAGCAGGATCCCTGTCGAATCTGAAAGGCAGGATCGGAAGATCTTCGCCGTTCTTTAACTTGGCATCGTGCGGGAAAGGTGTGAAGCCGTAAGTGATAGACTGCGGCTCTTCAATATCGTCTCTCCATACCATGACGCACATGCCGTAAAGGCTCTTTGCGTGCGCGGGATAGAAAATGCGGTCCGCGCCTGCAACGGCAAATCCGGTGATCTCGCCTGTGGCATCCTGTGCATTAAGTCCGGAATTGAGATTGCTGAACTTGATGATCCTCTTGTTGCCTGCGATCTCAATATCGTTAGGCTCAGGTGAAGACTTGCTCATCTTAGGTGAGAAGTGCGTTCCGAGAGCGATAGTCGCAAGACGCATTCCGAGAATGAAGCTTATCGTCTTATCCGGGAGGAGCATGTCGTGCATACTTACGATTCCTGAAGGCATGCTGAGCATCTTTGTAAATGCCGTGAAATTCTCGTTGAATTCAAGAACGCTGTACGGATTATCGAAATCAACATCATTAGGATGCATCGTTACGAAAAGGATCGAAGGCATTAACGAATCGTCAAATACTTCCTTCGGTTCGAAAACTTCGGCAAGGGTCGTAAGAAGTCCCATGAGGAAGAGATCGTACCTCTCGAATAAGAGCTCGCCCTTGTCAGGTGAGAAGCAAAAGCCTCTTACTGCGAGGTTCTTCAAAGGAACGAGCTTAGTCCTGTAAAGGATGGACATTCTGTACTTGAGCTTGATGAACTTTCTCTCATCTGCCCTGCTGAGCTTATCGTCGTCCTTCTTCTCAGGTATCATGCCGAAATCGAGCTGGCTTGCAGTGGTGAAAGAGATATTCTCCTTGTGTCCCTTTGCTGTGTTAAGTGAACTGTCTTCTGTAGTCGGGAAGTCGATATCAAGAGGCTTGATGTCGTCAGGATCCTGGCCTTCGAGTCTCTTGATCTCATCCTGCATGGAGATATCGATATCGCCAGATTCGATCGTCTCCTTGTATTCTTCCTTGAGCTCTGAAGCCTTTTTCTTCTTCTCGTCGATCCTTAAAAGGTTCTGGTAAGCATCCTCGTCAAGATAAAGGCCCATGGACTTAACCACGTCTTTTAATGCCTCCACCCTGTCCATAGCAAAAGGCGCGATCCAGTTAAGGATCGTGGAATCGTTATATGAGAGATCGACAATACCAACAGGATAAGAGATCTGGTCACTCAGACGGTAAGCAAATGCGAATGCAGAAGATGAGATCTCTGCAAGCTTTGCAGTATCTGTGACCTTGATCCACTCTGCGGTCTTATAGTGTGTCTTCTCCTCGTATTTGTATATCTCCTCGCCCTTCTCGAGACCTGATCTCTCAGGCTTGAAGAATCTAAGGTAGTTCATGACCTTTCTCTTCAAAGGAGCCTTTGTCGCATTGGCTTCTTTCATTGGGATCGAGAGGAAATCCGAGCCTAAGAAAACCCAGACGTCACCGCATCGCATATCCGTAAGGGTGGTCTGGTCAGTAAGGCACTTGAAAGTAAACGTATAAGCGTCCGAAGAAGCCTTATACGGAGGGATCGTGAAACTGAATCTGCCCTTGGAATTTGTCGTGGCCTCGCGGCTTAAGATGACACCGTAGTCGGTATCGAGCTTACTGACCTTTCTGCCGTCAGTAGGGTCCTTGACGATCTCGAGCGTAATAGTAGCGCTCGGAGCGGCTATTCCTTCAATCTTATGCTCTACGCCCTGCTGGAAAACACACTTGCTGTTAAGCCAGCTGGGCAAAATTATCGGATTGATCTGCATTTATGTACACCTCAGCAAAGAGAAATTTCCTTCAACTGAATATTATACATTAAAAATAAGATAAAAAGAAATTTGTAATTGAGGGGCAAAAGGGGCAATCAGACGTCAGCTATGAGGACTTCGATACCCTTGGCACGGCAAAGGGCGACGCTCTCGGGCGAGGCTCCGGAATCGGTTACGAGATAATCGATCCTGTCCGCAGGAATAAACGAGGAAGCCGAATCAGCGCCGAGCTTCGTGGAATCGATCAGAGCAACTATCTTCTTTGCCCTGTCGGCACAAAGTCTCTTAAGCTCGAGTTCGAAAAAATTATCACCTGAAAGTCCGGCGTCAGCAGAAAAGCCGTTTCCGGATACGAAGTAGAACTCAGCCGAAAGCCTGCCAATCATTTCCTTGGATGAAAGGCCCTCGATCGCACCTGAATGCGGTCTTAACATTCCGCCCAGGATGATGATCGACTTGAAGTTGGAATTCCTCTGAAGCTCCATGGCCGTATGGATTCCGTTGGTTATAACAGTAACGTCCTTGGCCTTCTTGAGGTATGGAATCATATGAAAGGTCGTCGAGCTCGCATCCATGAAAATGGTATTGCCATTTGCAACAAGGCTCGCAGCCTTCTGTCCGATAGCATTTTTCAGATCAACGTGGGTAACGGCTCTGACCATGTAGTTCTCGCCGCTGTAGGAAGACATCTTGTGAGGAAGCTTGATTCCGCCGTGGAATCTGACGATAGCGCCCTCTCTCTCAAGAGCTCTGATGTCAGTTCTGATGGTTGCGCCCGTGACGCCAAGTCTTGTAGAGAGAACAGTCGTATTGATCTCGCCCTCAGCTTCAAGAATGTCCAAAATCTGTTTTCTTCTGTCAGGATTATTCATGACAAGATATTATCAAGTGAAAATCAGATAGTCAATTATCTTTCATTTGCCTTATTTCTGAAAATGCTGGTAATCTTTCGGACTTGACCAGCTTCCGCCCCATGACCAGCCCTTTTTTGTAAAGAGTTTGTAGGCCTTATCGCCGGTCGTGATCACGTGTGCCTTCTTAGAAGACCTGTTGCTTACATAATCAGCGGCATTCTTATGTGAATACTGGGGTTTGCCGTCTTTATATGTAACATACGGATTCTGCTGTGGATTGATGTCTATCGCCCTTCCGAGAGCATGCTTGGAGAGCTTGCTTCCGCCGGTCGCAGCACGGTAGCAGAAGCACGAAGTGTTATTTGCTTCGATCGAATTCCAGTCAGCAGTGCCGGCATTCTTTTCCCAGAAATTATCGATCAGATACATTGAATAGATCTGATAACCATCCGAAAACAGCGATTTGAAAATACCGAGCACTTCGTCTGAAACACTTTTATTTACTATCATTTCGCCGACCTGGTAATCGCCGTCGAAATTCACATGAAGCATCTTAAGATACCTTAGGTCGCTCAGTTTGATGTCCTTATTATCCTTGTAGGACTTGCCGTTTATCCTCTCATAAATACTGTCGCCCTTCTCGATCTTAGAGGACGTGAAATACTGTGAAAGATTATTCTTATCGATCTGGTCCTTGCTTACGACGGTGCCTGCTTTAAGATCCTTTATGCTTGTAAGCTTTTCAACCTCTTCAGAAAGCGAGAAAACAAACTCTGATCCGGATGTTCCTTCTGATGTTGCGGCAGAATCCGCTGAAGTCTCAGGAGATGGTGTAACTGATATCTCAGGCTCGGATTCAGTGGACTCCTTTGTGCTTTCAGTTGCACTTTCAGAAGTGCTTGCGGCTGTGCTTTCAGAAGTGCTTGCAGCCGTGCTTTCTGTTGTGCTCATCGAAGTGGTTTCTGATGTGCTTTCAGAATAACTTCCTGCCGTACTTGTACCGGTAGTTCCTGTCGGCAGAACGGAATTCCCGCTCCCGCCTGTATATTTCAAAACAAAGATAACCGTGCCTGCGATCAGGATACACATCCCGGAAACAAGCAGTGAAGTTATTAAGTTTTCTCTGCGCTTTCTTCTGTTACGCACCTTCTGTTCACTCCAAATAATATGCCGTCTTGTTTATGCCTTGTTCCCGACAATCTTAACACAGCTTCACAGGATTCAATGTAAATTATGATATTTAGTAACCAAAGTGTTATAATGGTCGGCGATACGCGCCTGTGGTGAAATTGGCAGACACGCCAGATTTAGGTTCTGGTGCCGGAAGACGTGCAGGTTCAAGTCCTGTCAGGCGCACCAGGAAAGTAAAAACAAATACCCCGTACTTCAGACAGTAATTTCTTGCGAAATTAACTCGTGCGGGGTATTTGTTTTTTCTTTTGCGCATGACAAAGCCGGAACTCATACAGGGCATGTTTTTTCATCACATTGTGAGTGAAAAGTCAAAGAACACATTCTTTCAGCAAGTTATAAATATTTATTTTGCTCAATTTTTTCTTATAGCGTATAATCTGTATCAAAATATTTTTAGGAGCATTTTATGACCGGAAGCCAGGTACCCGCTTTGAAAAAGATGGATTTCCCCCTTACTTTTTGTCAGGTCATTTCAGCATTGGCAGTTACGATACTTCACACCAACAGCTGCTTCTGGGTCTTCTCTTCCACCCGTCTTTACTGGTTTTCCGCAAATGTAATCGAGTGTGTTTTCTATTTTGCAGTACCTGTTTTTTTCATGATCACAGGCATCAATCTTGCTGATTACAAAGACAGGTATTCCACCAAAACGTTTTTCATAAAGCGTGCCGAAAAGACACTTATTCCCTACATTTTCTGGTCAGTTATCGCTTTGATTTTCCAGATTTCCACAGGAGGGTTAAAGCCTTCGGATATAACACCTTCCTGGGTAGCCAGATCACTGATAAGGACAGATAACATAATTACTTATTACTGGTTCTTCGGAGCATTGTTTATATTCTATCTGCTGATGCCCTTGATCGCTTCCATAAAAAAAGAGCATAGAGACAAAGCATTCAGAACACTGATTCTCGTGCTTTTCTTATGCAACATTCTTGATTATTTCGTTTTAAGAATGCTTGTGACAGCTCCGGATCTGATTGATACTATAGACATCGGATTGGGTAACCTGATCTTTATCTTTCTCGGTTATTACATTTACAAGAAACCTCCTGTTCTGTTGGCAAAATTATTGATCTACATATTAGCAATCGCAGGATTGCTGGTACACATGAATGGAACATATAGGTTATCAAATACCTGCGATCATCTGAATGTGCTGTTTAAAGGTTATCCCAATTTCCCGAGCGTTCTTTACAGTCTCGGCATGTTCATTCTACTAAGAGACATCGGAGCATTGATAGAAAAGATCGGATGGCTTAAGAAATTCTTTGAAATGCTTGGCAAATATTCCTATGAAGTCTTTCTGCTTCATTGGTTTATAATAAACATCACAAAACTAATTGTAAGATTGAATCCGGTTTCTCTTGTATACCGTCTTCTTTTCCCAATTGTGATATATGCGGTCATCATACCTATCACATGGTTTCTTAGGAAGATACCAGGAATAAGAAAAGCCGTTCCATGAGGAAACTGTATGTATGTAAGACGCGCTGAGATAAAGGACATTCCCGGAATCCTAAACCTCCTTGTACAGGTCGATATGGTCCATCATGAAGGGCGGCCTGACCTTTTCAAAGGCCCTGCAACAAAGTACAACGCAGATGAATTAAAAGAGATAATCGCAAACGGTAAAACCCCTGTTTTCGTATGTGTGGACGATAATGATTTTGTCGCAGGACACGCATTCTGCATTGAGAAACAGGTGCTTAACGACTCAGTCCTCACAGACATTAAAACACTTTACATAGACGATATCTGCGTAGATGAGGAACACCGCAAGATGCATGTAGGAACGATGCTTTTCGAGCACGTGAAAACATATGCAAAAGCAGGCGGTTTCTACAACATCACATTGAATGTCTGGGAGTGCAATCCGGGTGCCAGAAAGTTCTACGAATCACTGGGATTCAAGCCTCAGAAGACAGGCATGGAGACTATTCTCTGATATTACCTGTAGCGCTTCTCGGGGTGCTTATCGTAGTACTCCTTCTTGTCGTTATACATCCTCTCATCTGCTGCGCGCATCGCATTGCGGATGTCTTCGCCTTCATGAACGACATATGTTCCGACAGATAAGCTGATATTCGCTTTGTCAGCCTGCTGCTCGAGCCTCTCGAGCCTTTGCAGGAGCTGGTAATTGGCGATCTCCGAAGCGATAAAGAACGTTGTAAGCTCAAGTGTCTCCTTGATCTTAACGGTGCTTTCCTCGTTGAAGTTCAGGGCCCACATGTAGCCTAAAGTATTCTCGTTATATATGAGCGGGAACAGAACGATGCTGTCTACGCCGGCACCTTTGAGAGACTGATACCATAAGGGATTTACGGATTCGAGCCACTCCCTGTCCTGCCGGTTCTTAACGATTACGCAGGTGCTGCCGCCTATCGTCTGATCCCATGTCTGTGTGATATCGAAAAATCCCTCATCGATAAAGTTATCCATAGGCTGGACGCTGCTTCCGGGATTTATCGATTCGCAGAGTGATCGTCCGGGAGGACATCGACAGAAATAATACAAGCCTTAGACTTATAACCGGAAAGCAACGCATCAAAATCCATACTGCATCTCCTTACATAAAGTCTTAAATCCAGGATACCACACGAATTATCAAGATAAAGTTAGATACCCTTTCTGTTAATAATTCTTTACAGAAACTGCCATTTTATTTCATTATTTGAAGGACTTCTTCAACATCAATAATAATTGACAAGGTTTTTGAGATTGCTGTATATTCTATTCGGATAAACAGATAAGAGGGGTAGTTTTATATGGCAATCTGGGACAATCCTGCCGGCAGTAGGTTTGGAGGTTCCGGCACAAAGGTATTTTCCGCGAATGCGACTAAATGTCCTAACTGTGCTTCCAACCTTGTTTTCGATTCGGATCACGGAGCATTGATCTGCAGGAACTGCGGAGCTCTTTTCGACCCTGAGACACTTGATAAAGTGGGCTCATTCGGCATCGTTAATCCTGAGAAGAATTACGACGGAACGATCGAGATAAGCAAAGAGGACGCTGAACGTGTTGAGATCGTATGCAACTCCTGCGGCGCCGAGATCGTAACCGACAAGAATACGGCTTCCACCTTCTGCGCTTTCTGCGGTTCTCCTGCACTCGTAACAAGAAGACTTACGCGTGAATTCAGGCCTGACTACATCATTCCATTCAAGTTCGACAAGGAAAAGGCCATCTCATATTTTGAAGAACACTGCGCTGCGGTAAGCCACCTTCCAAAGAACTTTAAATCCAAAAAGGTCCTGAACAAGATGACCGCTCTTTACGTGCCTACATGGATCATCTCGACCGAAGTCGAAGTTAATGTTGTAGGCAGGGGCAACAAGGGCAGGATGGTCGATGATGCTTATTCCGAATATCATTCATCTTCTTCCAAGGATTACTCTATGCTCACATACGGCAAGGTAAAGTTCAGATTAAAGAACGTACCTTTCGACGGCGAGAAAAAGATCGCAAACCGCCTTATGGCAGCTGCAGAGCCCTTTGATTACAGCGAACTCGTAAAGTTCAGGCCTGAGTATCTCCAGGGCTTCTTCGCAGAGAAATACGATGAGCAGCCTCTGGACATGACAGACAGGATCTACAAGCGTCTGGACAGATATGCATTAAAGGTCTGCGATGCGATCACTTTCGGGTACGACAGCTTCACTCCCGACACTAATGCGAGCATCACAAGATACAACAATCAGAACATTAAGTATGCCCTGCTCCCCTGCTGGTTCTTAAGCATCGATTATGACGGCAGGAACTATCAGTACATCGTAAACGGCCAGACAGGCAAAGTCTCCGGCGAATTTCCTTATGCAAAGGGGTGGGAAACGATCGAGAGAACAGGCAGAAGGGCAAAGATGGAAGCAATCAGCTTCAATACCGGCCTCAGAGCAGGCCTTTATCTGCTCCCTGCTTTAGTGCTGGGTTCTCTCCGTCTGTTCCGCTTCGGTGATTCATTCAAGTGGATGAAGTTCTTATACAGCAATCCCGGTGAGATCTTACTGCTCCTGGTTACCATGGGCCTTGTCACTTATTTCCTTGCGGAGATCCTTCCTAAATTACTGCACAGCAAGGAGAAAAAAGACATCGAATCACTTGCCAAGGCAAGCAGCCACGATATTGCCGATGAACAGGGCGTCGAAACCTATTATGACACAAGCTTCCCGGTTACGGCTTACGAGACCACAAAGGATTTTGTATCCCTCGAAGAAGGCTGGAAATACGGCGAGCAGGCGCAGTATGACTTCAAGACTGCAATGCCTGATATCGAAGAGGAAGCGTCAGACGAAGACGCTACCGAATTCGAGAAGCAGGGTCACGGCCGCCACATGATGCAGTAAGATCAGATCTTTTTCGCTTTGACTAAAAGGAAGTCCGGTCTGTGATAAAGGTCATAGTAGTCCGGATACTTTTTTATGAGCTCTTCCGTGGGCAAGGGCTCGGTCAGTTTTTCGATCACGAAGCCGGCATCGATCAGATCATTTATCACTGTTGAGAACATCCTGTGATACTTCTTTACGTTGTCGACAAACCACGTGCTCTCGCGCTCGCCTTCTATGCCGTAATTTGCGAGATTGCTGTAGATCTTGGTCCCATTCTCATCCTTTGTCCATCTTTCTCCGCCGCCATAGCACGAATTGACAGGGTGCTCCTGCGAGAAGATGAACTCTCCGCCCTTTTTAAGGAGCCTGTTAACTTCCTTTAAAACGCCTTTGTAGTCCTCGACATAATGAATTGCAAGAGAGCTTACAACGAGGTCAAACTCACCTTCAAGCTCATTAAGGTCCTCCATGGGCATTCTTATATATGTGATATTTGGATCCGAATTCTTCTCTTTTGCAGCATTGAGCATCTTCTCGGAGATGTCTGCGCCCACGACTTCTTTCGCGCCCCTCCGGATATACTCCATACAGTCATCGCCCATCCCGCATCCGAGATCTAAGACCCTCAAACCCTTAAGATCCGGCAGCAGAGCAAATCTCGCCGGTATCTCAAACAGATTATTGGCATTAACTTCGCGTTCCCTGAGCTTCCGGTAGCCTTCGAAAAAAGTCTCGTTGTCGTATATATTCTGCTTCGCCATCCTTATTACCCCCTTAATCGCGATGAAGATTATTGTACTACAAAAACAGACGGTGCCTCTTTGAAGACACCGCCTGAAGTTTTCTGTTTTTCTTCAGTATTAGAGCTGAGGTGTATCGTTGTGCTGTGTTCTCGGGCTCTTTCTTACATGGATGAACATGTTGTGCAGGAGGTTAACACTCGTAAGGATAACTTCACCCTGATTGAGCTTTCTTACGTGCTTGATAGCATAATCGTCAAGGTGGCTCTCTACTGCACGGATCTCATCGTTGAGCATGAGTCTGTGGATGAGCATCGTACCGATCTGACCGAAGAGGATCGGAGATACATCCTTAGGGTTCTGTGTTGTCAGGTAAAGGAAGATACCCTTCTTACGTCCTTCTCTTGCAAGGAGTGTAAGACCGCCGTGATATTCCTTGTCGGAGTATCTGGACTTGGCATATCTGTGTACCTCGTCGATGAAGAATACGAACGGGCAAACGTCCTCTCTGGACATAACGAATGTACTTACGAGGTCGATGATCATACCGCCGATACCTTCGGAAGCACCGAGTTGTGAAGTATCGATATAAAGGCTCTCTTCAGGAATGTGGATGAAGTCTTCGATAACGTCAAGGAGGTTATACATTCCGGGATCATTCGAGAAGAATGAGAGGAACTTTGTATTTGTCATCTGATACTGGATCTTCTGGACGAGTGAAGAGTTGAGATTTGCTCTCAATGTATCGTAACGGTATTTGAAGTTGTAGTCGCTGTCTCTGTCAGGCTCGCATACGGACTCAGCCTGGATCTGCTCAGGGAGAAGCTCGATGTTGAAATCAACGTCATCCTTGCCTACGGAAGCGATATTCTCCTGAACTTCTTCGATATCCTCACCTACCTTGGGGTAGTAAGTATTCTCGCCGATCTTCTTCATGTAACGCAGAGATGTGATAGCCTCTGAAAGGACCGCACCCTGTGAGCTGTTCTCGGTCTCGAAAAGCTTTTCCCACTGCTCCATCGAGATCTTACCGGGAGATACAGTGGTATCAACGCCAAGAGTAAGCTTTGTGATCTCATCATTTGTAAATGCGTTTCTGTATTCGCCTGTAGGGTCAATGATAAGAGCCTTTCTTCTTGTGGAAACGACCTTATCAAGGATAGCGAGAGCTGTTGTGGACTTACCGCTGTTCGTAGCACCGATGCACATAAGGTGACGGTTGAAGAGCGTGCTGGGCTTGAGGCACACCTCAGCCTGTGATTTATTAAGATATGTAGCAAATGAAGGAAGGGGCTCCTCGTTCTCGCCTGTGAATTCGAGGGAAGCAAGGAAGAGCTTATAAACGTCATCAGTTGCAAGGTAAACCTTATCCGTAATACCGAGTGTGTTGAAGCCTGCGAGCTGGAACTTGTCGGAATCTGTAGGCATGAGAGAGATCGTGTCGATGCAGATTTCCTGATAGTCGTTGGACTTAACATCACCGGTCTTCATCTCATAGATGCTCTTTCTGGAAGCCTTATTTTCGAAAACCTCACCAAGGAACAGACCAACTACCGAGTCGATGACTACGAAGTTGTTGATCGTATTAGGCAAAAAGGATTTGTTAAATTTTGATCTGTCAGACATAAGATCGAAGTTCTCGACCTGGGCAACGCAGTTACTTCTGTATACCTGTGTAACTTTGCCGATGTAAAAGTCCTGGGGATTCTTTCCTGCAAAAAGAGCTTCAATAGTCATGTAAAGCCTCCTGAATTGTTATGTGATTGGACAAGGTGTCCAAAAAGCACTGTATATATTATATCTCCCTTAATGCAAAATTGGTAAAAAAATCTTTCTTTTCTGATATTATATATCTGATTATTACGGGCAAAGATAAAGAAGGTTATATGGCTATCGTAAAAAGCAACATCTGTAATATGTGCGGCGGTCTTCTCGATATCGACATCGACCGTCAGGTCTACATCTGCCCTTTCTGCGGTGTTACTTTCGATTACGAATACTTCAGGAAAGACAATGTCCTTGATATCGCAAAGAAATCTGTAACCAGAAATGAATTCGGCGCCGCAAAGGACGCTTTCGATTACATGCTCAAGAAAGACCCTCATAACTTTGAAGCATTAAGAGGGCTTATCCTATGCAAGTGCAAATGGACCTCATTCAGACCTATGCTCAGAGAGAAGGAAGTCTTCCTTCAGTCTAACGATCCTGCCCTGATGAACGCAATCGAGAACTGTCAGCCGGAACACAAGGATTACTTCAACTTGATCAAGGAGTCTCTGGATGTGCTCAATACCTTCAGAAAAAGAAGATCCGACCTGGCAAAGCTCTCAGATGATCTGTCTGTAACCAGGAATCGGTTTTCAGACCTGGTAAGAGCGCAGTCGATCAACAATAGACGTTTTACCGAAGGCGTTTCCGAGTTTGTGGGTTCACTGTACTATGATGACGGAAAATCGTTCATCCCGTTAATGATCTATGGTTCTTTGCTGCTTCTGGTTGGTCTTGGATATGCCACTGTAGTCAACAAACAATACTGGATACCTGTAATGGTCGCTTTTACGATCGTGCTTATCACAGTAATCTACAACGTAAAAAAAGCATTTACGGACAAAGCAATAGAAGCTGCAAAAAAGCCCCTCAAAGACAAAATAGACATGCTCACCAATAAAATAGACGAATTGAGTGGTGAGAACAGAGAGTGTCTAAGGACCTATACGACAATGGCCACCAAGATAGTAAACACCTATCCTATCGCCGATGTGGAAGAGAGCCAGGACGGGATCGACACCGGGTCCAAGCCGAAAGCACCCCGGATATCTTCGGACTTCCCTTCTCCATCAAGAATGAGCTGATAATAAAAGCACTGCCGTTTTCAAGCAGTGCTTTTTTAGTTTTATTTACTCATCATCAAGCTTAAGTACGCTCATGAAGGCTTCCTGAGGAACTTCGACAGAACCTACCTGTCTCATTCTCTTCTTACCTTCCTTCTGCTTCTCGAGGAGCTTCTTCTTACGCGAGATATCGCCGCCGTAGCACTTGGAAGTAACGTCCTTGCGGAAAGCCTTGATGGTCTCTCTTGCAATGATCTTTCCTCCGATAGCTGCCTGTACGGGGATCTCGAACTGCTGCCTCGGGATGTTCTCCTTGAGCTTCTCGCACATTCTTCTTCCTCTCGCGTAAGCCTTGTCCGCATGAACGATGAAAGACAAAGCGTCGACCGCATCACCGTTTAAGAGGATATCGAGCTTAACGAGCTTGGATCTCTGGTATCCTGCGGGCTCATAGTCGAGCGAAGCATAGCCTCTTGTGCGTGATTTCAAAGCATCGAAAAAGTCGTAGATGATCTCATTTAAAGGCATCTTGTAGTGGAGCATTACACGCTTCTCATCAAGATACTTCATGTCGGTATATTCGCCGCGCCTCTCCTGGCAGAGCTCCATGATGTTGCCGACATATTCCTTCGGGAGCATTATCGTAGCCTTTACGATGGGCTCTTCCATATAATCGATCGATGCCGGATCAGGCATGTTCGTAGGGTTCGAGCAGTCCACAACGGAGCCGTCAGTCAGGTAGATCTTATAGATAACGGACGGAGCGGTGCTGATAAGGTCGAGATTAAACTCTCTTTCAAGTCTTTCCTGTATTACCTCATAGTGAAGGAGTCCCAAGAATCCGCATCTGAAGCCGAAGCCTAAAGCTGCAGATGTCTCAGCGTCGAAAGAAAGCGCCGCGTCGTTAAGCCTTAACTTCTCCAGTGCATCCTTAAGGTCACCGTATCTTGCGCCGTCAACCGGATAGATTCCGCAGAATACCATCTGCTGGATACCCTTATAGCCGATAAGAGGCTCTTCTGCCGCATTGTCAGCAAGTGTTACGGTATCGCCGGGGGCGGTATCTCTGACGTTCTTGATCGAAGCGCAGATATAACCTACCTCGCCTGCCTTAAGGCTCTCTGTAGGTACGAGTTCACCGGGATGGAACATACCGAGTTCTGTTACCGTGAACTCTTTGCCGGAGTGCATCATCCTTATGCGGTCACCTGTCTTAACGGTGCCGTTCTTAACTCTTACGCTTACGATAACGCCCTTGTATGAATCGTATTTGGAGTCGAAAACAAGAGCCTGCAGAGGGAGATTCTCATCTCCTTCAGGAGCAGGAAGATACTCGACGACCTTTTCGAGAACTTCATCGATATTGATATCGCTTTTAGCAGAGATCAAAGGCGCATAGGAAGCGTCGATTCCGATATCATCTTCGATCTCCTGGCGTACCTCTTCAGGTCTTGCGGAAGGAAGGTCGATCTTGTTGATTACCGGAAGTACTTCCAGGTCTGCGTCGACTGCAAGATAGACGTTTGCAAGAGTCTGGGCCTCAACGCCCTGAGAGCTGTCTACAACGAGGATCGCGCCGTCGCATGCTGCCAAAGATCTTGAGACCTCGTAGTTAAAGTCCACGTGGCCGGGAGTGTCAATGAGGTTAAGCAGATATGTATTGCCGTCAGAGGCTTCATAAGGAAGTCTTACGGCCTGGGATTTAATGGTAATACCGCGTTCACGCTCGATATCCATGTTATCGAGGATCTGGTCCTGCATCTCACGCTTTTCCCTTACGTGAGTATGCTCGATAAGACGGTCAGCCAAAGTGGACTTGCCGTGATCGATATGCGCGATAATGCAGAAGTTCCTTATGTATTTACGGTAATTTTCGCTCATTTGGTATTTAGCCTTTAACTGATTATTTTGATCTCATTGAGAGGATAGACTCTGATCAAAGCTACCGCCTTGATCCTCTTTGCGGTGAACGGGCCCAGGTTGCGTGAATCGTTGCTTACAGGCCTGTTGTCACCAAGACAGTAGTATTCGTCTTCGCCGAGCGTCACCTCGTTATAGCCTCTCTTCATTCCATCATCCATCATGGTAGTCTTTGTTCCGGTGGGAAGATAATTCTCTACCAGCTGATAGAATTCAGAACCGCCGGCGGGCTTGATATAGACATTGCCGTTTTCGATCTTGACCGTCTCGCCGGGAAGAGCCACTACTCTTTTTACAAGGTATTCCTTGTTGTAATAGCCTTCCATATTGCTGCCGTCCAGGATAACGATGTCGCCTCTCTTGAACGTCTTGAAATATGTGGACAGTTTCTGTGTGAAGATAACATCCCCGGAGTTTAAGGTGGGCATCATGGAATCGCCGTGGACATCGTCTCTCTGTGCGAGGAAAACGACAATAAAGATTCCTGCGAGGATACCGATGCAGATCGTACGGAGCCAGTCAAAGATCTCGTACGCAGCGGTTCCCTTTTCGAGCTTTCCGCCCTTTGCGAAAGGCTTCTTCTCGGCAAGTGCATTCTCGTCCTGCAGCACTTCCTGAACAGATACTTCCTTTTCTTCAGCAACAGAGATATCTGATGCGGTCTCAGTATCCTTGATCTCCTTATCTCCGGCAACCGCGAGGTCTTTCTTCTCAGGCTCGTCACCGAAGGATAGTCCGTTATTTGTATTCTTCAATTCATCACTCATCTATTCTATTATCTCCACTTTTTTTATTCTTCAGATGATTCCGTCTTTGTAATGCTGATATGAAGCTCTTCGAGCTGCTTGTCTGTTACATATCCGGGCGCATCCATCATGATGTCCTGTGCGTTCTTGTTCATCGGGAAAGGGATTACCTCACGGATAGTCTCCTCACCTGAAAGAAGCATTACCATACGGTCGACGCCGGGAGCGATTCCTGCATGCGGCGGAGCGCCATAGCAGAAAGCGTTGTACATAGCAGGGAACTTCTTCTTAACGTCCTCTTCACCGAGTCTTACGAGCTCAAATGCTTTGATCATGATCTCCGGATCGTGGTTACGTACAGCGCCGGATGAGAGCTCAATACCATTAACAACGAGGTCATACTGGTCAGCCATGATCGTAAGAGGATCGATCTCGCCGCGCTCTGCCTTAAGGAGAACATCAAGTCCGCCGGAAGGCATAGAGAAAGGGTTGTGGCAGAACTCGAGTTCGCCGGACTCCTCACCGATCTCATACATCGGGAAATCAACGATCCAGCAGAATGCATACTGTTCCTTATCCATGTGGCCCGGAACTGCAGCGCCGAATGTCTTAACAAGAACGCCAGCCATCTTCTGTGCCTGACCCTTGGTGCCTGCTGACAATACAACGAGTGTATCGGGCTTTAAGCCAAGTTTTGCAACAACTTCGTCCTTCTTGGGAGCTACGAACTTGGAGATACCGCCGACGATCTCGCCATTCTCATCCATTCTGAACCAGTAGCCCTTGCTGCCGGACTGGATCTCGCAGTCTGACATTGTCTTGTCGATGAACTTGCGGCTCTCGTGGAAGTCGGAAATAACAACGGCCTTGATCTCGCCTTCTGCAAAAGGTGCGAACTCTGCTGTTCTTAAGAGTTCTGTCGCATCCGTAACAGTCAGGTCAATACGGAGGTCAGGCTTATCAGAGCCGTACTTCTCCATAGCTTCAAGGTAAGGAATGCGTGTGAAAGGAGAACCTGATGCTCTGTTGTACTTGCCGTACTTTGCGAAAACAGGAGGCAGTACATCTTCGATGATCTCGAAAACGTCATCCTGGCTTGCAAAAGCCATCTCCATGTCGAGCTGATAGAACTCGCCCGGGCATCTGTCGCCTCTTGCATCCTCATCTCTGAAGCAGGGTGCGATCTGGAAATATCTGTCGATTCCTGAGACCATCAAAAGCTGCTTGAACTGCTGGGGTGCCTGCGGCAGAGCATAGAACTTGCCGGGATGCTTTCTTGCAGGAACAAGATAGTCCCTGGCGCCCTCAGGTGAAGATACTGTAAGGATAGGTGTCGTGATCTCCATGAAATTATGTGCGATCATTGCATTTCGAAGTGCAGCGATAACGTTGCTTCTTAAGATGAGATTCTTCTTGACTTCAGGATTACGGATGTCGAGATATCTGTACTTAAGTCTTGTTGACTCATCTGCTTCCCTGCTGTGGTTGATCTCGAAGGGAAGTTCATTGTAGCGGCAGCGTCCGAGCACTGTAACCTTCTCGGGAACGACCTCGATGTCGCCTGTATCAAGCTTGGGGTTCTTGGAGCTTCTCTCTCTTACAACGCCCTCTACCTTGATCGTCGATTCCTTTGTGATAGCCTTGAAAGTCTTCATCATCTCGGCTGTCTCAATAACGACCTGTGTTGTTCCGTAGAAATCACGGATAACAACAAATCCGAGCTCTGATCCGACCTCACGGAAATTCTCCATCCAGCCTGCGAGCGCAACCTTCTTGCCCGCATCTGTGATCCTTAATTCTCCACATGTATGTGTACGTGACTGCATTATATGTTCCTCCAAAATTGTTTGCTTATTTATCTGCAAGATACGCTGTGAGCTCACTAAGCTTTACGGGCGTCTCATTACCGTCAGCCATGCACTTGACCTTGACTTCACCTGAGCTGAGCTCATCGTCGCCGATTACTGCAAGGTAAGGGATTCCCTTCTTGCCGGCATACTTCATCTGCGCCTTGAAAGACCTGCCTGCCATATCTGTCTCGCAGCCGATTCCTTCATTTCGCAATGCATAACAGAGCTTCAAAGCTTCGATCTTTGCCGCTTCAGACATAGAAGCGATATAAAGCTTTACATAAGAAGGTGCTTCCTTGAGCGCGCCTTGGGCCTCAGCCTCCAGAAGGAGTCTCTCAACGCCCATAGCAAAACCGATACCGGGAGTTGATGTGCCGCCGCAGTCCTCAACAAGTCCGTCATATCTTCCGCCGCCGCAGATAGTGCCCTGCGTTCCGACGTTCTCTGAAACGAACTCGAAAACCGTTCTTGTATAGTAATCCAGACCTCTTACGATATTAGGGTCGATAGTGTATGCAATGCCTAAAGCCTCAAGTCTCGCCTTAAGGCCCTCAAAATGAGCCCTGCAGTCATCGCAAAGGTGATCTATGAGCCTCGGCGCATTCTTAACGATATCCCTGCCGCCGTCGATCTTGCAGTCGATCATGCGGAGAGGGTTCTTTTCGAATCTTGCCTGGCAGTCCTCACACATTGTGCCGACGTGAGGTCTGAAATAGTCCTTGAGCAACTTATTGTACTCACCGCGGCAGTTAGGACAGCCTATGGAATTGATGTGGAGTGCGATGTTTTTAAGACCCATCTTCCTGAAGAAAACGTCAACAACAGAGATGATCTCTGCATCGATATCAGGTCCCTGTGCACCGAAAGATTCAAGGCCGAACTGGTGGAACTCACGCATTCTGCCCTTCTGCATCTTCTCATAACGGAAAGCCGTGATGTTGTAGAACATCCTTACCGGAGTAGCAAGGCTCGACATACCGTTCTCGATATAGCTTCTGACGACGCCGGCCGTACCCTCAGGTCTCAAAGTGATGCTTCTGCCACCCTTGTCCTCAAAGGTGTACATCTCTTTGGTTACAACGTCTGTGGTATCACCAACGCCCCTCTGGAACAGATCAGTCTGCTCAAATGTCGGGATCCTTATCTCCTCATAGCCGAAGGAATGGCATACATCCGCAAAAATCTTCTCAGCGCGCTGCCAATTGTGTATCTCTGAAGGAAGAATGTCCCTCGTGCCCTTCTGTGCTGCGTATCTCATCATAGTTCTCCTAGTCTAATAAATAACACGCGCTATTATAATATTAAAAAGGGCAATAAACAACCAGAAAGGCGTGGTTTTGAGCAGCGTTATTCCAGGAGCCGTGATTTTTGTGGTGTTGCAGATCTAACTCCGGTTCCAGGCGGAATTCCAGGCGTCGCCTGAAGTTTTGCCTGAAGTTTTGGGGTTTTTGGCCCGTTTTCCGGGCGGAATTCCAGGCGGCGCCTGAAGTTTTGCCTGAAGTTTAGTGTTGTGCGGCAAATTGAACGGCGCTGCCGCATGTTTTGCCGCATGTTTGGCCCTAAAACAGCGTTTTGAACGGCAAATTGAACGGCGCTGCCGCATGTTTTGCCGCATGTTTGGCCCTAAAACAGCGTTTTGAACGGCAAATTGAACGGCGCTGCCGCATGTTTTGCCGCATATTTGGGAATCCGATGTTAAAAACACGCATAACATTTACGCATGCGACTG
>Ga0247610_10002306_pt1 | contig 22232 bp, 18 predicted proteins | sample 174DNAGHGhighgp2_FD_193483 | JGI IMG/M metagenome (GOLD analysis project Ga0247610, IMG submission 193483) | Sheep rumen microbial communities from Palmerston North, Manawatu-Wanganui, New Zealand - 1742 DNA GHGhigh gp2 | ecosystem: Host-associated > Mammals > Digestive system > Stomach > Rumen...
TGCGCGAGCGTACTCAATATCTTTTTTTGAGTAACAAATATAAATATCGTATTTATTATCCATACTACTGTTATTTACAAAACACTTCTCCTATATCCTCTCAATATCTTATGCACAATTGCCAGCAAAGAGCTATCGTCAGCATAATGGCGGACCTCAATGTCCCTAAACGAATATATGTCGCTTTTGTTTCTATCCATATTTACGATACATATATTGAAGATTTATCTTTTTTCTATAAGTGCCAGAACCTTCGCCTTTGCCACCTTGTGCATCTTAACGCAGAACCAAATAAGGACAAAGAAACTCAGTCCTCCGATATATGGATTCGCATGTCCACTCATCGCCAAGGCATCATAAACGCCATGAGCCGCTACGGGTACTAATAGAATACAAGCAGCAACTTTGGGTGAATGGTCAACGAAATGATAGACGGAATAGTAATAGCCCATCAATATTGCGAAGGCATAGTGTCCTGGCACAGCCAGCAATGCACGGGAGATAGCTACTGTCACCCATTCCTCTTCACTAAACACATAAAATATGTTTTCTACTGCAGCAAATCCAAGACCTACACATACGGCATATACGATTCCATCATAATGCTCGTCGAAATAGGGATTTTTGCGTAGTACCAGCCATAACGCAAGAAGCTTGAATGATTCTTCTGGTAAAGCCGCTACAATAAAAGCTTGCATAGTGGAACCAATAAGCGTTGTTGGTTCTCCGTCAATACCCCAAAACACAGTTTGGATTAACATTTCGAGGAATGCGACAGGAACACAAATTGCCATACCACATAGAACGGCCTTCGCTAACCAAGATGTCGGTTCTGGCTGTGGGTCTTTCTTCCATATATATAGCCAAAGAAGAATGGCCGGAAGAAGTGCTGCTGTCAGAATTATCACTATGCTCATTTTTTTACTATTTCAAAACCGAGCTTCTTTACTAATTTGATTGTATCAAGTGCCATCAAACGGTCGTATTCCTTCTCACTGTCTGGTAAGGATGAATAGGGAATGAGGTCAGGATGTTTTTTGTTTGCATCATCACGTTCCGTACCAAAAGTCCATCCCTCTTTCTTTCGCGCTGCTGCCCATACATCATGAGCATTCTCTGCAATGGCCTCACGCAGTTCCAAAAGGTCATCTGTAAGCGAAATATCATCAAGGTTGATTGGACGTGGTTCATAATCTTCTATAGATTGTAGCACACGAACCATATAGTTGTGCGATTCCTTCCAGGCCGATTCAAATTGACATTTGACAGCTGACAATTGACAGCTATGAAGAGGATCATAAATATCTACAGTATTGGTATTTGTGTCTATACCCTTTACCACCACCGCATGATTTGGTGCATCTTCTTTATCGTCACGATCTGGATATAGTTTATCACTATCCACTACGACAATCACATCGTTGTCAAGTGCCAGTGCCTTTTCTATATCTTCAATGTTGCCATCATAATTACGTGTCACCATCATGCCATAGTAAACGAGTAACTGCCCAATTGAATGAAGAGGAGTTCCAGCTGCCTTTAACCAATGATTTTTTCGTGCTATAGATAGTATTTCATTTTCATCAAATGTAATACCTCTTCGATGCAATATGGAAGCCTCACATAATACACTACAGATATTATTACCGCTGTCAGCTGCAAGTTTCATCATGGGCAATACATTATACGTAGCAGACTCTTCTTCCTCCAAATCTAAAGCGATGTCCAGAACCTCCCTTAAATTCGGGTCATCTTTGGCTGCATTCAGAACTTCAAGTGTTTCTGCCTCGGTGGTATTCCCATCAAGGTACGCCGCTAACAGTTCGTCCGATATATAATTCCTATTTGCCATATTCTTCTATGTCATTAAGGGCGACACGTGTCAACTGAGCCATGGCACGTCGCTTGATGTTATACAAATTTGCAGTAGTAATATTCATCTTACGTGCCAATTGTTCAGGTTCCCAGTCTTCGAGAATAAGACAACGGATAACATGGACATACCGTTTGTTTGGCATATTGTCGAAAAGACGTTCCATATCTCCTTCTGCTGTCATATCCTTTTCGGCGTCCGCAGTCTGACTGCCTCCATCATAAGGAGTCTCTTGGCTGGTATCATCTATCATTCTACCGCGTTTATTGATGAAGAAACGAATGGCCAACACCTTCAACCACTGGTACAATGTACTGCGGTGTTCAAAGTTTCGCAATTTACTGGCTTCGTTCGCCATGAGATAGATATATAGCTCATTCACGAACTCATCATATTCTACCTCATAATCAAATACCTTCTGTATAATGCTACAGAACAACGGGCGGCACTTGACGAAGAAAAACTCCTCCGTCACCCGATTGTCACGAGCAATCAATCCTTCTATGATTTCCTGGTCAAGCATCATCTTCAGTCATTCTCATTATCCATGGAATATAACGCGAGAATTCACGGTCTAATTCTTTAACAATATTGAGTTTGTTATATGGACGGATATCATGGTGAATAAATAGTTTCTTGTTCTTCGACAATTTATTCTCATATTCTCCATATTCATATTTATCTTCCTCTTTCCTGGCTTTACGAAATCCCATTAATAGTTTTTCTACATTCCATCGATTATGTTCAACTATTGCTATCTGCTCCACTTCATATTCAGAAAGCGATTGATAGTCCTTTGAAGTGTCATCAACATCTAACCCACGCATCTTTCTAAGAGTAGCTAACTTAATCCTGATAGTATATGCACTATAAAGATTAGACCACTTCAGAGCAACTGTGAGTTTCTTCCAACATTCTTCTGCTTCTGCCCAAATCTTTTCAGCAGGAATAGATTCCAAGGCTAATATTCCCTGAAATTTATAAGTGTCATAATTAGCTGTAGAATAGAGATAGTTGATAAGTTTTGCACGTTTCAGAGCATGTTCATCAGAACTATAAGCCGTTTCGTTCATTCCAAAAGGATAGATATTTGCATAACGAGCATCACGATCTTCTTTTTCTAACTTCTTTTCTTTGTCATTAAACTTATAATATGGAAGTTTATCGTCTTTTCCTCTTTTATCAGCATTCCGAAGATTAGTTACAAAATTATCAGAGCGATCTTGGCGTATAAACACAGGAACAGCTTTTTCATACACCTCATCAGGCATATTCATGCCTAAAACAAAATTTTCACGCTGCTCTGCCAAAGCAAGAAAGATTGATAGATATTGTTTTTCATTATGCTCTTTTGCCCAGGCATTGATAGCATCTTGTACGTTTTTAGAAAACACGTTACCTTTGATAAATTCAAACTCAATATCAAGAAAATCGAAATCATCACCTTCTTTATATCCATTTTTCCTGTTAAAATAAAGAGGTTGATGAGTGACTCTTCCTGAAGGTTTGATTTCATCAGAAAGATCTTGATAATAATAAGACTGCACTTCAAAAAGATGATGATTTCTGGTTATGAATTCATCCTTTTCTTTATCCGCATTGATATCTATGAATGTAATAAGTGTTTTGGCTTTGTTTGAATTTGGGAAATGCAGTACATGGGCCGCTTCCATTGCAAAAGCGACTGCAAAATTAGTAGTGCCGACAAATACCAAATGGACATATTTTGTGTCATCTGGTGCGATTCCTGCACCAAATACAGCAGGATATTTATATGGATCCAATTGGGGATTGTCGAAATCCTTGTATTGACGTTTTACAAACACCTGTTTTGCCCAACCAGTATAGAAGTTATATGGAATAAACTCAATACCTAATTTCCCGACCTCTTTGAAAATTTCAGAAGTTTTGAATGCGGCATAGGTATCCAAATCTTTAAAAACGCACACAATTCTACTAGGCCTCGATTCTATTTGGGGGTTGTTCAAGTAGCGACATATGCTATCCACACATTCTACATTTATAGCGTCGTGTGCTGATTTTTTATGATTTCCTACAATATATACCTGTTCTGAAGACTCTAAATGAATTTCTTTATATGCGTCTGTTGATACTCGATGACCATAGTTTATTATTATTCGTTTCATCAGTTTCTCCGTGAATGATTTTAATAGTTTTTCCCGAATATATGTGGTATCTGCAGACGTGAGAATCAGGACATAAGCATCCTTGTCTTTTTCAAAAATATGCGCTATAATAGAAGAGACCATATCATCATATCCCATGATTATATAGTGGCCTGATTCTAAATAATGTATATGCCCTTTTTGATAATTATTCACACGCCTTTCTATCGAATTTGTGATTATGCCGATGATAACGCCATTAAATATTAAAGCCCCGAAAACAAAGGTTAAGCTACTGGCTATTAACATCCAGCCGTGAACGTGCGTTCCATCGCTGCCCATATATAGGCCATTCAATGCATTGGAATCTATCAGCAAATATAAAGGCAACAAATACTTATTTATCTTTTCTGCCTTACAGAAATTCTCCCACTCTGTACCAGACCAAGAAAGGAATAGATATGAGAGAGCTAATGCAATTATTAGTACTGCACATAAAATGGTCAATTGTCTCAACAAATCATGAGCTAAAGCTCGGTCAAAAACAAGCCAAAGAGACCTTTTACTTTTTGTCTTCATAGTCTTTTACTATTGTTACTAATTACTGCCATTCTCACTTTCAGAAGGACTGGATGAGGCATTTTCTGTAATCTTCAGAGCCGTCTTTAGTTTATCTTCAATAATTTTGTCTGGCCAAGAATCTATAAGCTCGCATAAAGCATTCAGATATGCAGTACATTCATCGCTCTTAAATGCCTTTACACCAACTATTTTCCCGTCTTCTTTCTTCACATCTGTTTGTGATTTCAAGAAATCTAATAGTTTTTCTAATATAGCATTTCTTTTCTTTATATCCATGTCTTTGCATTCACACCCTCTTCTATAATAACCTGCAATCATGTTGGCAAAATAATCCAACAGCCTCCAAACAAGGAAACCCACCACGCAGATTGCTACAATCAAGACAATAGACCCACATATTGTTTGTGCAATCTTAACATCTTGACAATTCGTTTCAGCCTCACTAGAGATTTGAATTACAGGGATTGCAGCCCCACTAATTTTTGAGACTAAAGAGTCACATTGACAAAGTAATAATGTAGTATTCATAGTTTTAATATTTAGACTGTTTCGCAGTTTTTGTTATTTTTTGGCTGTAAAGTTACAAAGAAAACAGTAAACACCGTACTTTTTATGAAAAAAATGAGTAGATATTTATAAAAATACCACGAAGTGAAAGAAAATCAGTTGTTAGTTGCCCCCATTCCATACCCCTCCATCTTCTTATCCAGCTCTTCAATTTGTTTTTCCAACTCGTTAACACGCCGCTCCTCATAATTCACCTGCTCGCCATACTTGCTGATTTCCTCTTGGTAGCGGTTGATTTCGTTCATTTGGAACTGCTCATACTCTTCCTGAGACAAATCCAGAGGAGTGCCGTTCGGAAAACTCTTCCATTTCTTTGCCATCTCATAGTGAGTCTTCCTTGCACTCTTCGGTAGCAGCGAGAGACTACCCAAATACCCATAGTAGAATGCATTAATGGAATAACTCATCCCGTTCAAGTTCATGTCGATAATATCCTTGTATGTCTTAGAGTAATCATGTGTCTCCAACATCTCATTCATCCAATCCATTGTCTCCTCCAAGTCATCATACAGGGAAATGTAAAATGCAGAGAACGCTTTCATCTCTTCCTGCTTCACATTATACGAGGCCAACACATAGTTCTCAATGCCTTTGAAGTTAAAGTCCGGAGCAGGGAAAGTCTTTTTATACGATTGGACTTCCCTTTCTGTTTTTTTCATAAACCTTGTCAGTTCATCTTCCAGATCGAGCCTGTCTTCCTCATCCTCACATTTTTCCATTGCTGAGAAGAATGAACTGCAATGGTCTTTCATTTCACGACTAAAGTCACCAATGGCATCCACAGCTCCCATGATGCTAGTCTGCTGAGTTGCAATCTCTTCACAAGTGACACTGGCTATATGACGTACTACCGCGAAACCGATACCCACAAAAATCAATAAAACGCACAGCACTATGGCTGCTTTAATCAACCAACGCTTTATAGGTACAGACGGTTTGCTCTTCAGATAACCTTTCAACCGTTCCACGGCCATGTCGAAGAACTCATGGTTCACAGCTGCAATAGCCTGATAGGTGGGCAACTCCTCCATGCCTTTAGGCAGGTCGGAAGTCCATGCAAAACCGTCCAACATCACCGGGATAATGTTCTTTTTGTGTTCTATAGCGCACATCACCTCACGCCTAATCCAGTCATTTTCATCTGCGCAGCGTTCCAGAGCATTTTCTGGCAGCACCAGAATAAAGTCCTTACAGTTGCTTATCACCTCTAATAACTGCTCATTGAACTTACCTGATGTCAGAGTGTCAACGTCAAAGAACACGCGATAACCTCCATACCTCAGCTTCACGGCTATCAGGTTTGCCGTGTCGTAAGCCGTCCTTCTATAACTAATAAAAATATCGTATTGAGCTTTCATAACATATATATTTGGTTGTTTATTCCAAATAATAGTTCCGACGCTCTTCTGGGGTCAACGTCCTGTTCTTGAAGCGGTTTCGGGTGTTGTCAAGCAGGTCTTGGAGGGGCGGGAAATTCCATATCCGGACTGTGTAATCGTCTGATGCGGCCACTATGTGCTTGCCATCGCGACTGAAGGAGACAGACTCAAAAGAACCGGTCTGTTCTTCAATCAATCTTCCGACTTGTCTTCCTGTCCTTACATCCCATAACCTGACAGTATGGTCAGAAGAGGCTGAAACGATATATCTGCCATCCGGGCTGAATGCTGCAGAGCGGACATAATCTGTATGACCTTCCAGCGGATAGCCTACCTGTTTTCCTGTCCTAGCATCCCATATCCTTATTGTCTTATCCCAAGAGGCAGAAACTATGAACCTTCCGTCTGGACTATAGGCTACTGAAGAGACTGTGTTCGTGTGCCTTGCAAGTGCATTGTCAATTTGTCTGTGAGTATTGACATCCCATATTCTAATGGTCATATCCGAAGATCCGGAGACTATGTTTTTCCCGTCTGGACTAAATGCCACAGCCTGCACCATATTTGTATGCCCCTCAATTGGCTTGCCAATTGCTTCACGCATTTTCAAATCCCATACAATTATCGTATTGTCAGTAGAAGCTGACACTAGATGTTTACCATCAGGGCTGAACGCTACAGAGTTGATTCCGCCGTTATGCCCTATAAGCGGTTTTCCAGTCTGCTGACGCGTCTTAGCATCCCATATTCTTATCGTATGATCCGATGAAGCCGATGCGATGTATTTCCCGTCAGGACTATAACATGCAGCATTGATATGGTCAGCATGTCCTTCTAGCGGCTCACCTATCTGTTTCCCAGTCTTGACATCCCATATTATTAATGTGTAGTCATCTGAAGCCGACACGACACATTCTCCATTCGGGCTGAACGAAGCCGACTTGACAGCATTCTCATGCCCCTTGCAACTGATATAATTCTGCTCTGTTGCCTGAGTGTTCCAAATCCGGATTGTTCCGTCCCAGGAAGACGTTACAAGACTTTTGCCGTCTCTGCTGAAACAGACGGAATTGATTTCCGCAGTATGGCCTTCAAGCGGTTTGCCGATTTGAGTTCCTGTCTCAGTCTTCCATAGCCTTAAAGTTTTGTCTTCTGATACAGAGGCGAAATATTTTCCGTCAGGACTGAAACACACAGATGTGACTCTGTTCTGATGGCCTACAGAAGAGAGGCCGACCTGCCTGCCTGACTCTACATCCCATATCCTTATGGTACGGTCATCTGAAGCAGAGATGACTTGTCTGTCATCAGGGCTGAACGCAACAGAGTTTACACTGCCTGCATGCCCCACCAGAGGCTCCCCTATCTGTTCATGTGTCTTCGCATTCCACAACCTCAGCGTACTGTCAGCTGAAACAGATACAATGTATTTTCCGTCATGGCTGAACCTAGCAGCATTTACAGTGTTCTGATGTCCTTCCAGCGGCTCACCTATCCTCTTCCCGGTCGATGTGTTCCAAATCATAACCGTCTCATCATCGGAAGCCGAGACTATATACTTTCCATCTGCACTGTAGAAAGCACTTTCCACGATACTACTGTGTCCAGTCAGTTTATGTATAACTTTTCCAGAGTTAGCATCCCATATCCTGATTGTATTATCCCACGAAGCCGAAACAATGGTCTTTCCGTCTGGACTGAATGAGACTGAGTTTATGTCATCCGTATGGCCGACCAATTCACGCACTGTTAACCCTGAATGTACATCCCATATCCTTATAATATGGTCAGCTGAAGCTGATACAATGTAATTCCCATCAGGACTGAACGATGCATCCCTGACAAATTCGGTATGTCCAACGATGGCCGCGCCATTGCCTTGCACCGCCATTCGCAACGCCCCTTCTGCCTCTGGAGTATAAGGATGCTTAGGCGGAAGAGCCTCCATAGCGACCAATTGTGCCAAATAGCCCTCGTGCTGCCCCATCAAAGAGAATGCCTTCTCGGCCAGCACCTTGGAAATATTCAGTTCGGTTTTGAAACTTTCTCGTCTGACATTATCCCGCTCTTCCGCCAAACGGACATTGGTCCAATCCAACGAGTCTTTCTGTCTTTGTATCAATGCATATTGATTGGCAATGCTGACATTGGCAACTCTCAGGGCTGCATTGGTCCTCGCAATACTGTCATTTTTCGCATCCAAAAGCTCATATTGCTTTGAAATCTTCTCATTTGCCTCTCGCAATAAGATGTTCTTCTGGAAGATATAAAGGCCGATTCCAAGGCTTATTAATCCGAACAGTAATGCTCCACCAATTATCATCCACCTCTTCCTCCGTTGTTCCATTTCGAATATTGTCATCAGATCACTGAACTGTAGCCCGAACATTCGTGCAACAATCTTTACGACAGCAGCATCACGTCCCAAATCATCAATGTTAATGCCGCGAAGCTCTTTCCTCGCCTTCTCTTTCAGGTCATAGATGGGCGCGGGGAAGCACTCTGTTTGTTTGTCTTCCGAAAAAGGCGTGCCGTCTATTATAAATGGGATAACACGTTTAACACCATTGTAATGAATATATGATTCAACCTCCTTCTTTACCCATTTCGATTTCACTGCATTCGGTGAACAGACAACTATGAGAGACTTAGAGTGCCTAAGGGCATGCACAATTTCTTCATTCAATTCATCATCCGATAACTCCCATGTATCGATGAAGATGCTAAATCTTTTCGGAATTGATGCATCCTTTTCCCTCGCTTTTGATGGCATTCGATAGTGTACCAGTTTGCTGTACAACCAGTTTGCCCAATTTTTGTCCTCGTGAGCATAACTTATGAATGCATCATATTCTTTCGGATGTTCCATATTCTTTAGCGCCTTTTACATTGATGTTTCATCTTTCCTTCAACTTGGATGCAAAAATACAGACTATAATCAAAACCACCAAATTTTTAGCTGAAAAGTGGATGAAAGTGGGATTGTGTGGGAAGATAATATACAATCAGCGCCAATCTTGCATGTTTGCTTCATCCTTTACTTTGGTGGCAGTCTCTTTCGGTAATTTAGGGAAGAACTCATAGCCTGTGATGCGTTCAACCTGAGAAATCGAGTTGACATAGAAATCTGTTTTATGCTTTCCCTCCGTATTCTTGCAGATAAAACCAATGCCTTTCGGAGGGCCGTTCGTGCAAAGAACTACTTTGAAGAAAGCCTCAGGCACAGGAATTTTGTTTGCCCCTATCGTCTCGTGTTCCTTCCGATAGAATATAGGGCCACAAACGATGTATATATCCCCGTATTTCTTCGCCCATTTGCGACAGTCTTGCTCAATATTGTTCCAGTCGCCGCTATTCAGTCTCTCATGCTGAGGACATATATTTGACAGCAGGAAAGACTCATACATAGCATCACGATCCCATTTGTTGTCACCGGCAGGACACATGTGGCCGCGCGACCACCCACTGCCTCTGTAATCACCCAGAGTCGCCCTCGGAGACGGCACATCCGTATCCTCATGAAATGCGTTACTGCTTGGACGCGCATTAGTCCCCTCCGTCTTTTCCGCCGTCAGATGCCATGCGACCCAGTTCGGTTGCATCGTCTCCTTATTATAGGAAACAGTATAGCCCTTTCTATGAAGAATCTGTTCCTGCAGGTCCTTACGTGAGGCGGGCAATCCAAAAAGAGAATCCACCTCCTCCCCTTCCGCTTGCAATGCAAAGCAAGCGAAAAAGAAGAGTATCAAAAAGAAGCTAATTTTCGAAATCACTTGTTCAAATCTGATAACATACGGCTTATAACTTCCTTCATTTTAGGAATATCCAGCTGAACAGTTTGGAATACAACATCTGTATCCCTCCTTTTGTATTCGTTCTTTTAGAAGAATGTTCATGTTCTCACGCAAGCGAACCATATCAACATGACATCCAATCAAGCGCTCTAAATCACTTTGTATGAGATCAAGGGTAAGCAGCGACGGCACCCTACCCTCATAATAAACATCCACATCACTATCCTCAGTCTGCTCGCCGCGGGCAACAGATCCAAAAATGCCCAACCGTGTTAAGCCATATTTACTCTCTGCTATCGGCTTGTAATTACGCAAGATTTGCAATATTTCAGTTCTCGTCCTCATACACTATTGCATTAGTATTTCTGGGCGCAAAAATACAGACTTTAATCAAAACCACCAAATTTTTAGCTGAAAAGTGGATAAAAGGAGGATTTTAAACTCTTTATACTACGATACCATTGACACCTAATGTATTCAGTCTCTTTGTTATCACCTACCACACACCACTTGTGATCCTAGCAGTTTTTTCTCCTCTAGTTATCTTTATACTGAACATTCTATCATCCTCTTCCCTCTCCCCTTTTGGAGCTTGAATACCGTTACCCCATACGACAGAGAAGTAGTAATCTTTACCTTCTCTGCTCCAAGAAGTTTTGCCAGTTTCAATCAAGTCATCAATTTGATTAAACATATCATCAGATGGCATGCGTTTGAACTCTATTTCATACACGTCTTCATATTCGCGTGTGAAATTTCTCGTTCCTTTATGACACTCAATAATTTTGTATCTGGGAACCTTCACTCCTGTTATTCTCTCAATCCTTGATGGTGACCACTCTTGCCAGAACCATTCATAATAGGCATAGACACCAGCGACAAGGAGTATCAGGCTTACAGTTAATACTCCGATAGAGACAAAGAACCACTTGACTATTTTCCAAATAATATGTTTTATCTTTCTCATTTATTCATTAATATAATGGTTCATCAGACTGGTGAATGCATGTTTGTAAAACACACAATTTATTTAACAGCATCAATAATTGGGCGAATCTTGTTATCGTATTCATTGTTGCCAAAATTAATTATTACCAGATTCCGTCTGCATCTGGTTAATCCTGTATATAACAATTCATCAAAAGAGAAATTAAAAGAAGTCGTATTATCGTATTTGGGCTCTAATATCAGGAATACGACTTCGCTTTCCCATCCCTTAAAAGAATTTATGGTTGATACTTTAATTGTACCGCTATTCATCCAAAAATGAAGTTTCTTGTTGTCTCGAATAGTCTTATAGCTGCCTTTGTAAACATTCTCTCTAAACGATTCCAACTGATTGCTATAATGCTCGTTGAAAGCAAGAAAAGCGGCTAATGAAATACCACATTTCTCACACTCTTCTTTTAAACGGTTCTCAAAATATCCTTTAAAATCACGATATAAATCATATAAGGTAAAAAGAATCGCTATGTGTTTTCTGAGCTTTATGATGTCTCGCTCATTGAGGACTGTTCTACCCGGGAATAACTTCTTTTTGAAATGATCGCTAATGTTACTGAACCATTGATTCTCTTCATCTCCCATATTGTTCTTGCCAATATAATTAAGATTCGTCATATACATCGCTTCTAAAGTTTCTAACATCGAGTTTACTTTTTCTCTACTCATGTATCGATAGTATGCGTCAAAGGTTCGTAAAAGGCGAGTTGTGTAGCCTAAAATTGTTATGTCGTTTGGAGATATATTAGAAGCTTTGTTAAGGATATTCCCACGGATTATATTATATAAGGCTATAATAGGGTTTTCTCCCTGAAGGAACATATAATTGATATAGCCCTCTTTATCTATGGTCAAGCCTAAAGAGCCGATTTTGTCATTATCTTCAAATTCATCTATTTCGTACTTCTCTTTAAAGATGTTGCGTTGGTACAGTTTAGCAACATCTATTACTTTAAAGTCTGATCTATAACAGTATTTTAGTTCGTTGACTCCTCGCACATTGGTTACAACGTCTTTCTGGATAATTGGTTGCCCATAGATATTCTGTTTAACATCACCGAACAGCACATAATCTCCCTTTGGTTCACGAAAGTATAGTTTGATAATATCCATCCACTGACGATGATAATCCTGAATCTCATCAATTAACACAGCATCGTATTTGACGATTCCACTCTTATGTTTCTCGAATAGGGCAACATTAGAATAGTAATTATTTTCGAGATATTCTCCAACCCTTTCTTTAGGATAATTCTCAGGAACCACCACCTCAATGTTGAGGTTGTTAAGTTCAGCATTTATAAAAGAATGATAGTTGATGATGATGAAACTTTCTACAGGAAATGTTTCGTCAACCCTCATCAGTTTGTCATGAATAAAGTTCTTGAGAGTAATGTTAAAAGTCAATATAAGAACCCTAGGAAAATTTGTCCAATTGAGTGCTCTCTTATAGGCCTGAACAGCTCGGGCTGCTAAGACTGTGGTCTTACCAGAACCAAATACGCCCTTTACTCTTTGCTCTAACGTTTGGGAGTATATAATATCTTTTTGCTTTGCCGAATAAATATATGGTTCACCTTCTGATTTCTGATGAATCGTTGGCGTTAATAGTCTCTTGAAATTCCGGTAAATATCATTAGTAAAAAAGAATGATGGCTTTGACGGTAACATATAATGCTTTTCCAGAATCTTAGTAAAACATCCTTCAGCAAGATTGTCTCTGCCAATAAGGTCTATGTTATACTTAAGGAATGTCTGATACTTGTGGTCATCCTTATATGGATTTACCAATAGATCCTCAACCTCACTTTGGCTTGCGCAATGGAAATATACTGCACAAGCTACAATATTGAAATGTCTGACATCAAAGATCTTTTTCTGGAGAAGTTGCTCTACATGTAAATCAAAGAGATTGTCCTTATATTTTAGCACCTGGTCTATTGGTGACTTTACAACAGAGCCGTTTGGGGTATAAACCCACTTCTTTTTATCATTCAAAGTGAAGTTATCCAAATTCCAGTCCTTCACTTCAATGACCAGAACGCCACTTCCCTCTCGCATAATCAATACGTCGGGTCGGTCACCATTCAAATATGGATTAAAATAGACTTCATAAGAATCATCTAACACATTACCCAAGAAGTCAAGCAAAGCCTGTTCCCCTTCCGTAGGGGGAACTTTGAACTTTGCAATGGTTTCTAAAGATGGATAAAATGTTGCCATATAATTTATTGTTCTAATTGAAACAATCGATTGTTCTCTGTGCCAAATCTTCTGTGCTGGTATCTTTCTTCTTTCTTAGACTCCAAGGATGTCTTTTTTATCCATTGGAAATAGTCATCTGCGTTCTTATTAAGTATCGGTTGATAAATATGGAATTTACAATCTTTCCTAGCTATAAAATTCCCGCTTTCACGGTCACGTCCAAAGACATCAAACCCTCCAGTAGCTTCTATCATTAGAGTGTTTGTTAAAACATACCTATCATGCCAACCTTCTCCCTGCGCTGGTATTTGATACAACGAGAAAGAAAAAATCAAGTTTGGACGTATTTTTTGAAGCATTTCCTGAATCTTCGTATAAAAAGATTGTACTAATTCTTTATCATCGAAATTATTTTTTCCAATACCACTAAAAATAGAGATATCAAATGGCATATCTAACGATTCGGGTAAAATATTATTTAAAAGATGCCTTAGATGCTTATTTATATTACTGCTTTCGTTTAAAATATGTGGATCAATCATAATAAGTGAATTACAAGGTTGAGTAAAAAAGTCTCTAAGACAATAATAATCCCCCACTTGATGAAACTCATAAGATATATTTTTTTCATTTATGAGATACTTTTTATGAGATAGCATATCTGCATTAAAACAGAGTAACCCTCGCCTTTGAGAATACTTTTCACATTCTAGTTCATCCATATTTAGTAAAAAAACAGAGCATAAATCCTCTATTGAAGGATTATTTTCTGACAATACTTTTTCAATCTCTCCTTTTTCAATATAGCAACTCCCCCCTGTTTCATGCCACAGCATACTCATAAAGTCATCATGCCCAAAATCTTCTAATGGAATTTCTGCTTGAACATTACTTGCACGCATCACTTCGAATAACTCCCATGCATCGGGGCCAAAAACACTCTTATCTATTTTCTTCACAGCTTCCCAGAAGCCATATTGAAGATAAATACGTCCTCGTTTCATTTGGTATCCATTTTCATCTTCAGTAAACTCATAGATAATCCTGTAGCTTGGTCATAAAAACCAGGCCCGAATGGCTCACTCAACCTTCCATCTTCAAGTATTTCAATTTTCCGATTTGTTGAAACACCATTATCATCTTTTTCCACATAGTTGAGAGAAACATCTTGAGGTAAAAGAGAACTTTGTTTATCTGCAACCATAACCTGTAATTTACGAATTAGGTATTCACTATGTGTCTCTATAATGAAGTGTATATTATACTTCTGATATGCTTCTACAAACATTTCAGCTAAAAGAGACTGGTATTTAGGATGCAGATGAATTTCGGGTTCTTCTACACAAATAGTTTGGGGTAAGTACATGACAGGTTTAATATCGTCAGAAAAATACACTTCATTCTCATCTTTATTAATATTTGCTTTGTGGTTATATTGTGGACAAATAGAGATATTGGTATCTATTTGCAGCAGGAGAGATATTAATTGTGTTATTCCATATCCTTCATCAGCAAGTAGTCTTTTGGTCGTTCCTTTGTACAAATATATCATGAGTCCATGTGTTTCATCCGTTCCTTTCACTTGGATTCTGTCTCCAATCCCAAACATATTAATCCACTTGTTCATAAAACTACCAGGTTTGTATGAATATGGAACATGTATGTATTCATTATTATATTCAATAGTTCGTTTGTTAAAATCACGTAATGCTTTAGATATTTTGTTTTCGTCTTCAGTGAAATATAATCTAGAGATTATTGCCGACGAGGAATTTACATACATAGATTTTTTTATAAAAAATGGAGAGCATACATCATTGACAATACCATCCAGATATTTTTTCATCATCTCCTCCCATTCTTCGTTTTCTTCAGGATCATATGCGACATCTGCAAAAGATATAATCTCTGTCGGGTTTAAGAAATGATTATATTTTGAATTTATAACTGCAAGGAATAATTTTTTATTGAATTCATTCCATAGTATAACTGCTTCAGACATAGTGATGCCTACAGAAGAAAGCCTGTCATTGACCAAATTCTGTATGGATACGTTATCTGTTTTTTTTATAAAACTTTCATGTGTTTTTTCTCTTTCCCATTTCTTTATTAATGGTAGCTTATCTTTTAAAAGGTCAATAGCACAGCAAACATTATAAAATCTATAAAAATTATTTTTTATTGAATCCGTTTTGTACTCACTAAACCCCTCTTTCTCTTCAAAAACAACAGTGCCATCTATTTTTTTTACAATAAGAGAATATAATGTTCCTTCGTTCAATACATCTTTTTGTTTTAAACGGAAACACCTTGTAACAACTAAATCTTCTTGAAGATCTGAAGACCAAATTCGATAGGAAAACACTATTTCACCATTTTTATTTGCAACAGTTTTATAACCTCCAAGACACAGATTCCTTGATGATAATTTGAGATCTGATGGATTTTCCTCAGACAATAGCATTAATGCTTTCACCAAAGTACTCTTGCCAGCACTGTTACATCCTGTGAGTACAGTTATTGGCGCAAGTTCAAAATTGGCGCCATTCTCTCCGAAGGAACGGAAGTTTCTCAAGCTGAAAATCGGATTTTTTGTCATCATATACTATACTTTTTTCTGCTGTAAAGATAATGCCTTATTGCGAAATGAATGTTCGTGATTTAGATTAATAATTAATTCATCAGTTGCACATTTATTCCCTCAAGGACGGTTAAGACTTCGTCTCGATTTGATAGATAACAGAATATGTCGTGAAGTTCTGATTCAATCTCTTGTCTAATCTTCTTATCCAATGTCGTTTGGGGCTTATCCATGATTATTTTCTGGAAAAACAAGGTACATACTTCTTTTATTCTGTCATCTATGAGAGTATTGTCAAAATATATAGAATCAGGTAACTTTTTCACTATTTCTGAAAGCCTTTTAATGGCTTGTGGCTCTTTATTCTCTTTTTGACCAGATGTTTCATTCAACACATCTTTAATAACATCAAAGTATTTATTGATAAGTGTCTCACTATTATAAATACTGTTATAAATGTTTATAATACCATCAAATAGGCTATCCCAGTCTCCAGGATTAGCAGAAACGATATAAACGCAATGAGAAAGGCTTGTATCGAAGAAGTTGAAAATTGTTTTGCCAGCCATACTGATTGTTGCGTTCATAAAAGACCATGAGCCATTATGCAAATTTGTTTTTACAACAATCTTTACATTACTCTCGGGAATTTCTAATTCCTGCTCAGCATGTAAAGCATTTCTTCCTATTTCGTCATGCTCTTGGATAAATGGACCAATAGAGTGATTATCTTCTTTTACAAGACTTTTTCTCTTTGAATCATAATACAACATCAGTGACATACGCTTTATTTTTAAGTTGTTGCTGCAAAGGTAATACTCTTATGCGAAATCTATGTTCGTAACTGGGAATATTTTTCATTTAATTCACTTGCTCGTTTTCTCACATCATCTGCGACCGTTCCGTCAGAACGTAATACGATGAGTTCTTTGCCATAAGAACAGAGTTCACGAATTAGCTCGAAGTTGTTGATACAATCCAGAGTAAAGAAGAGGCCTCCTTGAAGCAGAGGGTATTCTGAACGCAAGAGTTTATCGGCCTCTCCTCTCTTAGGAGTATAGCTACCATGAATCGGCTTTGTTTCAACAAATCCCTTCGCAGCATCACTCACCCAGCAAAGGATGTGTTCCACAGGCCTCTCTTTATAATATGTCACACCCACTATGTCATCGAAGCGCTCAGACAAGTCACCCGGGCACTCAATATATTTCTTTCTGGGAAGTGGTTTCACATCGTTAATGCGATCCAAAGCGAAGTGAAGAATAGCCTTATCGCTATCAGCAGCCCCAAGCAGATACCAACGGTCGTTGTACTGTTTCAGCAAATATGGGTGGAAGTCTATGCGGCGGATGGTTTCGTCTGTAAAAGTATGGTACGAAAGACATATAACAACCTTATTGGAAATCATATCGAAGAGCGTACCCAGCAGATTGGAATTCTGCAAATATGGGTTATTGCTGAAGCTGATAATCTGCTTCTTCCCCTTTACACCAAGATCTTCCTTCAACCTGTCGAGCCACTCAAAGTGATCAAGGCCCTTGAACTGTCCAATGGTGTTCAAGGCTTCACGAAGGAGGCTTATTTCCTCGCGACTCAATTCCTCGCGGAATATGGAGAAACTACTACGGCGATACCGGTAAATAGTCCTACCATCCATCTTGAAAGTCTCGATGTCAGCACAGAATGGCGCATCCTTCAACGCTTCAACATCCTTTTCTATACAGCGACGTGTGACTCTTTTGAAACCGTCGAATTCAAGCATAGAGTTGACTTTGACCTCCAAATCATGCATGTCATAATAATGGTGACGATCTGAAAGCAGCCTGTCCAGATACTTATAGCGTATGAAAGCATTCTTGTTTAGTGGCATATCAGTTATTTTTGAAGCAAAGGTAAATGTCAGATACGAACTCAATGTTCGTTAGTTAAGTTTTCGGCCACAAATATAGGAGTTTTGTGTAAAACGAGGAAAAGAATCCAAGAGAAAATTTCAAAATCAGTATAACATCTTCAGCCTATAGTTATCAACTTTAGAAAAAAGCCTTCTTCTTCATGGTTTCTTACTCGTAAATACCGCAGGCAGCGTTATTTCAATAGGACGCATCCATAAACTTATGAGTCTGTTATCATGGATAGTTGGTTCAAGAGCAGCAAAATTTCCACTTTGGTTCAAAACAACTACATATTTGTCTATTTCTTCCTGATATATCACTTTTGCAGAAACTTGGTTGTCACTATTCCTAATCGCATCAAACTTTTTTGTAATGTAATCCATGTAGCGCTCTTTACCCTTCATGGTTTCAAACACCCATACTGAACTATACTCGAAATCCTCACTTATTATTGGTTCTAATAGTGATGCATCAAGTTCATTCCATGCTTGACATACAATCTCAGTAATGTTTTTATTCATTTCCATATCTATATTTTTTTAAAGTTTGTATTTATCTCGTACTTTTGTAGCTCTACTCAAGCCCTTAAATCACTCAGATGAATTGATGAAAGCGTTCTTTTTTAGTAGCATATTTGGTATCTTGATTTATTTTGCCGCAAAGGTATATATCAAATACGAACACAATGTTCGTGACTCTAGATTTCCGCAAAATAAATAACTTTTATGGAGAACGAGGAAAAGAATCCGAGAGAAAATTTCAAAAAAGTTATTTAAGCAACGGAAGTGCGGAGTTATCACATGTGCAAGATTTGCACTTGTGCGGCAAGAAGGAGAATTGAATAAGATGATGTAACATCATGCGATGATGAAGGAGAATACAGATCTTGAGAAGTATATTAAACGGAAGGACATTGAGGTGTTTTAGTTAAAGTGAGTTAAGATTTAGGTTCCCACTTTGTACCGTTTTGTCCTTTCGCTTTTCGTGGGGCTATTCCTTTAATATTCAGATGATAGGATTATGGTTGTCCGTTCTCTTTGAGGGCGGACGACTGCTTTTTTGTGTCCATTTTGTCTTTTCGCTTATGTGGATAAAGAATTAACTTTGCGGCTCAATCATTAACGTATAAACATTTATCCAATGAAACAGACTTTAAACATCGGAGAAATCCTAAACGGGGTGAGCTGCATTATTTTCAACTTTCAAGTTGCCATTTCTAATAATCTGGTCATAAACTGGAATATGTATCGAAACGGGACTGAGACTTATTATACCGGCGGTGCAGATTCCGATACTCAGAGAGAGGAAACAGAGCATAAGGAAGAAGACGAAGAACAGGGTGGCAACGAACAGCCGGTGAATCTCATCTTCAAAAAGTTCCACGAGGGTAAAGCTATAGACTTCTTTACCATCCGAAAATGTATTGAGGAGAAGCTGGTCAATGACATTAAGTTCCAATATGAGTGGTATGCTGCATACAGAATAATAGATGATTTGAGATTGCTCGATGATTTGAAACTCTCCTCCTTTGCAGAGCAGATGAATAAATGGTTTCCCGATGCCAAGGTGCCGTGTGACGCTGATGCTTTAGGTGATTACGCGACAGGGAAGATGAAGTGCTCAACTACATCCTTAATCGTGCTACCAATGCTTCAGCAGAGTCTCTGAACTCAAAGATAAAGCAATTTCGTGCACAACTCAGAGGTGTTATAGATGTAGATTTCTTTCTCTACAGGTTATCGATGATTTACGGATAAACACAGGGGTTTACTGGTGAGCCCTGAAAAGTGCAAAATAAGTTGCGAAGCTACCTACTTAAGAAGTTGCGAAACTACGAATCCATGGAAATACGGAGTTATGGAATCTGGAAACTAAGATTTGGGGAAACGGAGACCAAAAGTAAAGGACGAAAGAAGAATAACTCTGCTTTCTGGCTCATTATGGACTGGTTGAGATAATAAAATAGTAGTAAAAATAAGAGTTTTGAGAATTTTGCGAGCAACTTTTGAGAATTTTGTTTGGTAGATTTGAGAATTTTGCTTAGCTTTGCAGCAGAAAATAAATAAGTTATGTTCAAGAGAGCGCAATTTACAGAATTAGAGACTAGGCTTTCAGAGCCAAGGAATAAGATTCAGGTCATCTCCGGGCCTCGTCAGGTAGGCAAATCTACAATGGTCAAGCAGGTCCTTCATGAAACAGACATTCCTTATATGATTGTCAGTGCCGATAATATCGACCACACTCATACTTCTTGGATTGGCGAGACGTGGGCTACAGCCCGGGCTCGCATGAAGGTGGCACTGGCTGACGAATATCTGCTCGTTATCGATGAGGTTCACAAAATTGATAATTGGAGCGAGGCTGTCAAGAAAGAATGGGATGAAGACAGTTTCAATGATCTCAACATGAAAGTGGTCATTCTAGGTTCGTCCAGACTGTTGCAAAAAGACGGCCTGACGGAATCGCTGGCTGGCAGGTACGAACTAATCAGGATGCCGCATTGGAGTTTCGCAGAAATGCACGAGGCATTCAATCTTGATGTCGAACAGTATATTTATTTTGGTGGGTATCCTGGTGGGGCCATGTATATCAAGGACGAACGAAGATGGCGGAAATATATTAAGGATAGCATCGTTGCTCCAGCGATAGAAAAAGATGTGCTGCGGACAAAGGTCATATATAAACCAGTTTTGATGAAACAACTGTTTGAACTTGGTTGTGCCTACTCCAGCGAAGAACTCTCACTGAATAAGATGTTAGGCCAGTTACAGGATGCAGGTAACGTTACGACATTAGCGAGCTATCTGACTACCCTTGATGAATCGAGACTGTTGTGTGGATTAAATAAGTATGCATCAGACAATGCCCGTAAGTATAATTCTGTTCCCAAACTGATGGTTTACAACACGGCACTTTTTTCTGTGCAGAGCGGCATTACCTTTAACAAGGCATATACCACTCCCAAACTATGGGGACGTTGGGTGGAGAGTGCCGTTGGTGCATACCTCTTAAACCAAGCAGATGAATACGACTACAAACTCTATTATTGGCGTGAAAGGGAAGACGAAGTGGATTTCATTATTGACTACGACAAACGTTGCATCGCAATAGAGGTTAAGAGTGGAAGAAGAACCAGTAATGAGGGGCTATCTGTATTTCGTGATAGGTTTCATCCTGCCCAGTCTTTTGTTGTGGGTTCCGGTGGCATACCGATAGAAGAGTTCCTTTCATGGAATATAGGCAGATTGTTTGATAACCAAACCTTCACACGAGAAGGATGTGAAGGCTTGTGAAAGTCTGGTGAACACCTTGTGAAGGCCTTGTGAATGTTTGAAAAGCTCAAGCAAATCTCAAACAACCTTATATACAGAGAGTTAGCTACTAATTTTTCATCTTGTGTGAAGACCTTTATTATTTACGATTTCTTGAGGTTATTGAAACCAGAAGCTTGAAAGCCGAAGCCTGAAACCTGAAACTTGAAACTAAGAAGTTAATCTTCACCCCACAAATAGAACAATCGGGGGCGGATTTTGGGCGATTATTTGAGATGAAAATGACGAAATAGAACGGGAAAATGGGCATTTAATTAAGAAAAAGGAGCGATTTTCACGAGCAAGATGCCGAAATTGTACAGGGTGTAACAGGCATTTGCATATGGTAGAATGACCATTTGACCAGCATCAAAACACCATTCGACCCTGTGCAATTTTAGGTTGAGCCTTTATATAGTGTGTTTCGAGTCTTTTTCCATCAAAATTCCGCTTAAGAGCTATCGAAATTTCTAGATTGACAGAAAATCCGTACAAGAAAATTGGGGGTAATGAGTTGAGGCTTATAGTGTTACGGCGAAAAATGACCTCTGAGAATCGCGCAAATTGAAAGACGTGCGAATATGCGGGCGTATAGACGAATTTCAGAGGGGGGCGTTGTTCGATTTGTGGGCCCCCGTGTCCCCCGGTGGGGGGAGTTGGGTTGCACGCGCGCGCGAACATTTATTAATATAAAGAAGTTAGAAGGAGATAGAGGAAGTTAGAGGAAGATAGAAGGAGATAAAAGAAGAAAGAAGAATATATAAAATGCAAAACCGCCCGACAATATGTCAGACGGCTTTGCATTAATTGTCAATTGTCCAATTATCAATTGACATTAGTTTCGGCTTACTTCAGCTCAGCGAGGTACTTGATAGTGCGAACCATCTGGCTGGTGTAGCTGTTCTCGTTGTCGTACCAAG
>Ga0247610_10002307_pt1 | contig 22227 bp, 28 predicted proteins | sample 174DNAGHGhighgp2_FD_193483 | JGI IMG/M metagenome (GOLD analysis project Ga0247610, IMG submission 193483) | Sheep rumen microbial communities from Palmerston North, Manawatu-Wanganui, New Zealand - 1742 DNA GHGhigh gp2 | ecosystem: Host-associated > Mammals > Digestive system > Stomach > Rumen...
TGAAACACTACAGCGTGAATATGCCGGAGGAGAAAGAGAGTGGTTTTAATGCTGGCGCTCTGATTGGTACCATAGAAAGGTGGCTGATACTAATCTTTGTGTGCCTGCAGAGGTATGAGGCGCTGGGCCTGTTGATAGCAGCGAAGTCTATTATACGCTTTGGTGATAAAGAAACTGCCAAGACTGAATACGTGCTGGCGGGAACTCTGTTGAGTATTCTTATTGCGGTGTTGGCCGGGATGATGGTGATAGGGGTGTTGAAACTTTAACCTTAACGTTGACCATAACCTTGACTCTATGAGTGATCAGGAGTTGGCGGTGTGGTATAACGACAACGTGATTTATCCAGATAAGGTTCGCTTGAACTGCTATTATTACCGGCACTACTCCTTCATCAAGGACTTACAGATGATTTTCTGTACTGTGCTTGGAAAAAACATGAAATATGCGGGGGAGGTGATCTAACGATAACCTTAACGATAACCTTGACGTTGACTGATATGATTATTGATAAGACAATATTAGACGAGCTGAGTGAGCAGGCGAAGGCGAATCCTCGTTTAAGGCAAGCAATGGACTTACGGAATTCACCTGAAGATGGTTCACAACGTATGCTCAACGCAATAGAGCCTGAGACGGAGATGCCTATCCATCGCCATTTATTAACTTCGGAGACGGTTACGTGTATTCGTGGTCACTTTCAAGAATACTTCTATGATGAGAAAGGTAATCTCACAGACACCATTGATATGGTGCCGGGTGGAGTGGTGCTGAATTTCGAGAAAGGGCAGTGGCATAGCTTGAAGTGTCTAGAGAGCGGGACGGTGCTGTTTGAGGCGAAGGATGGGGCATATGCTCCATTAGAGCCTGATGATATAATGGAGGTTTAAGGCGTTAAAGTCGAACACGAATTACACGAATTGGACGAATACTTTTAGCCTCACACAGATATCACAGATAACACAGATTTTTGGATTCCGTAAACATCGAAAAGAACAAAAAGCTCGAAAAAACCATATCAGTATTAAAGTGCTATGCAGCACAAACGATATAATCCATATATTCTCCTTTAAATGCAAGCACTTAGGGTGAAATATCTATCTTATATCTCAATCCTCTTTCAGAGACGATTCAATACTGTTATGGAAAATACCATAGGTTACGAACAACCTCAAAACAGACTCAGTTTACAGCATAATAGCTTAAGTTATGACGCAGGACGAGAGATGGTTGACAAGACACAATGAGGTGAAAAAACATTATTGTAGAGAATGTCTTCAAACGAGATAAAAACTAACGGGTTCGTTGTGATGGACACAAACTGTTTTTTGAAATATATCAACGAACAGAAGAAGGAGAATGCAAGGTTTGACTACGATGGTGTGAGGACGTTTATCGATGAGCAGAACTTCATGCTGGTGATAACGCCTTACACCTTGTATGAATGCATTCAGGGCTGTAACACTATTGATACGGTATAGCAAAGAAGCCGGGAGATGACTTCTCTATGGGACTTTTGGGTGTTGAACATTAATGAAATCATAGGTAATAAATACACCCTTGAAGCGGGACCGGATTTTGCTTTCAGTCTGAAAATGAATCCTGGAACTCTAGAAGAGTTTGTTGAGAAAAGACGGGAATTGCGAAGAAAGGTATATGAATCGCTTTTGCCAAGGATTATACTGTTGTCACAACTTATTGCTGTGGTCTATCTGCTGATTACGGAGCAGCGAGATGATGGCCTATATGAGGTCTCGATGAAGAGAAGAATAGAATATGCCCTGGGTGCTTATTTTAGAGAGGCTCAGAACTTTAAAGTTCAGTTCTTTTCATTCATTGAGAGTTCCAATCGGATAGGGATGACAATAGAAGACGGGATGCTTGTAAAGACAAAAGCGGATGCGAAAGACTCTCTGAGTTGTTTGATTCACGACTATGCCATTCAAATTATGAAAGTGACTAAGGTAATCATGGACGGAGAGAAGATGGGCGTCAAATTTAATTGGGGGGAGTATAATGATAGAATTTTTGCCGAAATGATGAATCCCGATGGTTATTATACAGAGAAGGAGATGAGGTCTAAATATAAGGCTTATGTCAAGCGTCAAAAGAACAGAGTCAAAATTGAAAACTACGTGGATAATGTCATGCATGGATATGAAACCATCTTCAAGCACCTATACAAGAAAGTGCTATCTGACTGGTTTGAACATCAAGGTTCTGGGAAACAACTAATGAACACTATCATTGACTATGTGAACACCTGCACAATTGAAAGCTTGAAGAGCTTCCCCGTTATCTATATGACAGAGGAAAAGAAGTTCGTGGAATTGATAGAAAGACTCAGCGACAATAAAGTAAGGCTGACACAGCAATTCTATAGGAGATATTATAAATGATAAGAAAATATTATACATGAATATCTAGATTACAAAAAATACGGGGATAGGAGAAATGATGGTTCATGGTTTATGGTCTAGGATGATTAATGGAGAATGGGGTTGTGGAAAGTCACATTATCTTCATCACGGTTTTTTGAAACTAGTGACAAGCATTGTCATTCCAAACGAAAAACGGCCAAAAGGAGAAGAAATCCGCTGGTAATGAGAAAACAATACATCAAGAAAGGTAAATGTATTTTTTGTGGCAAGAGTTACCCAGAAGTAACATTCTTCGATAAACCTCATACAACACCACATAGTCTTGGTAGTGATAGGATTGGTTTCGATGTCTGTGACAAATGCAACCATTTCTTCGGTGAGCCGGATAAATCGATATACCCACGTCTTGCTGTCGAGACTTGTGTGAAGGAGATATTCGGTGTTATAAGGTTTATGCTGAACCTTGAACGTGAGGGACATGAAAAAGATACTCTAAAGTCAAAATATTTTAATTTCTGGCGAAGCAGAAACACTTTACAATTCAAAACTACATTCAAGCACAATAGTCCATATTTCAGACGGATATTCATCAAACAATTCAAGAGAGGCTTATACGAACTGTTTTTGCAGGAATATCACTTGCGAACAGGAAATGGTCTAGATGCAAGATTTGACCGTGTAAGAAGATATGCAAGATATGGGTATGGTGATATTCCTATATGGCATTTGCAAACACGCCTACTGTTGTTAGAAGCTGATTTGTCTATTCCTGCATTGGCTATTAATGAACATGCTATTGAAGAAATAGACACTTACGGATTCTACTCAATGTACTTGTGGGGTTTCTGGTTTTATCTTGAAGTGACCCCAAGAGCAGAACTGGCAAGAGAAGTGTATCTAAGAAAAGTTGCTAAAGATGTGAATGTGGGAGGTTTCGTTGTGAAGGATTTAGTACAATTAAAAGACATTGATGATATAGACTATACTTTGAGGCAACTGTATGGAGGGAGAAGTTTTTGATTAATTGGTTAAAGGGATAATAAGAAAATAATACAACTAAAAATATGAAGTACTTAATCGTAGTGGCGCACCCGGATGATGAGGTGCTGGGTGCAGGTGCATCGATATGGAAATGGGCTCACAATGGTGACTAGGTGGATGTGTGTGTCATGTGCGCGGAAGCTAAACGCGGGCGTTTCACGATTAAACGATTTAGAATAAATTTAATAAACGAGATATTATTTCAGAAAGAAAAACTATTTACCTCTGTCTGGCGCATATGTCAGAGGAGGGCTTTGAACAGAAGTATGTGAAGGAGGCATTCGATACGAATTGGGGGATCAGGGGACGGTTCTCTGATTCGCTTATTATTAGAGCAATGCCTCTTCATTATTATTTGTGCTAGAGTGGGACAGAAATGGTCGCTCCGGAGACAACTGGTGAATAATATAATAGGATTTGAATTCAAGTCAAAACTGTGTAAAAAGAAGGCAAAAGTGCAGAAAAAGGTCGGAAAAGAGAAAATTTTGGCATAAAGATGCGTTTATTTGGACTTTTAATAGTAATTTTGTGCCGTAAACGAAACAATCCTAAGAGAAATGGCCACGTTACAAGAAAAATCTGACACGAATTTGTCTGCAGCTCTTGTCCTTACCAAAGAACAAGCTACATGCTTGTCAAGCGTGCATTGCTCTTATTACAGTTGCTATCAGCTGATATTATACTACCTTGATAAGATCTTCTCATATAGTGAGACAAAAAGAAAGGCTGAGTATGAGAATTATCTCAAATCAAATACTGGCGGTGGAAGGAGATTGGGCTCACATGAATATTGGATAAGGCAATTTATGAGTCGCATTGCGAAAACAGGCCATGCAGGTAACTCTTTCCAAATAGATAAAAATATAAGAGTGCTGAAAGAAGCTAGGGTGGAAGCTGATTATCAAGAAGTGGATTTTACGAAGAAACAAACCGACGACCTCTATGACAAGGCTCGTGATACTATAAAATTAATCAATAAAAGTTTTGGCGTATGAAACGGGATTATGAAATAGAAAAGTTCTCGCAGCATCTATATGGCAGTTATAATATGCCTAATTCATCCATCTCATATGGATATAATGAGGTGTCGGAAACGTATATTGTAAGGATTGATGATGCAGATGTGATGGAGCGTGAGGATTTCCAGGCAGAGCTTTTTCATTTTGCACAAGAGCGTGCAGAAGCCAATGTCTGGGTTATGTTCGTTACCCCTGATGACAGTATTAACTTCTCTGCTTATGAACCAATAAGCAGAGAATACTCTAAAGTTATTCCATCCATTTCTGAGGATACTTATCAAATGATACAGAAGTTGGCAATTGAAGATGAGGGGTGGATTAATAGTAGGGGTTCACTTCATTTAAGTGAAGTGGTTAGTCATGAATTTGAACACGAGAATCATTCGCCAAAATATGCTATGGCGGCTTAATAAGGTAACAATGAAAACAATACCATTTAGAATTGTTGGGATAGAAACATCTGATTTCTTTTTTAAGAAAGATGTTGTCTTAGACGGTGGCAAGGTTGATGTCACCACGAACTTCATGTTTGCCGTCAATAAAGAAGCAAAGCTTGTGAAATGTATAATTGATTATACTTACGTCCGTCAAGACGAGAAAATCATGTCTTTGACGGTATCATGCATTTTTGCTATTGAGCTGCAAGCTTTTGGGGAAATGATTCACGACAACAAGTTTGTCATCGAGCCGTTTTTTTCGCAGTATCTCGCAACCATCAATGTCGGTGCTGCCAGAGGTGAATTACACGCCCGGTGTGAACTGAACAATAGCCCATTGGCCAATGTCATTCTACCTCCAATTAATCTGGCGGAGGCACTGCCGAATGACGTGGTTATAGAAATAATTGAATGAAAAACCTCAGCGCGTTTCTGAACGAACGGAGGTGTCCCTACAATTACAAGATCATGTGACTTTGTTCACTTTTTTACATCCAAATTATGCGGATAACATGGATGTTATTAAACAGCGACCAGTAAGTTTAACGCGAATGCGGAAATCCGCTCAATTCGTTCAATTCGTGTTCGCTTAAACTCTTAAACCCTTAAACTCCTTAAACCTCTTAAGCTACTAAGCTACTAAGCTATTTAACTCAAAGAAACTATTGAATTTACAAATATAAAAAATATGGAAAGAAAGACAATCTACCTCTGTCTGGCGCATATGTCGGAAGAGGGTTGGGAACAGAAGGCAATTATGGTTCATGGTTAAGGGTTCAAGGTTCAAGGAGATTGAGGACGGACTAAGGGTGACGCATTATACGGATGTAGCTGCTCAGGTGAATGCTATGGGGGCAGAGGAACGTGCCATACCCATATTGGAACACGTGCTGAAAAATCATAAAGTGACGAACGGTGATGTGCAGAAGATGTTGGGCGTGAGCAAGCCTACTGCAACACGATTATTACAAAAGCTGGACGCTGTATTGGAGTTGGTTGGCCATGGAGTCGGCTCCTACTATAAGATACGCAACTATTAAATGGCTCACTAATGGCTCACAATTGCATCATTTGAGGTTTGAGATTCAAGGTTTAGAGGTTAATGGTTCAGTTGTAAGTTGTTGGTATTCAGAAAGAATTGTAATTTGAAACTGTTTCCGCAAATTGCATCACTAATGGCTCAACAATGGTTCAAGTAACAATAAATGATGCCAAGACGGGTGGCTATTATCTAACCTTAATGACAGGATTCAACGATAACGATAACCTTGACCTTAACTGGTTATGGGGTGAATCAAGTATTAACTCGAAATAAATTAAACTAAAATAAATTATGTCAGAAAGAAAAACAATTTACCTCTGTCTGGCTCACATGAGCGAGGACGGAATGGAACAGAAGTATGTGAAAGAGGCCTTCGATACGAACTGGGTGGTGCCAATGGGACCGAACGTGAACGCATTTGAGGAGGATTTGCGCAGGTTTGTGACGAGCAACGCGGAGAGTGCAGTATATAGTGATTCACGCTGGCCAGAGGCGAATCCTGCGTCATGGCATATGAATGAGGCACTGAAGGACACCAAGGTTGTTTGCCTATCGGCTGGAACTGGTGCTGTGCATTTGGCTTTGCTCGCTTGTGGCGTAGGCCCAGGCGATGAGGTTTGTGTGCAGAGCTTTACCTTCTGTGCTTCTTCGCACCCAATCACTTATTGTGGGGCAAAACCTGTGTTCATTGGTTCAGAGAAAGATACATGGAACATGGATCCTGAATTGCTGGAGAAGGCTATCATCGACAGAAAAGCTAAGACAGGAAAGTACCCCAAGGCTATCGTACCTGTGGCACTATACGGAATGCCTTACCAGATAGACAAGATTATGGCTATTGCTGATAAGTATGGTATTCCTGTGGTAGAGGATGCTGCCGAGGGTATGGGTTCAAGGTTTAACGGTCAGGTGCTGGGTACGTTCGGTAAGTATGGTGTTTTGAGCTTTAACGGCAACAAGATGATTACAACTTCCGGTGGTGGCGCTTTGATTTGCCGCAATGCAGAGGAGGCTAATCAGATTATGTGGTTAGCTACACAGGCACGCGATGCGTATCCTTACTATCAGCATACGGCTATTGGCTTTAATTACCGTATGAGCAATGTATGTGCTGGCATCGGTCGCGGACAGATGACAGTCTTGGATCAACATATTGCGCACCATAAGCATGTACAGAAGTTATATGAGGAATTGATGAAGGATATTCCTGGCGTGAAGATCAATCGTCAACCGGATGATCCTCGTTACGACTCAAACTACTGGCTCTGCACAATGACCATCGACCCAAGCGTGAAGGTTAAGGGACAGGAGAACGCCTACAAGGAGGTGATTAAGACCGCCGTTGGAGGTGCAGCAGGTGTGATCCATCAGGTGGACAGTCCTGTAACTGATTGTCAGCCCAACGAAAATGTGGAGGCTATGCGCGTGTTTATGCTGGGCAAGAAGATTGAGTGCCGCCCTGTTTGGAAGCCCATGCACAAGCAGCCCGTTTACGCTGGTTGTGACGTATATACCAATGGGGTAGAGGAGGACATCTTCAAGATTGGTATGTGTCTTCCAGCAGGTCCGTATGTCAGCGATGATGATGTGAAGTACATCGTTGATTGCATCAAGGAAGCGATTGAATAATAGTTTCAAGCTTGATATGTATAGAATAAACATACTTAAAAAGTTCATGGAGACGGAAGCGCGGTCAAGCTCCGTGGACTTTGGGTGTGTGACGCCGCTGTATGTTTATAGATCTTGGGGCGGGACTGTTGCGATAGATGAGATAGCAGCGGGACTTAAGGAACTACGGATTCAAGGATTTATACTTGGATAAAGGATTGTTAAAGGGGTATGAGCGTTTTTGCTTGTACCTCTTTATGCCTTAATAGAGAACTGAACAATGGAGAAAAATGAGCTGAGAGAGATGCGTAAGCAGATGTTTGCTCAGATGGAGCAACGGCTGCAGGAAATGCATCCAAAGGAAGAAGATAGGATGTTTCACTATCATTCCTCTGAGGATCGTATTGTTCTGTCGCATGCACTGTTCTGGGTGATGACACAACCTCAGTGCCTGAAGGGTAAGATTAGGAAGGAAAGATTTTTTCTCTTGCTTCGACAGTATGAAGAAGAGATGCTTGATGCCTTTCTTACGGAGGACGATTATTTCCCTGAGCTATTGCGTTATTGTAACATCCTATTTGAGATGCTGCCCACAATACTGATGAGTACGGGAATGAGAGCGGACAAGGATGCTCGCAAACTTGCCGCCATCTCCGTCGTAGCCGCCGGCTATGGTGGTGACATGGATGAGGAGTTGTGTAATGAACTCTTGGATGATATGGACTTTTATCGAGGCAAGGTTAAATGCCAGAAGATAGAGCAGATGCTGCCGAAGCTGATGAAGATGGTGGAAGGGGAGACGAGAATATTATAGGAATATTCAAAGATAAGGAGGTAAGAGTATGAGGGATGGATTAAGGAATTAGGGATCTACGGAGATACGGAGAGACGGAGGGAAGGAGAAGCCCGAAGGGCGGGATTTAGGAACTATGAAAAAACGGAACTACGGAAGCGCAAAGCGCAAGAGCAGCAAGGCTGCGAATTCATGGAATAAGGAATCTAAGGAAATACGGAAGTATGCAGCATAGCTGCGGATAAACGGATTCACGAAACTTCGAATCTACAGACTTTTATGGAGAATAAGAAAAAGACATTTACCAAGAAGGGGAACTACAATAAGAAGGAATCAAGGAAAGACGAATCTACGGATGTGAGGACTTTTGCAGGTGAGCTGAAACCGTTAATGAGTGAAGCGGAAAAGGCAGATGCGCAAGTTCTGGAGCTTAGCTATGATTTCAGTTGCCGCATCATAAGGCTGTATAAATACCTGAATGAGGGGAAACTGAGTAAGGCAGATAGAGATATCATCGAAGCGCTGGGAAAACAGTTGGTACGATCGGCAACGAGTATCAATGCGAATATGAATGAGGCACAGCATCCACAAAGTGATGCAGACTTTCTTTCCAAAGCGAGCATCGCATTGAAGGAAGCAAGGGAGAGCGAGAACTGGCTCTCGCTTCTCCGGGATAATGGCTATCTTTCAGCCTCTCAAGCTGATTCTATTCTTAGTGATTGCTCAAGAATCAACAAGATTCTCATCACAATTACTTCTAAAGTCAGAAAAAGACTGAAAGAGTAGCCAAATACGGAAATACGGAATCACGGAAGGGCGGAATCACGGAAGGGCGGAATCACGGAAGGGCGGTATCACGGAATCACGGAGTCACGGAGTCACGGAATCACGGAAGGGCGGAGAGACGGAGGGCTGAGGTAAGAGGGCTGAAGGCTGAGGTGTGAGGGATGGGATGACAGGGGGACAGGTTCCTGTCACAGTATAGTATTCGTGGGGATGTTTATCACAATGGCTTGTGGTGCTTGTGAGAAAGACGAGCCCACAACAGAGGGTGATGCTTTAACCAGAGGTGCTGGTGCTGATACTACTAAGAATAGTGGTATTACGCTTGATACCACATGGCATGGCGAGTATCACTATGAATTCTGACAATTTGCTTTAATTATTGAAATTCGATGGCAGAAGCTAACAATAAAGTCTATTATGGAGAGTATTCACTGCGAAGGTGGATAGACCTTATTCTGAGTGGCGGTATTGTATTGCCACCATATCAACGGTATTTTGTTTGGCAAGAAGAACAAGCAATAAGGCTTATTAAGTCTATCAAGAATTACAATTATCTACCTGCAGTAACTATAGGAATTGGAAAGAATCCTGGTTCTGGAAAGAAAGAGAATATGATTCTTGACGGGCAGCAAAGACTCACTTCTATTTTATTGGCATGTATAGGTAAATTCCCTAAGAGGAAGAACCCTGTCAATAAAAAGAGATATGCAGACGAAAATGATAGGCCTGCTGATGAAGTTAATGATGATTTGCTCTCAGAATGGACATTTAAAGATATTGTGGCTTTAGGTAGCGATCCTATATCTATTAGGGATAAAATAAATACAGATTTCCCCAATAGTTATAGCGATTTTACTATTGAAGGGGTTAAGATTACAAAGGATTTTCTTTCGAAGCACTTTATACATTTTGCTTATCTTGTGCCTGATGCTAGTAGTTCTGAGCTGGTGAAGAGCAAATATTTTGCCAATGTTTTCCATAGTATCAATAGAGAGGGCACAAAGTTAACGCCCATTGAAAGTAGAGCTGCTCTCTATTATCAAGGGGGTAATTATCAACAAGAGTTGGAGCCAGACTTCAGCAAGGAGATTACGGCCAATGGCTCTCAAATGGATTTCGTGAGATATCTTGCGTTTCTCTCAAATTATAATAAGGTGGGAAGAAAGGATACTGCGAAAGGCTATAGTGGTGTTTCTACAAGAGAGGCCTTTTATGAAGAGTTCGTGTTATACTATGTATTAAATGAGGCAGAAGATAATAAATTTGAACTAAATAGAGCTCAGTATTCTGCTAATTTGGCTAAGTTGGAACATGCACTTGAAGAACTTGGTCTGAAAAGCAGACAATGTTCATCAATTATAGAAATGGATTACTATTTTGCAGGTCTGATTTACTACCAGTTGATAAAAGGTGTAGATTATGATTTAACAAAGTGGGAAGAAACAAAAGACATGTTAGACAAGCTCGTAACAACCGTTTCAGCCTCTCATAAGAATTATCCGGGAATGCTGCAGTATGTGCAGAAAAGAATTGATGAGTCTGTGGCTCTGTATGCAGATATGTTTGGTGTAACAGTATGAGTGTAAGAACTGATTTTATAACAACTTCAGTATATGAGATATTACAGCAGGGCGTTGCTGCTGCAGAATGTCTTCATTATGGTGGTATCGAGTCATATCCCATACTGGACTACTTGCTGCAGTCTGTGTTTCTTAGAATGACAGGTTTTGAGGAGCAGAAACTTCGCAATATCTGCTGGGAAGTGGCTACGATTGATTTGGACTATAGGTATAAGACACTGCAAGGTCATGTCAGCTACGGGGAGTTCTCAAAATTGGACGACAAAAAGAATGTTTTTGCATTGCTGAAGGATAAAGTCAAGGAATATGGCGGTGAGTTCACTATAGAATCAAAAAAAGCCACAATCCTTAATGAGGTGAGGGCAGAGATGGAAGTAGCTATGAAGGATACACTTATTGCAAGGTCATTTCCTGATGAATATCATCGTTATGAGATTTTTGTTAAGACATGGAAAACAGATCACTTTGCTAAAACTAATCAATTGTTAGGTGGGAACATTGAGAAAGTATATGAAGCTCTGTACAAACAACGTAATAGGTGCGCTCATAATACAGCATCTTATCAGCAGGATATGTTGACACTGAAAGAGATGCAGGATAGCCAGATGATGAACTGCAACTATTTCTCATATTTTGCTATTCTGCTACTACTGGATAAGATTTTCATTGAGTCGTATCTGATATTCAGAGAGGCGTATAAGACAAGAGTATGAGTGTCCTTAATGACATCTTCTCAAAAGTAATATATTCTGAGATTAGTCCTTTGTTTGACGAGATGGATTCTTATTCCAATGGTTAATGGGTTCTATAAGCTATCGAAGGGTTTTGACAGGAGCGACAGGCTGATGTTCCAACGGTTTAAGGAGTCGTATACCATGATAGATGCAGAGAATTTGGATGAGCATTTCGTAGAGCTGCACTGGGCAGTGAATGATATGGATAATTTCCTCTACGAAACGGATGTATATAGTCCAGAGGAGTTTTATATGGTGGTGAGGGAGATGGAGAAAGACAATGTCTTTCAACCTTGACGATAACCTTAACGTTAACTATTAGGTCAGATAGTATGGAAAGCACGGATTTTTTAATCTCACACAGATTACACAGAGAGTACAGATAGTGTAGACCTTAGCGGAGATAAGTGAACAATTAATAATATTGGAAATACTAACCAAAATTACCAATAGATATGGAGATAGAATACTTGAAATTGATAAAGATTGATCACGAGAACAACAACGTACAGGAGGAGCCTCTGCACGAAGAAGGGAACGTGAGAGATTATGTGATGGATATCATAGGTCAGATAACAGACAATGCAGGAGAGAGGAGATATAAGTTTAAAGACGGTGAACTGACGATGAAAACTTGGATTGGTGACATTGTGAACAGTAATGATCGTGATGAGCGCGCGATGAGTATTGCTAGGCGACTGCTCGAAAAGGAAGATGCTGCCCAACAACGTTATCATAACATCACGGATATTCAGAAGGGTATTCTGCTTATCACTTACTGCAAAATGACGGAGACGGAGTATAAGATGGTGATATGCAAGGCTGACTATACGGAATTTATAGAAGAAACAACGGGCGAGAAGAAGAACGGTCTGCCAACGAAAAAGAAGATATTCAAGTCGTTTGCGGCAAATATCTTGGTGAATGCGGGAGCATATAGTTTTGGCGACATGGTGACATTTGATGTGAACGCGAAGCAGAGTAAGTATTGGTATGACGAATTCCTGGACTTGAAAGCACTGCACGATGATGGAGAGAACACGGAGAGAGCATTCAGCTATCTGAAATCAAAGATCTTGGACCCAGTGAGGAAAAAGAGCAAAAGTGACTATTTGGTGTTGTGGAACTCGACGGTGGCTTATATGCGCAGTGAAGGAGAGTTCTCGATGGATCACTATGCGGATAATATATTGGCGGTGTATCAGCCGGAAAACGAAGGACTGAATATGAACGAACTAGCACGAAAGGCAAAGGCACTGCCGCAGCAGTTCGACTTTGACAGCCGGTTTCAGAAAGTACCGTCGAAGATTAAGGCAAAGCTAAAGAATGAGATTAAACTGACGGATGATATAGAGTTGGTGCTGAAGAAGGATATTCCTCATTTGAGCCGCACTATCAAGGCTCGCGAAGAGGATGATGGGGCTAAATATATCATGATACGTAGCGATGAGGGTTACAAATATGCAGAGAATTTAGTCAATATAGAAAGGCGGCAAGAGCAATGAGGAATCATACGAAAGCCATCGTCAGTCTGTTTGGGGGCGATGTGCGACCTGATTACTGTGAGGATTTTCTTAAATGGGAAGGTGCTTACTATCTTTCTCTCAAGCATCAGCCAACAAAAGAGGATTTGCTGGCTGCGCTGCCGACAACTTCTGACAGAGATAGTTGGAGGCTGCGCTTGCTGACGGATGGTGGAGATGACCTGTTTGACATCAGGAAAGGAGACATTCTTGATGAAGCATACGTGCCGAGTGCTCTGGAGCCATATATTAATGATGAGGTAAGACTGATCTATACGATAGAGAAGAGTAAAGAGGACGGTGTACTGTCATTATACGACCTTCAGTTGTTCTTGCAGTATGTGGGAGACATTGCTGTCACAGGGCTATATAATGCGCTATATGACATTCTACAGGAAAAGCTGATTCTTGAAATATGGGGTGATGAGATAGAGCGGTTTAGGACATCCAGCCTGGCTGTTATCAAGAGAGGAGATGACATACCGAACCTGTATGTGAATATTGAAAAGAGGAAGCGAACAGAGATTTGTGGACGGTATTGCCAGTGGACGGCGATGCTGCCTTCTCTTCTTCCTGAGGACCTGCATATTGTGGAAGGAAATGTGAATGGTGCGTTAGCAAAGTATATCAGACAGGCGTGTCTGTTACTATCTGCCTGTTATGTGGCAGATTTGTCGGGCGTGGAGAAGAACCAATGGAGAATAAGGATTTCGGGGTTCAAAACGCTGGCGTCTGAAAGTAATAGCGTCAAGGTAAAAGCTCTGGCATTTGATGAAAAGTCAGCGGAGCAATGGTTCGACATTTATGACTGGTGCTATACGGGAGGCTATACGTCAGACAGGCTGGTTATAGCACGAAACATCATATCTTTGAACTGTCCGGACTATGAGCATCTGAAACTGAATGCCTCTACTCTTGGTGCTATCAAGTCGAACTTCAAGATATTTGAGCAAGACAACGTAAGACAATACATCAAGGTAAGAAACGATGTATCGAAAGACTTGCTAGATTTGCAGGACAGAATAAACGGCATCGTTGAAGGCTTTACGGGTGACTTCAGAAAAAGTGTAGTAGGGTTGGGAACGTTCTTCCTAACGGCAGTGGTTGTGAGAGTGTTGGCCGGAGGGCATTGGACAGGCGCTTTCAGCAACGAAATAGTGACCCTGTCGTATTTGTTTATTGCACTCTCCGCAGTTGTTCTAGTATATTCTCGTTTGTCGTTGGACAAGAAAGAGAAGCTTTTCTCGAAGCATTATGGACAATTGCGTGAACGCTATAAGCCTTTGTTGAGCAAAGAGGAAGCAGACAAGATATTTGAGGACTGCAACCCAAATATACTTGGCACGCACAACAACTATATAAAATGGCAAAAAAACAGGTACACGTGGATATGGGCGCTGACACTGGTGGCGTTCGCAGTGTTCCTGTTGCTGGTATGGTGCTATAATCTATATGAAACAACTAATGTGTGTAAAATAATCAAGTGTATCTTCGCATGTTGTACAAAGAATATATAAAGATATCGTCCCTGTCGGTTCACCGTGTAGGGAACAAAGCTGCTGTAGAGGGCGTAGAGTTGTCGGAGAGACCGGTGGAGATAGACGACGCACTGGCAGAGATCCTAAAAGGCTATTTCCTGATGGCGTTTAAGGATGACGAGAAGTATCATTTCTATCATCCGACAGACCTGGGACTGAATGCGGTATATAGTTATGTGAAGTCAATCTTCACGGACATAAGTTGTTTTCACGAACAGTCGAGGAATATTGCCAAGTTCTTGTATGAGCAGAGCGAGCACCCGAACATCAAGAGCGGCGACTTCTATGTCATTTACCTGAAGGACTGCATCCTGGATGGTGAGACGGTGGATGCCGTGGGGCTGTTTAAGTCGGAGAACAAGGACACATTTATACAGATCAATCCTGTGTCTGGCGGATTCAGTGTAGAGAGCCATACGGGAATGAGTATTCATAAACTGGACAAAGGCTGTCTGGTATTTAACACGCGCGAGCCAGAAGGCTATACGGTGTGCGTGGTGGATAATTCGAACCGCAGCGATGCCAAATACTGGGTTAATGACTTTCTGCAGTTGAAGCGGGTGGAAGACGACTATAAGCAGACGGAACAAGCGGTGACGCTGTGCAAGAATTTCATCAAACAGTTACCTGAGGACTTCGACAAGGCGGCCAAAGCCACGATGATGAACAAGGTGATGGAGACTCTTGGCGGTGAGAACGTATCGCTAGGGAGTATTGCTAGTAGTGCTTTTGAGCAGACGGGAACGGCAGAAGCATTTATGACCTACGCTGACGAGTATCAGGCAAAGCAGGAAATGACGTTCAAGGACAGTTTCCAAGGGAAGAGCGAAGTGCTGGGGCGGAGAAAGGTTAGTGCCGTGACGCGAATCAAACTGGACGACAACTTCGAAATCAACGTGCACGGGGGCGAGAAGTACCTGGATCGCGGGTATGACGAGGAGAGAGGAATGAGATACTATACGCTGTATTTTAATGAGGAGAGGTAAGTAATTACTCAGCATAGTATGGAAATTACAGAAAAACAAAGAATTGATATCATTAAGTTCGTTGTAGCTCAACCTCTGTTCCTTGGTGACTTGGGAAAAGAGGAAGGGGGAATAGTGGAATTCCTAGAGATGATATGGGAACTTCGAACCAAGCCCTCAATGGATGACCGTTTTCACACTGCCTACGAAGATGCATGGCAGCATCTGGTGAGAAATGATGACTGGGAATACGAATATGTATTCATAGATCGCTTCCCCAGTACTTACCGCGATGTGGAGGTCTTCAAGAAGTTTGTTTCTTTCTGTGTTTATCCATCCTTATTCCAGAATGAAGAAGAGCGTAGGCATTTTGTTGATGTTATCAATTCTGAACTGGCTAAGATTGGATACCGTTTAGTCGGAACCGATTATTTTGAACAGCGAATTGTATATAGCCTCGCCCCGGCAACGGAAGTACATGACCAATTACCTGAAGACATTGCTGCGAATTCGATTCCGATATACTTTGGCGATGCGGCTCGGCGACTTTATCCTTGTTTGGAATTAATCTCCGATGGATGGAACGATTGGTTTACTTACCAAACGAAATTTGCGCTGATGTTTCACAGAACTAAAGATGATGGACTCAAGATAGGTTCTTTGAAACTGATGAAGCGTGGTGAAAACACAACCAGGAATGTGTTGCCAATTGAGTTCCAAAGTTTAACGGAAGATTGGTGTTCTATAGGCATGGATTACTCGTACTATCAGACTATAAAAAATGTATTCGGAACACAGTATCAGAGTATATTATATGCGCTTAGGGACACTCCAGTTTTTCCGTCTATTTATGAATTGTTTGAAGATGACCCATGCTTCAACAACTCCCTTATCAGACAGGAGCCGTATAATTCTAATCCAGCTCCGCTGCTAGACTCTGTTCGTTGGCTATTGCAAGGGGTTAACGTGGAAAACTATTACAAGTTCAAGTATTCTTTTCGACCTTATTATGCAGAAGACGTTGAGGAAAATTACACAACTATAGATTTCGACTTTGCTTATAATGTACCTTTTGAGCAGCGGATTTATGGCATCATAGGAAAGAATGGAAGCGGAAAGACAACGATGCTGTCAAAAATGGCACAGTCGTTCCAATCTGCCGGAGACAATCGTATCATGCCAAGGAAACCACTTTATAATAAAGTGATTTCAATATCATTCAGTGTGTTTGATACTTTTCCTTTGCCTGAAGGAGATGCCCGTTTCAACTACAGATATTTGGGGCTTAAAGATAAAGGTGGCGATATGCTACAAAACCTCAGGACGGAACTGCGTAACCATCTCATAGGCATCAATACAAAGTATAGAATGCGCCAGTGGTTCTCTTTTCTACGGGAAGTACTACACGAACAACTAGCCGTGATATTAACTCAAGAAGGTCGGGCAGATGAAATTGATGTTGACCGTGTGATGGATTATCTGGAAAAACTAAGTTCGGGAGAAAATCTGTTGATTTATATATTCTCCAGTTTGTTGGATGAGATTAAACAGAATACTTTGATTCTCTTTGATGAACCAGAGATGCACTTACATCCTAATGCTATATCCAGTCTGATACAGTATTTGTATAGGCTATTGGACCATTTTAACTCATTCTGCATAATGGCCACTCATTCTCCGTTGGTTATTCAGGAAATTCCTTCGGACAATGTTATCATCTTTAAACGAGAGGGTGATTCGTTAGCAGTACAACCTTTACCCTTTGAAACATTTTCTCAAGATTTGAGTACAGTGACAGAGAGTGTGTTTGGAAATTCGAGTACGAATCGGTATCACTATAAGGTTTTGAACTATTTGGCACAGAATGTTAAAGACTATGAGAAGATTATATCCTATCTGAGCAATAGCGGGAGACCGGTTCCATTGGGGACAAAAATGTTGCTGAAATCGATGCTTCAATCTAAGGCCAATGCATAATTTAGTTCCATATACAGGTGATGCCTTCTCCATATATCAGGAAGCTGTGGATAGAAAAGAAGATGGCGAACCCAAAGACCGGCTTTTGTCTGCCGAAGCGACCATACAGGCTTATTATAAGGAATTCGACCAGCATTTTCCTGATAATACATTAAGGGTTATAGCTCCAAGAAGAGTTCGTAAACCGTTGAGAGATGACTTGTTTGATATGTATAGCTTTGATGCTGCAATCGTAAAGAAGGTTAAAAGTTGGTTGAAAACTCATAATCCCGTGACCGTGTATGGTGTGTGCCAACACTGCGGGATTGTGCCATTTGACACCATGGATCATATACTACCGCATCAGCAGTTTGCAGAGTATGCCGTGCATGCAAGAAATCTGATACCATGTTGTACTGATTGCAATAGAAGGAAGAACGAGCGTGAGGTTCTTAATCTTTATGTTGATGTGTTACCAGATGTGGAATATCTGTTTATGGATGTTATACCAAATGGTGATACGATTGACCTTTCTTTCAGGCTTGATAATTCTCAGGGACTTGTACCTAAGGCACTCTTTGACAAGATAACGTGCCATTATTCTATGCTGGCACTCTTTGACAGGATGAAAACCATTGCAAGCACAAGAGTATCTGGTTTTCTGACCCAAATAAAAAGAACATACGAAAGGAGTGGCAAACAAGAAGTAATTAATGAGATTACAGAAGATGTTGAAGATTTAAGACGCGCATATGGCTATAATTATTGGGAGGTCGCTTTCCAGAAAGGTTTGATTGGCAGTTCTGTGTTTTGGGACTATTATGAGCACGGTATGTTGGTATGAGTCTGTAAAAAAGAGTAGATGGGGAAATGGAATGGACTGAGCAGTGGAATATAAAGCCGTTGTCGCTGCCAAAAGCCAATGAATATCTAGAGGACTTAAGTGACCTCCGGTTTGCTGATTCAGGTATTTTGACTGAGGTTAATCCTTTTTTCTTCATTAATGAAGCCTGTCAACTTTTAGCCAATTCGGTAAAATTATTTGAGTTGGGTTATTTTGATTGTGCTTTCTATTCTGTCCGTCAAGCCATCGAGTTGTCATTGAGTGGATTGTATCTTTTTAGTAATCCTGACAAGCTAAAAGGATGGAAGAATTTGGAAAAGGGCTTTGAACTGCGTACTATAGTCCCGGAACTGAAGTTGGGGAAGGAGGAGTTTTCTGAAATCAAAGAACTGTTCAGTGACTTCTTTGAGCGGGTAGAGAAAGAGAAGAAGCTAATGAACAAGTACGTGCATAAGCAGGGATACAAGAGTCTGTACTACCATTACAATAGCTTCAACGCACATGGCAAACCGGAGAGAATCGCTTTGCTGACAAAAGATTATGAGACAATACTACATGATACAATAACAGCGATTGCCCTATATAGGCTGGTCATTGATCCATATCCAATCCTTATGCTCGATGATGATATTGTGCCAAGGATGCCAGATTTGATGGCGGAATCTTTCTCAAGGAGTTTCGTTGAAAAGTATATCTCTGAAGAGTTTGTTGAGAGATATAAAGAATCAAAATTGTACAAAGGATTTTACGACTACTTCAAAACACGACCCATCCAAAATGAGGCGGTCTATGCTTTGATTCATTGGCAATTGTTTGAGCGGAAGGATTACGACCAGATAAAGGAACAGCATGATCTGCTTTCATTAAATGATATGGAGGCTGTAGACCTGTTTATGCTTTCATCTAAAATAGGATCTATAATTCTTGATGGGTGTATTAGTTATAGCTGCGAAACGAAATTAAACGATACGTCATTGGCAATAGGAGATGCATACTATTCCAAAATTTTTGAAGGACAAATTGACTATAACGTTGCATACAAAGGTAACTATATCTCCAGATTCCCGCTAAATGACAGTATGACCTATATTAAGCATAGCGTCGTATTAGCAGAGCAGGAAATAAATAAGATTTCTGCCTTATGCAAGCATTACACGAAAGTGTTCACGGAAGCTAATGAATATCTAATGGGGATGATGGATGAAATAACAAACGGAGCCACATCGAACGATGAAACTCTTTTTACGTAGAACGGATAATGGCTTCCATAACTCACGGCAGGTGGTAAGGAATACTTACGGACTGATGGGTAAAATCAAAATGGATGTCACGGATTGTGATACCCTATTGAAAGAGAATACAATATGATTGAAGAATCACAGAATAAAGTAGTCGGTTCGTGCTCAATGCCTTTAGACAAAGAATATGCACAGTGGATAGCTGAGCTTGCCAAGCGCTACCGATCCAGCCAGATAAAGGCTTCGATAAAGGTAAACGATGAGATGATTCGCTTCTACTGGTCGGTATGAGAGGACATTGAGAGGCGAAAATATGAAAACAGGTATGGCTCCCATTTCTATGAAAATGTCAGCCGTGATTTGAGGCATGTCCTAGGATTGAAAAGGGGCTTGTCGCCTACCACCATAAAATACACTCATTATTTCTATTGCCTTTATAATCAGGTGCATGGAAATCGTCAAGGGGTTGTTGACGATTCTTTGCCCGTAAATCGTCAAGGAGTTATTGACGATTTTGAGAGTATCTTTATGGTCCCGTGGTCGTTGCATATTCTCATTATTGATAAGTTGAAGAACGACCCGAAGAAAGCTATGTTCTTTGTCAAGAAGACGCTGGAAAATAATTGGGGGTATGGCGTATTATCGGTATTGCGTCATCGAAGTCAAGATAACCGAGTTTGATTTCCCCGATTTGGGGCAACTGGCGGGATATGTGGCAATGGTGGACGACCTGCTGAATACCGAAGTGGAGAAACCTGCCATCGGACTGCTGATTTGCAAGGAGAAAAATGCTGTGCTGGCTCGTTATGCGTTATCTGGAATGAACCAACCAATGGGAATTTCAGAGTATGAGGTGGCCAGACAGCAGTTGCCTGACGACTTGAAAAAGGCTCTACCGAGCACAGACGAGATTGAGGCAGGGCTGAATAGGATGTGAGGAAGGCAAAAACGAGGGCTGAGGTGTGAGGGCTGAAGTATGAAGGCTGAGGGCTGAAGGCTGAAGTGTGAAGGCTGAAGTGTGAAGGCTGGAAGAAGGCTTAAGTATGAAGGATGAGGTAGGAGGAATGAAAAATATGTTATTTAGCATTCTTTGTGTAATTTCCCTATAATTTCTTGTGTGAGTTGATATCAAAAGTGATATCTTTGCAAATCAAAACAATATTATGGGAACAAAAGAAAAGCTAATCCAACGGTTCCTGTCATCTCCGAAAGACTTTACCTATGAAGAAGTCTTGCGATTGTTTGGCATCTTTGGCTATTCAGAAAGTAATAAAGGGGCGACATCAGGTTCTCGTGTAGAGTTTGTTAGTGAAGATGGACAGAGCTCATATATCATGCATAAACCTCATCCTGGCAACATCATCAAAAGCTATGTAATGAAGCAACTACACGCATTCGTAGATAACAATAAGTTAGTCGAGAAGTTTAACATTAACAACACTCAGAAGAAAGGAAAATAGCAATGGGAACATTAAAGTATAAAGGCTACACTGGGAGTGTGGAATATAGCGAGGAGGATAAATGCCTCTTCGGTAAGGTGCTTGGCTTGAACAAGGATTGCATCACCTATGAAGGTGAGTCTATACCCCAACTTCAGGAGGATTTCGAAGGCGCTATTGATGACTATTTGCAGAGTTGTGCTAATCGTGGTGTTTCACCGAGCAAGCCTTATAGTGGTCGGTTCGTTATTCGTATGACTTCAGATCTTCATTGGAAAGTGGCTATGGCAGCAGCCGAATCAGGCTCTACAATAAACGATTTCATCAATCGTGCTGTAAGTCGTGAAGTGGAAATGGTGGAATGAAGGAATGAGGGATGAAGGCTGAAGTGTGAAGTATGAAGGCTGAAGGCTGAAGAGGGGATCAGGGGACGGTTCTTTGATTCGCTTATTATTAGAGCAATGCCGGTTCATTATTATTTGCGCTAGAGTGGGATAGAAATGGTCGCTCCGCTCAAAATCTGTCAAAAATATGAATCAAAAATCTAAAGACGAACACGAATTGAACGAACCAAAACAAACTACAGTGGAAGTATGGCAAAGAAGATTATCAAAGAAAACGCATTGGTGGTGCAGGATAGACAGCTTACATCACTTACTGATATTCAGGCTCGGATATATCAGGTTCGTGGAGTGCAGGTGATGCTGGATAGAGATTTGGCTGTGTTCTATAAGGTTGACACAGGGCAATTGAACAGACAGGTAAAACGCAATATAGGTCGTTTCCCCGAAGATTTTATGTTTCAATTGACCAAAGAGGAGTGGAAAGCTTTGAAGTGCCAAATTGGCATTTCAAACGTTAGAGTTGGTGATCGTCGTGCTCTTCCACAGATCAGGGACGGTTCTTTGATCCGTTCTTAATTAAGGGATTAAAGTATCCTGTAAGGAATAAAAGACTACATGATATAGGTATCACATAAAGGTTCAAAAAAGCAACAGCAGCTATAGTCGAATAGGATTGTAGCTGCTGTTGTTATAGTATATAGAGACTAATACCTGTAGTTTATCGGATGCTTACTTTTATTAGTGCTCCGGCTGGAGATCGGCATATTCTATGCTGGGTCGATAGCAGGGGCATTTTTTTGCCACATGGGGCAACTCGCAATGGCCCATGATGCGGGCCTCGGGGTATTCGGCGGTGAGGACCTTCAGTAACTCATAGAGGGAGTGCTTCTGGGCTTCGGTACGGGTGTCGGCTGCAACGCCTTTCTCGTCCAGACCGCCTTCATAGACGATACCAAGAG
>Ga0247610_10002309_pt1 | contig 22220 bp, 18 predicted proteins | sample 174DNAGHGhighgp2_FD_193483 | JGI IMG/M metagenome (GOLD analysis project Ga0247610, IMG submission 193483) | Sheep rumen microbial communities from Palmerston North, Manawatu-Wanganui, New Zealand - 1742 DNA GHGhigh gp2 | ecosystem: Host-associated > Mammals > Digestive system > Stomach > Rumen...
TCTCCGTTCATCAGCATCCGTGTAATCCGTGTGATCCGTACAGTTCTCTCTGTTCATCAGCATCCGTGTAATCCGTGTTATCCGTACAGTTCTCTCCGTTCATCAGCATCCGTGTAATCCGTGTTATCCGTACAGTTCTCTCCGTTCATCAGCATCCGTGTTATCCGTGTTATCCGTACAGTTCTCTCCGTTCACCTGCTTCCGTGTAATCCGTGTGATCCGTACAGTTCTCTCCGTTCATCAGCATCCGTGTAATCCGTGTGATCCGTACAGTTCTCTCCGTTCATCAGCATCCGTGTAATCCGTGTGATCCGTACAGATTTTTTTGGTGTTTTAGTAGGTGATTAGTAGGTGATCAGTAGGTAATCAGTAGGTGATTAGTAGATGATTGTTCCAATCAAAACCTGATCACATCCTACCGTCACAATACTGTTCTTCTACCGTTCTCATTCGATTTTTTTCTGACAGTACACTTTTTTCTCGACTGCAAGCATATACTTACTGACTACAGTCTCATAAAAATCCACACAAAAAAAGGAGAAAAACCGTTTCCGATTTTTCTCCGTAAAGCAAGTGTGCGCAGGATGAGACTCGAACTCACACGATCTTGCGACCACTACCCCCTCAAAGTAGCGTGTATACCAATTTCACCACCTGCGCGGTGAGTGCCCAGAACAGGACTCGAACCTGCACGCCTCGCGACATACGCACCTGAAACGTACGCGTCTACCAATTCCGCCACCTGGGCATTTTAGAAAAATATAGCAGAACAAACGTTCTGCTCTTTTCCTGAGCGGCAAACGAGACTCGAACTCGCGACCCCGACCTTGGCAAGGTCGTGCTCTACCAACTGAGCTATTGCCGCAAACTACTAAACCATTTCTTAGAACGCCTTCCGGACTTCTGTCATACTTCAGCCCAAAAGCGGATGCAAAAGTACAACAAATTTTTCAACTTTCCAAATATTCCGCCTCTTTATACCCAATTTTGCCTAATTTTATGCATGCTTTGCTATTTCCGCTTTGCAAACCACACGTCTCTATGTCTTCCTTCACCCCAATTGCCCTGTCCTTTACATGTTTTATATTTCGTCAACCATTATCAACCATTGTCAACAATTCTTTTTCCGTGTAATTCCGTGAGACTCCGTGTTCGAACGAAACAAGACAAACTGTACGGATCATACGGATTACACGGATGCAGGTGAACAAAGATTCCGTGAAATTCCGTGAGACTCCGTGTTCGAACGAAACAAGACAAACTGTACGGATCACACGGATTACACGGATGCAGGTGAACAAAGATTCCGTGTAATTCCGTGAGACTCCGTGTTCGAACGAAACAAGACAAACTGTACGGATCATACGAAAAACACGGATGCAGGTGAACAAAATATCCGTAGTATCCGTTAAATCAGTACAGAACAAATCAGCCCACGGATCACACGGATTACACGGATGCAGGTGAACAAAGATTCCGTGTAATTCCGTGAGACTCCGTTCAATTTGTTCAAAATTATCTAAATTTATTTAATTTTGCAGAATTTTTCACCGAACACTTGCAAATGTCATATTTTTTTTGTACCTTTGTAGTGAAATTTCTTAACCGAACATAAATCTATCATCTATATACCTATGAATCTGACATTTCAAATCAATTACCGCACGGTGTACGGACAAGAGTTGTGCATCGTGGAGACCGGTTCGCAAGTAGCCGGCTGGACAGAAGCCAACCCGCTCGTGCTGGACTGCCAGGGTGAGGACTTCTGGACTACAACCGTCCAACTTGCCGCCAAAGGAACAATCGTGTACAAGTACGCTATCCGTCTGCAGGAAGGCGGCTACATCTACGAGGCGGGACTCGACCGCAAACTCACCATCCGAGCTACCGACAAGCAGGTTGTGATGCGCGACTTCTGGCAGACTGTCGATTACGAGAAAGTATTCTACTCCACCGCTTTCTTGAAGTCGCTGTTCAAACGTTCTGCTGCGCCCGAAAGCGCGAAAAAGCCGAAAGCCAAGACAGGCAACGTAACCTTCACCATCGATCTGCCGCAGATACTCCCCTCGCAGGGCGTAGCTATTGTTGGCGGTATCAAGCAACTCGGCGACTGGAACGTGGATAAGAAACTGCCCATGAGCGATGCCGATTTCCCCATATGGAAAGCCGACATAGAGGTCAGCGGCGTGGAGGCGTTTGAGTACAAATATGTGATCTACGATCTGGCTACCGGCAACGTGTGCGACATGGAGTGGGGTGAGAACCGCCACGCCTGGGGACTGCCCGAGAAAGGTTCGCGTCTGCGCGTGAACGACCGCTCCTTCCGCCGCACAATGCCACGTTTCCGCGGTGCAGGTGTAGCCGTGCCGGTGTTCAGTCTGCGTACGGAGGACGGATTCGGTATAGGCGAGTTCCAGGATCTGAAGAAACTTGCCGACTGGGCAGCTCTGACCGGACAGAAGATGATCCAGACCCTGCCGATCAACGACACCACACTCACCCACACCAACCGCGACTCCTATCCCTACAACGCCGTTTCGGTGTTTGCGCTGCACCCCATATACATCAATATCGAAAAGATGGGTCGCCTCTCACCCGCTATGAAGAAGAAGTACGAGGCTACCAAAAAGAAGTTCAACGCCAAGACGATTGCCGACTACCAGTGCGTATATGACGAGAAGATGATCTACTTCGAGGCACTCTATCAGTCCGACTGCGACGCCTGTTTCGCCAGTGCCGAGTACAAGGCGTTCTTCGAGAAGAACAAAGGCTGGCTGGAGCCGTACGCCGCTTTCCTCGCCAAGCGCGACAAAAAGCAGAAAGGCTTGTACTACTTCCTCCAATTCCATGCCGACAAGCAACTCAGCGACGCAGTAGCCTACGCACACTCGATAGGCGTGGCGATGAAGGGCGATATACCTATCGGCATCAGTCCTGACTCGGTGGACGCAGCCGTGGAGCCCAACCTGTTCAACCTCGACGCCTCTGCCGGTGCACCGCCCGATGACTTCAGCATCAGCGGTCAGAACTGGGGATTCCCGACCTATAACTGGGACGAGATGGCTAAGGACGGTTACGACTGGTGGCGCCGCCGCTTCACGAAGATGCAGGATTATTTCGACGCCTACCGTATCGACCATATACTCGGCTTCTTCCGCATCTGGCAGATGCGCAAAACCGATGTGTGGGGACTGTGCGGACACTTCTCGCCCGCACTGCCGTACTCGCCGCAAGACCTGTGGAACATGGGCGTTTGTCTGGATATCGACCGAATGACCAAACCCTATATCCGCTCGAACTTCCTTGGCGACGTGTTCGGCTACGATACAGAAACAGCCAAACAGCGCTTCTTGAACACGAATGACGGATACATCTTCTGGTTCAAAGACGAGTTCGACACCCAGATGAAAGTGCAGGACTACTTTGATTCCGTACTGGAGAGCGACGACAAGTTGCACGAAGCAGGCTTCATGAACAAAGACCAGGCTATCAACCTGCGCGAGGGACTGCTCTATTTGCATTGCGAAGTGCTGTTCGTACGCGACCAGAAGAACCCAGAGATGCTTCACCCGCGTATCAGCATCTATCAGTCGCACTCCTACAACGAACTCTACGACGACCAGAAGCGTATCCTGATGAACATCTACAACGATTATTTCTACCGCCGCCACACCGAGTTCTGGCGCCAGAGCGCTATGCGCAAACTGCCTACACTCATCTCATCGACAGGAATGCTCTGCTGCGGTGAAGACTTAGGCATGGTGCCCGACTGCGTTCCGCAAGTAATGCACGAACTGCAGATCCTCAGCCTGGAGATCCAGCGTATGCCGAAAGATCCGAAGCGCACGTTTGCACACCCCGCCGACGCACCGTACCTGAGCGTATGCACCACCGGCACACACGACACCAACCCGCTGCGCGCATGGTGGGAAGAGGACCGTGAGGTGACGCAGAAATTCTACAACGACCAGATGGGCTGGTGGGGTGACGCGCCGCAAGTCATGACACCCGAGATTGCCGACTTTATCGTCAAGCAGCACATGTACAGCCCGGCAATGTGGGTCATTCTGCCCCTGCAGGATTGGCTGGCTGTGGATGGCGAGGTTCGTTTGCCCGATGCACACGCCGAGCGAATCAATGTGCCCGCTAACCCGCGACACTTCTGGAACTACCGTATGCATATCACGATTGAGGATCTGCTCAAGAAGGACGCCTTCAACGAGCATATCCGCCGCCTGACAAGCGTGCGCTAAACGCTAACAATCAAATAGCCACCCGGTTGCGGGTGGCTATTTATGTTATGCGGCTAATACCGTACGTGTGTGAGAAACAGTCCCTCTGACGGAGCGGATTGCCCTGCCGCCTGGCGGGATTGGGAAAGGATTATCGCCTCAAACTCTTGGGGCGATAGTTTTTGTCTGCCTACATCGAGCAGCGTGCCTACCACGGCGCGTACCATGTTCCGCAGAAAACGGTTGGCAGTGATCGTGAACACTGCACCCTCGGCATCTGCCCGCCAATAGGCTTCCGTCACGGTGCAGATCGTTGTTTTGCTGTCAGTATGCGCTTTGCAGAACGATGCAAAATCGTGTGTGCCGAGCAGATACTCCGCCGCAGCGTTCATTGCGTCGAAATCCAATGCATTAGTAATGTACGTGCGCGTGTCGCGCGTAAACGGCGATTTGTGGGTATTGATGCGGTACTCGTATGTGCGGCTCGTGGCTGAGAACCGCGCGTGCTTATCCGCCTCTACGGGAAAGATGCGGTACACGGCTATATCCGTCGGCAGCAGCCTGTTCAGCCGTTCGGGGGTAGGCGGCGTGACATCCAGATCAAAGTGAGCAAACATCTGCATGGCGTGTACGCCGGCATCTGTACGTCCGGCAAAAACCAACCCGACAGGCTGCCGAAGGATGGTCTGAAAAGCATCCTCCATTACCCCTTGCACAGTAACACCGTTGGGTTGATACTGCGAACCGTGGTAATACGTTCCCTTATAGGCGAATTCGATGAAATAGCGCATGGATATATTCGTTGATTTCAGGACTGATACGCCACTGATATGCCAAAGCGGCTACTGCTACCACCAATAGCGTGCGCAGCAGGCTGCTCAGCCAGATAGTGCCGACAGATAGATACCTCAGGCAGAGTGCGTTGGCGGCAAACAGCAGCACCAGCAGCAAGATAGTGAGCAGGTGCCGGCGTGTGAAGATTCGGCTGCCCAGTGCCAGACGGACAGTAATGAGGGCAATCAGGTAGTACGACACCTGTGCTGTCAGCGTGGCGAGAGCGGCTCCGTCAATGCCCCAGCGGGGAATAAACAGATTGTTCAGCAGCAACGCTAAAACGGTCAGCACCAGCGAGAACAGCAGCGTGAACGGGTAGTAGCGCGAGTAACTCAGCGCCGTGACCGTGAACTGGAACGTAGCCACGCACAATTGTCCTATACCCAACAGCAGCACCGTGCGCCGTGCTACGGCATACGTTGCACCGTTGGGCAGGATAGCAAAGATAAGGTCGATGTTCACCCACATCAGGGCAAGAATCAGTCCGCCAATGAGCAGCAGGTTGCCGCTAACCTGCGTCAGTTGGTGGCTGATCTGTTCGCGATCGTCGTGCTTGATGGCAAGAGACAGTTGCGGTGCCGCTATAGCCGTAAGCGAACGGTACGGGATGCTGACCATCATTGCCATGTACGTGGCAATAGCAAAGATTCCCGTGTAACTGAGTCCCATCTGTGCCGTGATTAAAAACGACGATAGCGTAGGTGCCAGCACCGACACCACGGCGGACAGCACCAGAAAAGCCGTATATAGCAGGTACTTGCGCACAATGCCCGGGTTCTGCCTCAGGTAGGCGAAATCCGGCTTAAGGCTCACTCCGCCCAGCGAGAACAGGTACACCGTGTTGCACAACGCCGCCACGGCATATACGCCCACCAGCGACCATACAAAACCGTCGGTTGTCACTACATCGAAGGCATAGAGCAGATACACCGCCAGCAGCCCCACACGCGTCAGCAGTTCGCGTACAGCACGCGGAAAAACGATGCGCATGCGAACATTGGCGTTCGTCTCAAACACCGTTTGGTAGAGCATGAAGAACGCCAGCGGCAGAACCAGATAGTAGTAGTTGACAAACAGAGGACTTTTCTCGCCGAACCACTCGCTGAGCGGTGCGTAACAAACCATGAACAGCAGTGCCACCAGCAGGAAACCTACCATCGGCACAACTATGGTCCAAAAGAAGAATCCGTGTTCTTCCGGTTTCTGACCTCTGACTTCGGATGGCTCTGCAAAATACGGGTAGAAACGCAGTATAGAAGCACTCGTGCCGAGTTGCGCCAAACCGATGAACAGCGTAGCGGCATCGATCATTACGCGCGCCAAGCCGATATCCTCTGCCGACAGAAATCGCGTGATAACAAAGAACGTAGTAACAAAGCCTACCGCCACGCCAAGATACGTGACGATAGTGCCTTTGATACTTTGTTTTGCTATGACGCCCATAGTAGGTTATGTAACAGCCATGATTGGCTGTTGGCTTTATTTCTCAATCCCGAGCAGTTCAACCTCGAAGATCAGGGTTGAGTACGGAGGTATACTGCCTGCAGCACGCTCGCCGTAGCCGAGATTCTGCGGGATATAGAAGCGGAACTTCGAGCCGACAGGCATCAGTTGTACGCCCTCGGTCCAACCGGCAATAACCTGGTTCAGTCCGAATACGATAGGCTCACCGCGATCTACGCTGCTGTCGAATACCGTACCATCGATCAGCGTACCGTGGTAGTGCACTTTGACACGATCGGTAGCAGCAGGTTTCTTACCCTTACCCATCTTCAGTACCTCGTACTGCAGACCGCTCTCGGTAACAATCACACCCTCCTTGAGTTTGTTCTCAGCCAGGAACTTCTCGCCCTGCTCTTTCGTATCACCGTACTTGATATGATTGAGTGTCGCCTGGATATACTCGCCTGCCGACTGTCCGTCAAACTGGCTTTCGTCACCCATCATGCCATTGATAAAGCCCTGCTTGATCAGTGCGAAGTCAGTAACCAGCGAAGGCTCGCCCACCAGGCCGTTGGCTTCCTGCTCCTTGATGTTCTTGCCGATCTGCTCACCCATGTTCTTGAGTTGAGGGTTACGAACGTTTTCTTTCAGACCTTTGTTAATATGCTTAATCAGGTTGGACTTCTTGGCACCCAGCGTGTCGTCCAGCAGAACGTACAGAGAAATATCGTTGCCGTTCATCAGTCCGAACGCGTAGTTCAGCGAGTCGTTCAGTGTCTTGAGGGTAACCGTTTTTACCTTGCTCGGGCAAGTGCCTTTGATAGGTTTACCGGCTTTCTCGGTCGAGCCCTGCGAAGCAGCGTACTGGTTCTGGAAGAACTGACGTGCAGCGGCTGCGTCCATCACGGTGGTGTCGTGAGCTATGCCGTTCACCAATCCCTGGAAGAACAGTTTCTCGTTGAGTGTCCAGGCAGGATTGTCAGCCAGGCCGTTCTTCTCGCTCTGTGCAATGCTTGAGCCGATATTCTTGCCGATACGTGCTTCTTCGCTCAGTTCGGGTACCGAACCGTCGTAACCCGCCTGCAGAGCGTCGATAAACTCAGCGATCGTCTCTGCCGAACTGTCGTTACGCAGATAGTAAGACTTGATTTGTGTTCCGTTAGCGATACCTAATGCAAAGTTGATAGAGTCGTTCATGCTTGCCAACTCTGCCTTTTGTGCGGTGTACGTGTTGCCGCACGATACCATTGCCATAGCGGCAAGGATAATAAAAGATAATTTTTTCATTATTGTTGATTGTTAATCGTTAAATTTCGATATTTCGAAATATCGATAAATCGATAAATCGAGTTATTCAATACCTAAGAGTTCGACCGTGAATATCAGTGCGGAGTACGGCGGGATAGAAGCCCCTGCACCGCGTTCGCCGTAGCCGAGGTGATAGGGTATATACAGTTTGTACTTCGAGCCCACAGACATCAGTTGCAAACCTTCTGTCCATCCGGCTATAACGCCGTTCAGCGGGAACGAGATAGGCTCACCGCGTTTGTAACTGCTGTCGAACACCGTTCCATCGGGCAATGTACCCTCATAATGTACGCGAACGGTGTCGGTTGCCTTGGGTTTCTGGCCGATAGTGGCGTCCAGTACCTCATACTGTAAGCCTGAGGCTGTAACTTTCACTCCCGGACGTTTGGCATTTTCTGCCAGGAACGCTTCGCCTGCTGCCTTGGCGGCTACGGAGGCTTTTTCCTCCAACTCGGCGAAGAACTTGTTGATAGCCTGCTGGGCTTCCTGGAAACTTACTTTGGGTTGGTTGCCTTCCAGCATATCCTGTATGCCGGCTGCCAGATCGGCGTAAGCAAGTTCTTTTACGCCGCTTGACTTCAATTGCTGACCTAACGAGAGGCCTAATCCATAAGAAATTTTGTCTAACATATCCTATAATTGTTTTTGTTTCTTTCAATTTTCAGTTTTCACCTTTTAATTCGAGGTAGCGCGACAGATATTTGCCGATGATATCGAACTCGATGTTTACCTCCGTACCCGGCACAATGAACTTGAAGTTCGTGTTTTCGTAGGTGTACGGTATAATACATACCGACACGTATCCTGTATCGCCCTGTACGTCTGGTTCGCATACGGTAAGGCTCACGCCGTTGATCGTCACTGATCCTTTGTCCACACAGAAGTATCCGCGCTTGATCATCTCCGGCGTGGAGTGATAGGCAAAGCGGAAGTACCACGAGCCATCCGTCTCGCGCCGTTCCACGCAAGTGGCTTTCTGATCCACGTGTCCTTGTACGATATGTCCGTCCAGAGCCTTGTCCAAGGTCATGGCGCGCTCCAGATTGACAAAATCGCCTACCTTCAATGCGTCAAGGTTAGTCAGACGCAGTGTCTCCTGCATAGCGGTGACGGTATAGGTGTCTTTGTCCGACGACACAACAGTCAGACACACACCGTTGTGGGCGATCGACTGATCGATGCTGAATGCGTCACCGAACGGGTTGCGAAGTGTGAAATGTTTGTTGGTTTGCTCTTGGTCGATACGAACGACCTGAGCCATTGCTTCTACTATTCCGGAAAACATAAAATTATTTACGATTTAATTATTTACCATTTGGTTATTTCCTGAAGTATTTGCCTATCACGGGTAGGCCGCTGAGCGGGAAATCCTTGCGAACCAGTACAACCAGATAGAACACAAGCAGCAGTGTGCCTACACCCATCATTAGCCACATATTACGGATGTAATACAGCCGCAGTGCGTAATATACTGCCAGCAGACCGATAGTCAGCATTGTGTACAGACCTATACTCTTCAGGTCGTACGGGATAGGTGCTTTCTTTTGTCCGATAAAGAACGAGAGCAGCATGATCACAAAGTAACAAACCAGACTGCTGCCACAACTTGCCCAGTACCCGATAACCGGCACAAACACAACCTGCAGCACCAGCGTGATTGCCAAGCCTATCAGCGAGAAGTAGGCACCCCATTTGGTTTCATCCGTCAGTTTGTACCAGAACGACAGGTTGAAGTATATGCCTTGGAACACATACGTCCAAAGCACAACGGGCACGATCTTCAGTCCCTCCCAGTAAGCACTGGACACGATATAGCGGAAGATATCCAGGTAGAAGATCACACCCAACAGGATCAGGTACGAGAATATGATGTAATACTTCATTGCATCGGCGTATGCCTCCACCGATTGTCTGTCCTTATGCTTGCTGAACACGAACGGTTCGTAGGCATAGCGGAACGCCTGGGTGAATATCATCATTACCATAGCCACCTTGAAGCACGCACCGTAGATGCCGAGTTGCGCCTGCGCATCTGCGCCGGCATAGAGGTAGGGGAAAAGAATGCGGTCGAGCGTTTGGTTCATTATTCCCGCTACGCCCAATACAAGCAGCGGCAAGGAGTATCGGAGCATCTGCCTGAGCACACTGCCGTCGAACCGACCGCCCTTGGGCAGTGTGAACGGCAGTAACACGAGTGTCTGAATACTGGTGGCAAGTATGTTACTCAGAAAGACGTAGAACACGTCGTTCTTACCCAGCACCACCAGAAACAGCAGGTTGAACGCTATGTTCAGCAGCACGAACAGCAGTTTGAGTCCGGCGAACAGCAGCGAGCGCTTCTGTTGCCTCAGATATGCAAACGGGATACATGCAAACGCATCAATAGCCACCGTGACAAACATCATGGCTACGAACTCTGCATGGTCGGCGTAGCCCAACAATCCCGCTATAGGCTGCCTTAGCAGCACCACCAGTGCCACAAACACTGCGCTGGAGGTCAGCAGGCACAGAAAAGCCGTCTTATACACCGTGGGTGCATCCTGATCCTCGCGGTTGGCAAAGCGGAAGAAGCCTGTCTCCATGCCATACGTAAGAATCACCAGCAGCAGGGCTGTCCAGGCATAGAGGTTCGTTACTATACCATAATCAGCAGTCTGCTTGAGCACGTACGTATAGAGCGGCACAAGCAGGTAGTTCAGAAACTTACCTACTATACTGCTTATTCCGTATATGGCGGTGTCCTTCGCCAAGGATTTCATCTCACTCATATCTTTCGACTTTCGACTTTCGACCTTCAACTATAATAACTATCTCTCCTTTGGGCGGTTGTTGCTTGAAGTGTTCGGCAAGTTCGGCGAGTGTGCCTCGCACGGTTTGCTCGAACATCTTGCTAATCTCGCGGCTGACGGATGCCTGGCGCTCGGCGCCTAACACTTCTGCCAGTTGCTCCAGCGTTTTCACGAGGCGGAAAGGTGACTCATAGATGATCATTGTATGATCCTGCTCCGCCAGCAGTTGCAGGCGTGTCTGCCTACCTTTCTTCTGCGGCAGGAACCCCTCGAAATAGAACCGTTCGCACGGCAGGCCCGAATCCACCAGTGCCGGCACGAACGCCGTAGCACCCGGCAGGCATTGCACCTCCACGCCTCGTGCCACACACGCTCTGACAAGCATGAATCCCGGGTCGCTTATTCCCGGCGTACCTGCATCGCTGACCAGTGCCGCCTGTTCGCCGGCAGCAATCTGATCGGCTATACGTTCGCAGGTCTCGTGCTCGTTGAACTTGTGGTGCGCACGCAGCGGCGTATGGATATCGTAGTGCTTGAGCAGCACGGAGGTAGTACGCGTATCTTCCGCGTAGATCACACTCACCTCACGCAACACCCGCAGGGCGCGCATGGTAATATCCTCCATATTTCCGACCGGTGTCGGTACTACATACAGCATATCTTCTATCTTCTATCAGCGTTAGCGGTCTGTCTTCTGTCAGCGAAGCGGTCTGTGCTCTGTCCGTGTTAGCGGTCTAATCACTGGAATCTGCGGTGCAGCACGTTCAGGAACAACTCGTAGGTAGGCGACTGCTTATCCCAGCCGAACTTGTCAACCAGTGCTACCGCCTCATCGAGGGAGTGCAGGTTGTTGAGCTCGGTGAGTGTCTGCTGCAGCTTCTCTGCATTGCCTCCGAACAGTTCGCGCTGGAACAGGAACCTGTCGCCTATCGATACCGCCTGACGGATGTCCGTCACGGGTGTGCCAAACAGCGAGGTCTGCTGCGGTGCACGCGGTGCTTCGGGTTTGGGTTGCTCTGCTACCGGCTGTTCAACCTTGGGTTGCTCAACTACAGGTTCGGGCTGTGGCTGCTCAACCACCGGTTCGGGAGCAGGTTGTTCTACTACTTGCTCGGGCTGCGGCTCGGGTTCGGCAACAGGCTCCGGCTGTGGTGCCGGTTCGGGCTCTGCGGCAGGTGTCTCCTGCGGCAGTTCAACCGTTGCTTCTTCATCCTCGGGATAAACGAGTTCTACCTCCACATCCGGTTCGGCAGACACTTGTACACCCTCTTTCAGCATCTGTTTGATCGATTCTATGTTCTCGCTCAGTGCAGGCAGAACCTGCAGTACGGAGTTAAGATTATCGTTCATGTCAGCCAGACGCCGGTCTTTTTCAGCCAAGCGTTGCTCCAAGGCTGCGATCTTTGCGTCCTGGGCAGCCAGACGTGCCTCAAGGGCTTGGAAATATTGAATCAGTTCGTTCATAATCATTAAACTCTAAACACTAAACTCTCAACACTCAACACTCAACTACTTCGTTGCTTCTTCCAGTTTGCGCATCATAGCAAACATGAACAGTGCCGACACGGCGCATACGCCGATGAATACCGACCATGTGCCCCAGAGCGGCAGTTTCTCCCACAATGAAGAACCAACCGATACGAGGAAGTTACCCACGGCTGTAGCTACAAACCAGAAGCCCATCAGCATACCTTTGTACTGCGGAGGTGCTACCTTGCTGACGAACGATATACCCATCGGGCTGAGCAGCAGTTCGGCAAAGGTAAGAATCAGGTAGGTGAAGATCAGCACGTTCGGGTTGACGAGTGTGCGCTCATCCAAACCGAGCGTAGCCTGTACGGCAGGTGAGTTGAGGTTGAGCGAGCAAGCGGCGATAAATACGTACGCCAGTGCTGCTACCACCATGCCGTAAGCAATCTTACGCGGAGCGCTGGGCTCTTTGCCTTTGGCTGCCAGTGCGCTGAACACTGCCATAGAGATAGGTGTCAGTGCTACTACATAGAACGGGTTGAACTGCTGGAAGATAGGAGCAGATATACTGATCTCTGCAGGGTGGTGGAAGTACTTGTATGCCAGTGCGCCGATCACGGCTACGCCTACGCAGCCCCAGATCGTCTTGGCTTTTTGGGTGTTCTTGCCGAACACGCCGAACAGGGCATATACCAGTATTGCCACGAGCACCAGATTGATGATATCGAATGCCATGGTCTGTACGCCGGTTACGGTCGGGGTGACGAACTCATTGGCAAAATATGTGAGCGTTAAGCCGTTCTGGTGGAAAGCCATCCAGAAGAAGATCACCACGGCAAACACCATGAACAGCGCGATCATACGTTTCTTTGTCTGCTCGGGGCTGAGCGGCTCCACCTGTGCACCGCCGGCAGCAGCCTGCTGCTTGGCAGTGTTCTCCACGTGCTTGAACCACGGGCGGCAAGCGTAGTAGATGATTATACTCAGTACCAGCGAAGCGCAAGCTACCATGAATGCGAAGTGGTAACTGTCGTTCACGCTGTACCCCAACGACTGTTGTGCCCACGCCATGATCTTCACGGCTGCTGTCGGGGCGAACATTGCACCGATGTTGATTGCCATATAGAACAGCGAGAATGCTGCATCGCGGCGGTCGGCGTACTTCGGATCGTCGTACAGGTTGCCTACCATCACCTGCAGGTTGCCTTTGAACAGACCTGTGCCCAGCGAGATGAACAGCAACGCTGCCAGCATAGCGGTCATGGCTACGCCCACATTGCCGCTCTCCACGCCACCGAGAGGTATAGCTAACAGTACGTAGCCGAGGAACATGATCAGGATACCGATCGTCACGCACTTGCCGTAGCCGATCTTGTCAGCCACTATACCGCCAATCAGCGGCAGGAAATACACGAACGCCAGAAAGCCGGAGTAGATGTATCCGGCAGCTTCTGCCGACAGACCGAAGTTAGCACGCAGGAAGAGTGCAAATACTGCGAGCATGGTGTAGTAACCGAACCGCTCGCCTGTGTTGGCTAATGCCAGGGCAAAGAGCCCTTTGGGTTGATTGTCAAACATACTATGTAATTTTTAATTTTATTTTTCTTACCCATTTTATCTTGATTTACTGATTTGTCTTGAGCAGATTTGTGTTTTCTCGTGAGGGAGTTCGGGGTCCCCTAAGAACTTGTTCGAATGGGGTGTCAGTTATGTGGTTCATAATGACCGAACGAAAAACACAAAGATGCCAAGAGAAATCATAAATCTACATAATGCCGCCAATGGTGTATATCCGGTACACGGGCATATTGGATGTCGCGTATGGCTTGGTACAGCCGCTCGCAAACCGGTCCGGCTTGTTCACCGTACTCGTATATCTTGCCGCTATCCGGGTCGATGATCCGTGAGATAGGCGATATAGCCGCGCCTGTACCGCAGGAGGCGGCTTCCTTAAACTCGCCGAGTTCTTCCACCGGTATCTTTCTGCGCTCAACCTGTATGCCCAGGTCGCCGCACAGGATCATCAGGCTGTCGTTGATGATACTCGGCAGGATAGATCGTGAGGCGGGCGTGACGTAGGTGTTGTTCTTCACAAGGAAGATATTCGCTCCGCCGCACTCGTCGAGGTACTTGTGCTCCTCGCTGTCGAGGAATAGCACACCCATCCCTTGCTCGTGCGCAGGTTCGGTGGCGCGGAAGGAAGAGGCGTAGTTGCCGCCTACTTTCCACTGACCTGTCCCTAACGGTGCAGCACGATCGACATGCCGGTTGATGATAAACGGCGTTGTGCCGAATCCTGCGGGGAAGTACGGTCCTATAGGTGTCACCACCACGCAGAACTCAAACTCGTGCGCAGGGCTCACTCCTACCTTAGGTGTTGTGCCGAACAGGATAGGGCGGATGTAGAGTGTCGCGCCGGTCTCGTACGGTGGCAGATAGTCGATGTTCTTACGCACTGCGAGTTCGCAGGCTTCGATAAACAGTTCGGTCGGCACGGGTGCCATGTACATTGCTTCCGCCGACTGCTGCATGCGTTGTGCGTTCATCTCCGGACGGAAGATACTCACCTTGCCGTCCACGGTACGATACGCTTTCAGTCCCTCAAACGCCTGTTGGGCGTACTGCAACGCGGCTGCGGCTGCGTGCAAAGGGATAGTGGGGTCAGTTGTAGCGTAGGGTTTGCTCCAACTGCCGTTGGCATAATGACTTCTGACGATATAATCCGTAGGCGTGTACGAAAATGTCAGGTGTGTCCAATCAATATCTTTCATATCAAGACCCTTCCCCAGCCCTCCCCTCGTAGGGGAAGGAGTGAATGGTGTTATGTTAAGTGTTATATATTATATGTTTCCGGTCCGCGATCCATGAGTGCGTCCAGAATGCTTGTTCCGTTGCCCCAGTATGGCTCCAAGTCTGCCTGCATAAACTGCTCCGTGTATCCGATTCCTTGTTCCAAACCCTCTCCTCTGAGAGGGGAGCCGGAGGGGTGTACTTTGGGTCTCTTGTTCTCCAGCAGGCTGACGATCACCTCGTGCAATCCGTCGTTGAGATCGATGAGCCATTTTGTTTCCCGTTCGTAGAACGGTGCGAAGAAGTCGGCATAGTAGTCCCAGTACGGTGACTTGCCGTAGGCACTCTTCAGTGCCATCCAGTGTTGGTGCTGCCAGTGTTGCTGATAGCTGATCTGCACGTCACGTGTCAACTGCTTGTGTTCCACCTTCAATACAGGTACAGTGAGTATCACCTCGTGCCCTTGTGCGTCGTGAATGAGACATCTGTTTCTGTACGTCTGCTTGACAAACGACTCCTGCACCTCAATCAGCACCTGTTCGTTGGCGCGCCCGGCAGCGAAGAAAGCTTCGTACCACGCACTCGGTCCCAAATATGTTGTCGGAAGCACCAATGTTTGTTTTTTTTTATTTTTAATTCATTCTACCGCATATCGTGCTTTCCAATGCGCGAAAAGCGGATAGAATGCGTATCTTTATCTATACTGAGCCACACGAAGATCGGCTGGCCGACAATATGATCTTCGGGCACGAATCCCCAGTAGCGGCTATCGGCGCTGTTATGGCGGTTGTCGCCCTGCATCCAATAGTAATCCATCTTGAACGTATATTCCTCGCCGATACGTATAGGCTGGAACTCGTAGGCGTCGGCTATGCGCTTGTATATCCAGTAGTTCTGCTCGGTGATCATCACGCGGTCGCCCTTGCGCGGGATATAGATTGGTCCGTAGTTGTCTCGCGTCCAGTCGTTGTGTCCGAGCGGATAGACAGCGCCGCCGTTCTGCGAGGGTTCAAGAATGATTTCGGTTACGTGCGGGTTCTTCTCCAGTTGCTCTTTCATCGCTTTGGTCAGCGGAAAATGATAGATACCTGCCTCAACCATGATACGGTCGTCCATACTAATGCCTACCTTGTCGAGATAGGATTTGGTGAGCACGTGTCCGTTGGTCCGAACGAAATAGTTGAGTTGTGCAAACTCGTGTGTCGGCTCCTGTATCCACCCGCTACTTTTCACTTCTGAACGCTCTGCTTCTCTCAACTCTAAACTCTCAACGCTCAACTTCGTATAAATCACGTTATCCACGATCTTCAGGCTGTCGCCGGGCGTGCCTACACAGCGCTTGACATAGTTCTCGCGGCGGTCAACGGGACGCACAACTATATCGCCGAAGATATCCTTGCGGTTGTGCACAACGTTTCTGCCCTGATAGTAGCACAGGGTGTAGTAGTCCGGGTTCTGGATCTTCGTGCAGACGGTATCGCCGGCAGGGAAGTTGAACACGACTATATCGCCTTTCTTGGGTGTTTTCCATCCGGCGAGACGTTTGTATTCCCAATGCGGGTTGTCGAAGTAACTCTTGCCACCCCCGAGCCATTGCGGGAACGTATGCTGCACGAGCGGCATTGAGAGCGGAGTCTGCGGCACGCGAGCGCCGTAACCCATCTTCGAGACATAGAGGAAGTCGCCCACGCGGAGCGTTTTCTCGAGCGAGGAGGACGGGATCTGGTAGTTCTGGAAGATATAGATATTGATGAAATACACCGCCACCAGTGCAAACACGATAGCATCTATCCATGAGAAGATAGTATATAGCAATGCATTCCCGGTTTTCGACTTTCGACTATCGTCTTTCGACTCCTCCGGTTTATACTTCTTCCACCAGCTCCAGGGGATATATTTGGTGGTGAACGCATCAGCTATCAGCGGCAGCAGTAGCAGCCACCAGAGGCTTTTCCAATCGCCCCATGCTACCCAAATGACAAATGCTATATACAGCGTGCACCATATACCTGCACGCACCCATCCGCCGGTTGTTACTTCACGTATTCGTTCGTTAAATGATTTCATTCTTTTATTATTAAGTTGAGTGTTGAGCAATCAAACTTTCCAACCCCAGCCTTCACCTTGCTATGTCAGTTGGTCATAGGTGGTAAAATGCTATCTGTTGTTTAGGGCTTGTACTATTTTCGACAAAAATTTAAATTTTTATGCTCAAAAATTTGCATATATCATTTTATTTTTGTATTTTTGCATCCGATTTAAAAAGATAGTCCTTTTTAACTGAAAGGCTACGAGGACGTAGCTCACTTGTGTAGGTTAAACGGGATTATTTTTTTGTTTTTTAGTCAACTCTTTCCGCCGCTCATGTTCTTTCGGGATGAAACTCCAGTGACGGTAAGGATGTGCCCATACCTCCTCCTTATTTCTGCATCTTGTACTGATCCCCACATTAAATCCAGGCATAATTTCGCGAATGCGCATGTTAATGTGGCGATAGAGTTTCTCTTTTGCTATGGTGCGTTTGCCACGCACTCTGCTGTCGGCTTGTTTTTCCTTTTGCTTTTCATTGAGCCTGAAGCACATTGCGCCGAGCACTAAGTCCATAATTTGTAGTGGCAAATGCTTTTTCGAATCAACTTCCACTATCTCATCCGGGCGGATATGCAGGTTGGCTGAACGGAATTTCGCATCTTTATTCAGTCCAAACAACACATGCTTGAAATCACTGTTCTCCTCTCCGCCAAGCGGCATGTCGTCTAACATGATTTTTACATATTCCGGCGCTTTGTCCGGATTTGCATATTCCCAGCCGAAAGCATGCTTGATAAACTGGTAATACAATCGCTGGTATTCCTCGCGCTTCTGGTTTTGGGTCAAGCCAAGTGCAACATATTGGTTGTGACGGAAGAATATGCGAATCTTCATGTCGCCTTCAGCCATTAAGGAGAAGATAACGTCAACTAACGATGTATAGCGATCAAGCCAATACTCGTTAACTTTCTGCCACTTAATTTCCTCGTCAATACGCAGATCGTTGATCGCTTGGGTAAGGACATTAACAACATGATTGTAACGGCTGGAATGAATAAGTATTCCGCCGTAGAAGTTCGAATAGAAACTTCCGTGTTTGTCGCTTTCGTCCACCCAAAGATATATCATGACTTTTTCTTATCTGCTAAATTCCGCCACAAAGGTATAAAAATTATTTCATTTTACTTTTCCAGCCCCAGCACTTCTGTCATGCTATGCCAGCCTGTTTTGCCGCGTAGCCACTCGGCAGCCATGACTGCTCCGAGCGCGAATCCCTGCCGTGATTTGGCTTCGTGGCGCAGGGTGAGTATATCTGCCTCGCTCTCCCATCGCACCTCATGTATGCCGGGCACTTCGCCTTCACGTATTGACGTGATGGGTACATTTCCCACACACTCCCCGTTGATACGGGTATTGTCTCCCTCTTTTGAGAAGAGGGTCTGGGAGATGTTTTCCGCCAGCGTTTTGGCTGTGCCGGAGGGTGCGTCGAGTTTGTGGATATGATGCACCTCGGTGATAGAGGGTTGGTACCCACCTGTGTTATGCAATAACTGTGCCAGATACTTGTTGACGGCAAATAATATGTTCACGCCAATGCTGTAGTTGCTGCTCCATATCACGCCGGGGAGCTCGTTGAGTGTTGAGCGTTGAGTGTTGAGTGAGGCTTGCAGCGCAGCTACATCCCATCCGGTAGTGCCGCTGACGACCGGCACGCCTTGTGCGAGGGCTGCACGAATGTTCTGCTCCGCTGCCTCGGGGCGAGTGAACTCTATCGCCACATTCGCGCTGCGAAACGCGGGGCTGTCAAAAGTTTGCGGGGAGGTCAACGGATCAATGACGCAGACGATCTCGTGCTCGCGCGAGAGGGCGACGGATTCGATCATCCGTCCCATTTTGCCATATCCGATAAGAGCTATTTTCATTATGCAAATGCGTTGTACGAGCGTGCGCGAACACCTGTGCGCACACAAAAAGCCTACAAAGGTAATAAAAAAAATGCACATTTGCAAACTTTTCCGCAGAAAAATTACAAAGATGTGCATTTTTTTATGTTGAGTGTTTAGAGTTTAGCGTTTAGCGTTTAACGTTTAGCGTTGCGCGTTCTCGAGTAGCATGCGTGCGCGCTTGAGTGCGACGTGGATGTTCGGGCAGATGTTCTCGGGATTCATCTCCTGCTCAATGCCATAGGTCTGCAGTTGGTGCAGCACGTGTGTCTTGACACCGGAGAGGATGATCGTCATACCCTCGCGGTGCGAGCGTTCGATGAGAATAGAGAGGTTATGCATGGCGGTTGAGTCCACGAACGGCACTTTGCGCATACGGATGATACGTATGGGGCACTTCTCGCCGGACACGTGGCTCATGATATCGTCAAATCGGTTGGCTATGCCGAAGAAGTACGGTCCGTCGATCTCATAGACCTCCACGCCCTCGGGTATAGTCAGGTGCTCGAGGTTAAGCTGGATATCTGTATCTTCGTTGGGGTCGATCTCCTTGTTGAACGTGCGGATATGTGTCTGCTCGTTCGTACGCATAAGGAAGAGCACCAGTGCGAGCAATATACCTACCTCGATAGCAACGGTCAGGTCGAAGATCACGGTCAGGAAGAACGTGATAAGCAGCACCCATAGGTCGCGTGTGGGGTGTTTGATCAGTCCGGCAATCGTTTTCCATCCGGACATCGAGTAGGCGACCATGATCAGCACGGCAGCGAGGCAGGACATGGGTATGAGTCCGACGAACTGCCCGAGAAAAAGCAGTACGAGCAGCAGCACTACGGCGTGGATTATTCCGGCTACGGGTGTGCGTCCGCCGTTGTTGATGTTCGTCATTGTACGTGCAATGGCACCTGTAGCGGGTATGCCTCCGAAGAACGGCACAACGATGTTCGCCACGCCCTGGGCGATGAGTTCGGTGTTGGAGTTATGCTTGTCGCCGATCACGCCATCGGCAACCATCGCGGAGAGCAGCGACTCGATAGCGCCTAACATCGCGATGGTGAACGCGGAGGGGAACAGCTTCTGGATGAGCGTAAAGACCGACTCACCTTCCGCCAACTGTAGTGCCGGCATGTGCGGTGCGGGTATGCCGTGCGGCAGTTCGTACAGATCGCTGATTGTGAGCAGACTGCCAACGCCCCATGACTCGGGTGCGAACCGCTTGAGCAGCCATACGGCGAGAGTGGCGAGGATGATTGCCGCCAGGCTGCCGGGTACACGTTTGGTGAGCAGCGGCATACCGATGCACACGGCGAGTGAGAACAGTCCTATGCCCAGTGTCCACCAGTTGACGTTGAAGTGCTGCGCATAGAAGATCCACTTGTCCACGAAGTTAGCGGGCACGTCCTGCAGTCCGAGTCCGAAGAAATCGTTCATCTGCGTGGAGAAGATCGTCAGGGCTATACCTGCCGTGAATCCTACGATCACGGGATAGGGCACGAACTTAATGACCGAGCCCAGATGTGCGACGCCCATGAGCACGAGCAGTATGCCTGCCATGATCGTGGCGATCATCAGTCCTGCCAATCCGTATTGCTGGATTATGCCGTAGATGATCACGATGAACGCGCCTGTCGGTCCGCCTATCTGCACTTTGCTGCCGCCGAACACGGATATGAGCAATCCGGCAATGATAGCCGTAACGAGTCCTTCCGTCGGCCCAACGCCCGAGGATATGCCGAAAGCGATAGCCAGCGGAATAGCTACTATGCCTACAATGATACCTGCCAGTGCATCTTGTCCGAACTGCGCCCGGCTATAGTGGCGCAAGGTATGAAACAGTTTAGGTCGGAAAACGTCCTTAGCCGAAAAATGGATATTCATTCTGATATTTGTCTGTTTAAGTCTGAGTTATTCAGTTACGATTATTTCGGTGCAAAGGTACTAAAAACTTTTGAATTATGCAAATTATAGCTGAATATTACCTCATATATTCGCAAATTGTCTTTTCTCATTTGCATTTTTGCTTTTTCCGTCTCTTACCTGTCTCTCTTTCTTTTCGTCTTCCCGGTTCTTGTCTTTCTATCCTTATCTTCGTTCTTTTCGCTTATCTTCGTTCATTTCGCTTATCTTCGTTCATTTCGCCCGAATTATATTCGGGCATCGGCTCTTCTGAGCCGCCATATATCGACCAAGCTTGGTCGATCCCCCGTCTCTCTCTTTCTTCGTTCATTTCGCCCGAATTGTATTCGGGCATCGGCTCTTTTGAGCCGCCATATATCGACCAAGCTTGGTCGATCCCTCGTCTCTCTCTTTCTTCGTTCATTTCCCCCGAATGACATTCGGCTACACCGCCACCGCAGCAAAACGGCATTTTTTCTCCCCTTATTGTAAAAAAATCACAACTCTCTTGCAAATATCATTTTTTTTGTGTACCTTTGCACCCACAAAGGTTTAGAACCTCTCCGTCACTCACTGACGTTAAACAGATGAAGATATAATAAAAGACGTTTATTGACGATGAAAGATGAGAGAGTACTATATAGACCTAATGAGCAGGTTCAGCTGGAAGTTCAACTGAAAGATGAGACTATTTGGCTCAATGTAAACCAGATAGCCTTGCTGTTTGACCGTGATAGAACGGTTATTTCGAGGCATATACGCAACATATATAAGGAGGGCGAATTGGATGAAAATATCACATGTGCAAAATTTGCACACATGGGTATGGACGCCGATCAAGTATATGAAACCACATATTAAAACTCAAGTACGGTTTATGCACGCTCACGTAGTAGCGTGAGTTTTCCGTGCATTAAGTTGAATAGATATTAGGTAGTCGAGAACCTCAGAAAATCAAATGAAGCGAACGAAAGCGCACGCTTTTTGTGTATTTATGGTAAAAAACGTTATAAACTATTGCATATTTCAAGAAAAAGCAGTAATTTTGCAGCCAGTTGTTAATAAAACGTTCAAATTTATGAAAAAAAGATTTCTTCTTGTTCTGGCAGCAGTCTTTGCCAGCGTAGCGCTTCACGCGCAGTTTATTGCACAAATGACTTTGCTTACGCCTCATTATTACCCGGGTGAAGTGTATTTCGTGGACGGACATTCCGAAGAATACGCGGAGGTGGAGTTACCGCGAGTCGGCAAAGGCAAGCTGGGGGTCAAAAAGAATGCGGGTGACAAAGGTCATACGGATATAGATGCGGCGAATATCGTTGGTATCAAGATCTGGCATAAGGATTTCCCGGATAAGAAGCACGTGTTGTACTACGTCCACGCCCGCAAATCGATGATGCAGAATGAGCATCAATGGGGTAATCCGGTGATGGGAAGTGCATGGGGTGTGATTTTCCAATGCGAGATGTACTACCAGATAAACA
>Ga0247610_10002310_pt1 | contig 22219 bp, 19 predicted proteins | sample 174DNAGHGhighgp2_FD_193483 | JGI IMG/M metagenome (GOLD analysis project Ga0247610, IMG submission 193483) | Sheep rumen microbial communities from Palmerston North, Manawatu-Wanganui, New Zealand - 1742 DNA GHGhigh gp2 | ecosystem: Host-associated > Mammals > Digestive system > Stomach > Rumen...
GCATGCGTCGTTTTCGGATCCAGCGCAGATGTCGCCTCATCACACAGCAGTACTTCCGGTTCCGTGGCCAGGGCGCGTGCGATGGCGACGCGCTGCTGCTGCCCCCCGGAGAGCTGTGCCGGATAGGAATTCGCCTTGTTCGGCAGTTCCACTGTTTCCAGCAGTTCCATAGCCCGTGCCTTTGCCTGCGCAGCAGGCACCCGTGCGAGCCTCAGCGGCAGCATGATGTTTTCCAGGCATGTGCGCTGCATCAGCAGGTTGAAGCTCTGGAAAATCATCGTAATCCTGCGGCGAACCTTCTGGATCTCCTTCTTGTCCAGCGTCCCGAGGTCCACCCCGTCCAGCAGCACAGTGCCTTCCGTCGGCCGTTCAAGCATGTTGATGCAGCGGACAAGGGTGCTTTTCCCGGCCCCGCTCATACCGATAATGCCATAGATATCCCCATTGTTGATGGTCAGGTTAATATGCTTGAGCGCGTCCACCGGGCCATCCGTGGTTGTGAACAGCTTGGACAGGTTGCGTAATTCGATCATTACTGGTTCCTCCGGGATGTGAGCTTTCCCCATTATATCCGAAATGGATTTCTCAGGCAATGAAAAATCCGGGCCAAAGCCCGGATTTACGGACGAACCTGAATCTTATTTCTTCAGGCCCAGTGCAGCCAGGTCAGCCTGCTTGCCGGCGTAAATGCCCATGGGCTCCACGTGCACACCCGCGATGGTAACCAGCTTGGTTTTATTCTGCGCATTAAAATCATCCTGGTAGGGCTGGTGTGCAAAATAGTTCGCAAATACGTCGCCCGCGTCCACCATGGTGTTCGGGGTTACGTAGTCATCGACCACGACGATCTCCAGGGTAATGTCCTTTTCAGCCAGGATCTTCTTGGCAACTTCCAGCACGTAGGAATGGGGATCGAGCGTGCAGGCGATCTTGATGGTCTGTCCGGCCAGGGCCGCATAATCCACGGAAGCGTCAAAGCCGTCGGTGGGATTGTCGATGGTGGCGATGGCAGAGCCGTCCTGGTATTTTTCCGCAAAGTAATCAACAACCTGCTGGCTCAGCACAGCGGCTGCCAGGGCTTTCGCCATGTCGCTGTCCTTGTTCGCTTCGTTCACACACACAACATTTACATAGGGAGACTTGGAATCTTCATACAGCAGCGCTTTGCCCAGGCCGGCAGCCAGTGCATAGTTGCCGTTGATGATACCGTAATCAGCGTCCTTCAGCACATTGGGCACCATGGCAGCTTCAACTTCGTTGAACTCGATACCGAGCTTGTTCTCAACGATGTCCGCTTTGGTGGCAGTAATGCCGCTGCCGTCCTTCAGCTTGATCAGCCCCTGCGCCTGCAGCAGCAGCAGCGCACGGCCTTCGTTGGTCGCGTCATTGGGCAGCGCAACGGTGATTTTCTGCTGTTTCTTTCCGCCGATCACGCCGGTAAGGAGCAGCACAGCCAGCACGATCACAATCAGCGCGGCGATCGCTGCAATCAGTGTTTTCTTATTCTTCATATCCTTTTCCCTCTCTTTCTTCCTGCTTCTTCCGAAGAAGTAAACACGCGAATTATAGTAAAACACGTCCTTCCTGTCAAATGCTGTCATGGCAGTTTTCCCGGGATTTCGCCGCAAACAGCCCTGTCCTCATGTCTTTCCGTTGTTTTCTTGGCATAAACGGCATATATATTCCCGGCAATCCGGGTTCCGTAATCAACAGATCATCCGGCAGCGAAAAAAAGCAGGAACATGTTCCGGCATGTTCCTGCGGAGGCGGTATATCAGCCGTCCGTTAACCGTTTCCGTTTAAGGTCGTATCATAGATAAGATCTTCGACGATTCCGGTTTCGGCATCAATAGAAACGATATACTGGCCGTCTTTCTCCGTCCACTCGGGAAAGCCGGAACCATCGTCCTTCTGGCAGAGGGAAAGCAACGCCTGGTAAATCAGTTTGCCGCCTTCCTCGACATACATGAAATCCGGTTCCATATCATTCAGGGTTAACAGTGCTGCCTGCTCTTCATTCAGTGCATAGATTTCCCGCACTGCCTCCAGGGCGCTCTGTCCCATCGCTTCAGGAGTAATTTTGCCTCTTTCCGCGATGATTTCCGGATCTGCAGGATGTTCCGGAAGCATGTACAGCCCTGTATCCTCATGGAAATAATAGTCCGGGTCCTCCTGCCGGGCGACAGCCGTTGCCAGGGGGAAATAGGAATAATAACCGTTGTCCCTGATTGAAATCCTGACCATATCTTTCAGCTGGACATAATTCCATGCTTCGGCAGCAAATCCCCCGTCTGTGTTTTTTCCTTCATTGCTCCAGGAGGCTGTTGCCCCTTCCCCGCTGACAGTAGCTGTGTATGTTCCAAGGACATAGTAGAAATCGCTGTCTCCTGACAGCGTCAGGGTCAGGGAACCGTCTTCATGTTCCTCAACCGTTCTGGCAAAAAAAGTATACATGGCCGGCTCCAGCTGGTATTTCTCCTCAATTGCGTGCTCTGCCTGCTTGATCTTCATGCAGCGTTCCGAATAAACAACCTCCCCGGCAAGCGCCGTGTTCAGCATCAGGGCAACAATGAAAACCGTAAAGAATAATGTCCTGGTAATATGTTTCATCATCTTTCCTCCTAACGGGTGTATCGAGCAATTGCCTTACCAATATATCAGACGAATCCGGCAGCCGTTTTCTTTCATCAGCCGTGAATCTTTTTCCTGTTCGGATTTCAGCTGTGTAATGCCGGCTGTGCCGGACGGAAGCGGCAGTTCTTGCCCGGAATTGACTTTTCGAAAAATCGTTCGGAAAAGCTTGACAACCCGCTGAAAGGAGCGTATGATACAGATAACAATTAAACAATTGTTTAATTGTTGAAAAGAAAGGAGCGATTCCTGTGAAGAAGACCTATAAGATCGAAGTGGACTGCGCCAACTGCGCCGACAAAATGGAATGTGCTGCCGCAAAGGTAGCCGGGGTGGAGGAAGTAACCGTGAATTTCATGGCGCAGAAAATGATCGTCACCTTTCATGAGGATACGGATCCCGCTGCAGTGATGAAAGATGTCGTCAAAGCCTGTAAAAAGGTCGAGGACGACTGCGAAATTTACCTCTGATACCGGTGCAGTCCTCCGGCTGCTGGAATTGCCGGTCACTAACTGCATTTACCCCCGGGAGGTATACCATGACAAAGAAGCAACGAAAAATGCTCATCCGGATTCTTGCGGCCGCCGTTTTGCTTGGCGGTCTCCTGCTGGTTCCCGAAGGGACTCTGGATCGCATTCCTTTATTTCTGCTGTATCTGATTCCCTACGGAATCATCGGCTATGATATCCTGAAGAAAGCTTTTAAAGGGATCCTGAACCGCCAGGTTTTTGATGAGAACTTCCTGATGGCCGTCGCCACCGTCGGCGCGCTGGCCATTGGGCTGCTGAAAACCGGCGACTTTGTGGAAGCTGTAGCCGTCATGCTGTTCTACCAGATCGGCGAATGGTTCCAGAGTTATGCCGTTGGCAAAAGCCGGAAGAGCATCAGCGCCCTGATGGACATCCGCCCGGATTTTGCCCGGTTGGAAACCGAAAACGGGCAGGAAGAAAAGGATCCGGATGAAGTGCCTGCCGGAAGCCTGATCATCGTCCGCCCAGGGGAAAAAGTCCCGATCGACGGAATCGTGGAGGAAGGTGAATCCTCCCTGAATACAGTTGCCCTGACCGGGGAAAGCGTTCCGCGCGACGTGAAGGCGGGAGACGAGGTCTTCAGCGGCTGCATCAATATGAACGGCCTGCTGAGGATCCGTACAACAAAAGAATTCGGGGAATCAACCGTATCAAAAATCCTTGAGCTTGTGGAAAATGCATCCTCACTGAAGTCCCGCTCGGAAAACTTCATTTCCCGCTTTGCACGGGTTTATACGCCTGCGGTTGTCCTCAGCGCGCTGGCGCTGGCCGTGCTCCCGCCCCTGGTCCGCACCCTTTTCCTCGGGCTTGTCCCGGAATGGGGCGACTGGATTTACCGTGCGCTGACCTTCCTCGTGATCTCCTGTCCCTGTGCACTCGTGATCAGCATTCCGCTGACCTTTTTCGCCGGAATCGGCGGCGCGGGAAAAGCCGGCATCCTGGTCAAGGGTTCCGTCTGGCTGGAAGAGCTTGCCCGTACAAGCACGGTTGTCTTTGACAAAACCGGTACCCTGACGCAGGGAACCTTTGAGGTCACTGCTGTCCACCACAGCAAACTGGCCAGGGAAGAACTGCTGGAATATGCTGCGCTGGCAGAATCCTCCTCTTCCCACCCGATTGCTGTCAGTATCCGGAAAGCCTGCAGCAAGGCATTGGATCTGAACCGCGTTACCCGCGTGGAAGAGATAAGCGGCAACGGTGTTCTTGTGCAGATTGACGGGAAGGAGGTTGCCGCCGGCAACACCCGCCTGATGGAACGTATCGGTGTTTCCTGCATGGAATGCCACGAAACAGGTACAATTGTCCATATGGCGATCGATGGCAGTTATGCCGGACATATCGTCATATCAGACAGGGAAAAGCCTGAAGCCAGGGAAGCTGTTGCCGCATTGAAAGCTGCCGGCATCCGGCAGACCATAATGCTTACCGGAGACCGGGACGCGGTTGCGCAGCAGGTAGCTGAGCATCTGGAACTGGACCAGGTCTACAGTGACCTGCTGCCGGAGGACAAGGTTTCCCTGCTGGAGGAACTCCTGAAATCAAAGCATCCGAATGAAGTGCTCGCCTTTGCAGGCGACGGGATTAACGACGCGCCGGTGCTTACCCGGGCTGACCTTGGCATCGCCATGGGCGCCATGGGTTCTGATGCCGCAATTGAAGCCGCCGACATCGTCCTGATGGATGACAATCCGCTGAAGATCGCCAAGGCGATCCGGATCTCCCGCAGGTGTATGCGTATCGTCCGGCAGAATATTGTCTTTGCGCTGGCTGTCAAAGCTGTCTGCCTGGTTCTCGGCGCGCTCGGCATCGCCAATATGTGGCTGGCTGTATTTGCAGATGTCGGCGTCATGATCCTGGCCGTACTCAATGCCATCCGCGCCTTGTTCGTAAGCCGTGTTTAAGGAGGAAATACCGATGCCGCATCTTCCCCATCCCCATGGCGAATCTGCCGGGCGCCTTTTCGACCATATGCCGGCTCCGGAGGAGTTCACTGCCTCCGCAGAACTGTTCCGCCTGATGAGTGACGGTACCCGGATCCGGCTGTTCTGGCTGCTTTGCCACTGTGAAGCATGCCTGCTGAATCTGTCTGCGATGATGGATATGTCCAGTCCGGCATTGTCACACCACCTGAAGCTGCTGCGTTCCTGCGGGCTCATCGTTTCGCGGCGCGAGGGCAAGGAAGTATACTACAAGGCTGCTGATAACCTCCGGGCAGAAGCACTGCATCACATGATCGAGCAGATTGCGGAACTGTCCTGTCCGCGCTGAAGGTTGATCCGGTTTGTATGGTTTTCACACAGATTCCGTGGTACAATTTTCGCATTCAGATAAGCCATAAGGAGGCATCGCCGATGTTTACGGCATACAGTCCTTTCCCCGGGGTCACGCACATCACCGATGCTATGGGCGTCAGTTTCACCCTCGTGGAAGGAGACGATTCGGCCCTGCTTTTTGATGCGGGCTACGGTCTGGAGGACGTGGCAGGATTTGTCCGGAAACTGACGGATAAGCCGGTCGAACTGGTCCTGTCCCACGGGCACCACGACCACGTGCTCGGCGCAAAATGGTTTGGCCGCTGCCTGATGGATCCGCAGGATCTGGAAGAATTCAGCCTGCGTACCGCGCCGGAACAGCGTGAAAAAGTAAAAGGCCAGGCGAAAGAAAAAGGACTTGCCGTACCGGAAGACTTCCTTACAGCGCCTGTACCGAAGCCGGAAAGCCCGGCGTACTCCCGGAAGCTCGGGCAGTTTCCCTGCTGCCGGTTCGACCTGGGGAACCGGAAAGCCTGGCTTCTCAACGTTCCCGGCCATACTTCCGGCAGCCTTGTCCTGTTCATTCCGGATATGCAGCTCCTGCTGACCGGCGACGACTGGAACCCCTGTACCTGGATGTGGTTTCCCTGCTCCCTGCCCGTCCGGCAGTGGCACCGGAATATGCTCAGTCTCCTTGATGTGCTGGAAAAAGAAACCCATATGAAAGTCCGGAACGTACTCTGCTCCCACCAGCCAAACCTCCGTGAAGCCTCCGAGCTGGAATCCTTCCTTTCCTATATGACAAACGACCGCCTGGAAACAGCCGAAAAAGTCGATATGGGTTCGCCCATCGATACCCGCCGGGTGTATTGTCCTGAAAAAGACTGGATCCTGCTTTTTGACGCAGCCAAATAAACGATCGGTCATGAAAAGCCCGCTCACAGCGGGCTTTTCATGTCTCCGTCCCGGTCAAAAATCACCTGATCAGTTCAAATCCTGCAAACTGCAGGTGACCGTTCCCGGAAAATGTGAAATACAAAGACTGTATACCGTCGGGCACGGCAATCTCCGCTTCCGTATCATGCCAGACGTTCGCATAGCCAATCGGAAGGGAGCCGATCGATTCCCCGTCCCAGCTCGTCCGGATTTCCATTCTTCCGGTTGCGTATCCTTTTGTGCGGATGCTGACTTTTTTCACGCCCCGGCAGTCAAAGTAACGGAAACCGGCTGTCGCGGAATTCCGCATGTTCGCAATATACCCGATTCCCTTTCCGCCTTCTTCAATTTCCTGGGTAATCTTCGGAAAACGGTCATCCATCCATCCGGACCAGGGCACATAAGTAACTTCCGTATCGGTAAACAGATGGCAGGCAATATAGGCAGGATAGTATCCTTCGCCCTCCAGGGGACAGACGCTGCCGCAGGAGGTAATCTCCGCCTGGCGGATCGTGCCGTCTCCGTTGAATGCCAGTCTTTCAAAGCAGCCCTGGCGGGAATAGTTCGTACCGTTGGTATGCCGGTGATAGAAGATATACCAGTCTTCCCCGATCTTCTCCATGCTGCCGTGGTTGTTGGCAGTATAATACATGGGTTTTTCAGCCGGTTTGTAACTGTCGATGCCCTTGTCGCAGGCGCTGACAATCACACCCTTGTATTCAAACCCGCGCGTGGGTTCCCTGCTGACAGCGTAGCACAGTTCATGGAACTGTATAGAGGAGTAGATAAAGTAGTAAAGGTCACCGCGTTTCCGTATTGAAGGCGCTTCAAAGAATTCATGGCCTTCAAAGCCGCTTCCCTTGCTGTACATCACGCCGGGCGCCACGAATTCCGGCGCTTCCGCAACCGTCAGCATATCTTTTTCCAGCACAGTCACCATCGCGCCGTGCCGGCTTTTGTCACCGTAACCGCAAAAGCCTGTATACAGGTAAGTCCTGTCTCCCTCCGTCAGCACACCGGGATCGAACTGCGGTTCATCGCCTTCTTTTTCTCCCAGGTTTGTACCGTCCGGATAATGTACATAGCCGTAAAATGAAAACGGACCGGCGGGTTTGTCCGCCACCGCCACGGAAACGACTCCCCAGGAGCTCAGCACATAGTACAGGTAATACCGGCCGTCCGGGCCGACAGTGACATCCGGGGCATACAGGTTTCCCTGCAGGTCTGTATTGTGCGGGTCCTGGTCCTTCCGGTAAATCACACCTTCATAACGCCAGTCACCGAGGTCATCCTTCGGTGCGGACCAGCAGACATAATCCCCCGGGCAATACACATCACCGCCGAAAAAGTCATGGGAGCCGTAGACATACACCCGATTCCCGAAAAGATAAGGTTCTCCGTCCGGCACATATTCCCAGTTTGGAAGATACGGATTCACCACCTGTTTGTTTTTCATATTGCCGCCTCCTGCTTTTTGCTGCTTCCGATAATATACACAAACCGCATCTGTGTCAAACATCCCGGACCGTGCCGTAAAAAAACTTGGAAAACATTTGACATGTATCCTTATATGTGCTATATAATAATTGTTAGAAATATTATTTTCAAAATAATATTTATTAAATAATATGAGGTGAATAATATGCGTCAGAAAAAAACAGCCGGACCAGACAAGCGCCCTGTCACCGTGGAAGACCATAAGGAACTGAATCATATCCATATTGCCAGGAAGACCACCGCCGTTTCCGATACGCTCAGGTTCCCCGGCGGAGAGCAATTTGACGATGACCTGGCGGAGATCTTCGCAAGTGATGCGGAAGCCAATGGTGAAATTGCCGCTGTCGCGCTGATCGACTGCGATAAGTTTGACCATATCAACCGCGATTTCGGTGCAGACGAAGGTGACCGCATCCTGATCGAAGCCGGCCGCTATATCCAGGGCAGCCTGCCGGAAGGCGCAAAAGTCTACCGTATCGGCGGGGACGAGTTTGCCATCCTTTTCCGCGGTTCCATGGAAAGGGAGGAAATATTCCTTTACCTGAACGGGCTGAAGGACGGATATGCCGTGAAGGCACCCGACGGAGTACGCCAAACCATCACAATCGGCATGGCAACAGCCTTTGAGGATGCTTCCCGCGCGCCCGAACTGATCCGCAAGGCTGACAGTGCGCTCTTCCGGGCCAAAGCTTCAGGCGGCAACCGGGTTGCCCTGGCTAAGGAAGAAAAAATGGTTCCGAAGACCAGCCACTACACGCAGGACCAGCTCCATCGCCTTTCCCGTGCAGCGAAACAGGAAGGCATCGGTGAGGCAATTCTCCTCCGTGAAGCGCTGGATATGCTGCTGAAAAAGTATGATGTCTGATCGTCGCAGAGGAAAACGCGCAGCGATGGAAGGAACAGCCGGCAGAGCCCCGAAGGCCCGCGCCGGCCGTTCTTTCCGCAGCATTTCCCGGCCGCTGCATTCCGCCTTTCCGGAAACTTGTTTCATATGCCGAAAAAAAGCAAGCACATATTGACGAAATGTGTTATACTCTCTGATTGGAATGAATGCGATGAAAGCGTTCATTTTGATATCAAATGTAAAGGAGAAACAAGATGAATCTTTCACCACTTCAGAAGGCAAGATATGAATACACTCCCAAGCTTCCGGGAATGCTTCGCGGCGGTATCTCCGAGATCTCTGTCCGGGTCGGTGCTCCGACTGAAAGCGTTGCAGACCAGGCCAGAATCAAAGCCCTTTTCCCCAACACTTACGGCAAGGAAGAAATCACATTCACGAAGGGCAGCAACACCTCCCCTGCCAAAAAGCAGGTTGTCGGCGTGATTCTTTCCGGCGGGCAGGCTCCAGGCGGGCATAATGTTATCTGCGGCCTGTATGACGCCCTCAAGGCAACGGACAAGGGCAACGTCCTCCTCGGCTTCAAGGGCGGCCCTTCCGGGCTGATCGATGATAAATACATCGAGTTTGATGACGAATATATCAATGCCTACAGGAACACCGGCGGATTTGATATCATCGGTTCCGGGCGTACAAAGCTGGAAACGGAAGAACAGTTCAAAATCGTGACCGAAGTTGCGAAAAAGCACGGGCTGACTGCCATTGTCATCATCGGCGGCGATGATTCAAACACCAATGCTGCCGTACTCGCCGAATATATGGCTGCCCACAGCACCGGTGTTCAGGTCATCGGCTGCCCCAAAACGATTGACGGCGACCTGAAGAATGAAGATATCGAGGCCTCCTTCGGTTTCGACACTGCCACCAAGACTTATTCCGAACTGATCGGCAACATTGAGCGTGACGCGAATTCCGCCAAAAAGTACTGGCATTTCATTAAGGTTATGGGCCGTTCCGCTTCCCATGTTGCGCTGGAGTGCGCCCTGGAAACCCAGCCAAACATTTGCCTGATCGGTGAAGAAGTTGCCGCAAAGAAGATGTCCCTGGCACAGATCACAAACTATATCGCAGATGCGGTTGAAAAGCGCGGCAATAACGGCGAGAACTTCGGCGTTGCCATCATTCCTGAAGGCATCGTGGAATTCGTTCCCGAATTCTCAAAACTGATCGCTGAAATCAATGAGCTCCTGGCCGGAAAGAAAACAGAGGAATTCAACGCCCTCCCCGACTGGGATGCCAAGTATGCCTTCATCAGGAAAGGCCTTTCCGGCGAATCCTTCAAAGTGTTCGACATTCTGCCCCAGTTCGTCCAGCAGCAGCTCTTCCTTGAGCGGGATCCCCACGGCAATGTGCAGGTTTCCCTCATCGAGTCTGAAAAGCTCTTTGCTGAAATGGTAAAAGTCGAACTCGCAAAGCGGAAGGATGCCGGTACCTATAAGGGCAAGTTCGGAACACAGCACCACTTCTTTGGTTACGAAGGCCGCTGCGCTTTCCCCTCCAACTTTGACGCCGATTATTGCTACTCCCTCGGATACAATGCTTTTATGCTGATCCAGTACGGCTACACCGGATACCTGTCCAAGGTTTCAAACATTTCCCGTCCTGCTGAAGAGTGGGTCGCCGGCGGAATGCCGATTACCAAAATGATGAACATGGAACGGCGGAACGGCGAGGATAAGCCGGTTATCCGCAAAGCACTTGTTGAACTGGACGGTGCTCCCTTCAAATACTTTGCAGCGCACAGGGACGAATGGGCAGTGAAAACTTCCTTCACCTATCCGGGCGCAATCCAGTATTACGGACCTGCCGAAGTCTGCGATCTGACCACCAGAACGCTGGCGCTTGAAAAGGGACAGGCCTGATCAGCCGGTGTACTGTCTCAATGAAAACCGCCCGGCGGCTTTTGACAGCCTGCCGGGCGGTTTTCTGTCCGGAATGCATCCCCGCTGCAGCGTTCAGGGCTCATCCTGCATCATCCGAATCAATCAGTCGGAACGAAACCTGTACATAGCGGTCATGTCTGCCCGCGGCGGATGATACTGTGGCGTTCAGGCCCGACAGAAATCCACTTGACCACTACGCCGGTCGCTTCTTCGATCCGCTTTACATAATTCTGTGCTTCCTCCGGCAGGTCCCACCAATTGCGAACGCCGGAAATATCGCATTTCCAGCCGGGCAGCATCTCATATACCGGCTCGCAGTCACTGAGGATGGATGGGAACGGCAGTTCTTCGAACTCCTCGTCTTTGTACCTGTAGCGTACGCAAACCGGGATCTGGTCCAGCGTGCCGAGCACATCCAGTTTCGTCAGGGCAATCTCCGTTGCAGCCTGCACCTTCACGCCGTATCGTGTCGCTACCAGATCCATCGGCCCGATCCTGTGATGCAGTTTTTCCAGCTCTCCGGTCGCTTTGCGCATCTTTTCCGCTTCCTCGCCCTGCAGTTCACTCACGAAATGCCCCTTGCCGACGCAGGTGGAGTAAGCTTTAACCACACCGATGATCCTGTCAATTTCCACCCCGGGCATACCCGCGCCGACCGGTGCGTAGGAGGCCAGTACATTGGAAGATGTGGTATAGGGGTATACACCGAAGTCCAGGTCCCGCAGGGCACCCATCTGTGCTTCAAACAGGATCCTTTTATTGTCGTCCTTTGCCGTTTGCAGGAAGCTGCGTGTATCGGTAATAAAAGGCTTCAGCGGCTCGCAGTATTCCTTTATCCAGGCATCCAGCTCTTCTGTGGAAACGGGGGCCGTTCCGTACACACCGGTTAACACGAGGTTTTTCCAGGTGCGCAGGTTCTCCAGGTTCTTGCGGAAAATTTCCGGATAGAACAGTTCACCGGCCAGGATTGTCTTTTTCGCGTGTTTATCCGAATAGAAAGGCGCAATTCCGAGCTTTGAGGATCCGTACTGCTTTGGGCCCAGCCTCGCTTCTTCCAGCGCATCCTGTGTCCTGTGCCACGGAAGCAGCAGGGATGCCCGGTCACTGATCATCAGGTTTTCCGGCGTAATGGAAACACCCTTGTCCTGGATCGACCAGATTTCTTTCATCAGCATTTCCGGATCCAGTGCCACACCGTTTCCGATTACGTTTACTACACCTTTGCGGAACACACCGGAAGGCAGCGCATGGATCTCAAACTCACCGAACTGGTTGATGACCGTATGGCCGGCGTTGGCGCCGCCCTGGTACCGGATCACAACGTCAAAAGCTTCGGTCAGCAAGTCGACCATCCGGCCTTTGCCCTCGTCACCCCAGTTGATCCCAACAATCGCGGTACAAGCGTTCATGATTTATCCACCTTTCCGATCCGTTTCCGGGCGAAAATCTTTTTTCTTTATCTAGAATATTATCCCTGATAGCATGACTTGTCAATTGTTCCATGTCTGCTTTGTCAGCTCCCTGCAGAGCGGTAGTACTGCATTGTTTTCCGGAACCAAAGCCAGATCAGCCCGAAGAGCGCAACACCGGATAACGGTGAAACAAAGGCTGTCCAAGCCGGCCAGTCGAACAGGGGCTTATCCAGGATAACCGACCCCGGCTGCTGCATTGTCAGCGCGAACGGAACCAGTACCGTAAAAAGCGCCCGCAGCGGCCGCGGATAGGTATCCACCGGATATTCGCAGGCACTTCTTCCGCCGTATGTGAGTGCGTTGACAAGTTCCACCGACTTGACAGCATAGATACAGAAGATGCCCTCAATTGTAAAAAGGCCCAGGAGCAGGAAGAAACCGCAGGCAATGGCTTCCGCCATAAGGAAAACCTTCGGGACGGTCCACAACACATGTGACATATTGCAGCCCATGACCAGGGCTGCAATCCCGACAGCGATGCAGGTAATCCGCCGGGGATCGACAGCGCTGCACAGAACCTGGGTCAGTGTTCCGCGCGGACGTATCAGGAAAGTATCCAGCTGTCCCGTGCGGATCAGATGCGGGAAATTACCGGTAATTCCCCGCCCGAAACACTCTGTCAGGTAAAACGTCACAGACATCAGTCCGAAAAAGAAGAAAAGGTCTCCCGCTTCCCACCGGTTCAGCCGTTCAAAACGATCCACCAGCAGGATCACGGCCATCATCTCCCCGCCTTCCATCACCAGCTGCGCCAGCGTCTGCATGAAAAAGGAGGCCGGATACTGCATCTGGCTCCTGATCAGCATCCGCATGGAATGAAGATACAGCCTGATCGTCTCCATATGCTTACCCTCCCTGTATCTCGATGCGCCGCTGATTCCGCTGCCAGAACAGGATCCCCAGGGCAGTCAGTAAAAGTGTCCAGCACAGCTGGATCAGCAGCATCCGCGGTGCTTCTGCAGGAAGTGCTTCTCCGGTATAAAGCCGGATGGGCGTATCCAGCAATTGTGCATAGGGCAGCAGGGTAATCACATGCTGCCAGCTGTCCGGAAACAGCGTCAGCGGCAGAATATTGCCGGAAAACGTCATCATCAGCAGGTTCAGCAGGCCCTGCATTCCCCGGGAATCAAGCGTACGCATGGTAAAACCCATCGTAATGTTTTCCAGGGCGGAAACACACAGGAGCCCGAGCATCAACCCCGCCAGTCCGAGGCACAGCCCTGCAGGCGACGCGGGCATCGACAGTCCCCAGCCTTCCGGCAGGATCAGCGCAAACACGAGCATGGGTACTCCGCGCATCAGGCTGCCTGTCAGTTTCTGCGCCACAATCCGGACATAGTAAAATCCGTACAGGTTCAGCGGCCTGCAAAGATCGTATGCGATGCTGCCTGTACGGATTTTGTCCAGCAGGTCCGGGTCAGAAGCCAGAAGCATACGGAAAAAAGCCTGCTGCAGCCATACATAACTTGCAATATGGCTGAACGGCATGCTTTGGGGTTTCCCGGCATACAACGCCTTGTATACAGCAATGAGAACCAGGCCGAAAAACATCTGGCAGATGATCCCGCCAAGCACCGCGCCGCGGTACTGGACTTCCAGCCTCCGCCTCATGCGAAACGCGGACAGGTATGCTTTCATAGGTCCATCTCCCGATACATATCCGCCACGAGGCGGTCAATATTCCTGGACTGGACTGTCAGTTCCCGGATCGTTCCCGCACCCTGTAGGCGCGCGATCATCTCCGCCGTCGGGTATTCCGCCGGGGAATATGTAATCACAAGGTTTTCCCCGTCACAGACAGCCGGAGCATTATCCGGCAGTTCAGGCCAGGCATCCGCTTCCTCATACCGCACCGTCACCGTGCGGACTGTATCATACCTGCCCAGCAGGTCGTGCAGTGTACCGTCGAACAGTTTTCGTCCGTGCCCGAGCACCATAACCCGGGAACAAAGCGCAACGATATCCTCCATATCATGGGTCGTCAGCAGGATTGTTGTTCCATACCGGCTGTTTTCCCACTTTAGGAAATCCCGGAGCGCCAGTTTGCTGACCGCGTCCAGGCCGATTGTCGGTTCGTCGAGAAACAGCAGTTCCGGCCGGTGCAGCAATGACCCGCACAGTTCTGCGCGCATCCGCTGGCCCAGGCTCAGTTGCCGCAGCGGTGTGCGCAGCAGTTCATCCAGCTGCAGCGCTTCCGTTAGTTCTTTCAGGCGGGCTGTGTATTCTTCTCCCGGAATCCGGTAGATATCCTTCAGCAGGTCATAACTGTCCCGGACCGGTACGTCCCACCACAGTTGCGTCCGCTGGCCGAACACCACACCGATCCGGCGCACATGCTCTTTGCGTTCCTTCCACGGTACAAGTCCGCCGACCGTAACTTCTCCTCCGTCCGGCGTCAGGATGCCGGAGAGGATTTTAACGGTTGTGGACTTTCCTGCGCCGTTTGGCCCGATATACCCCAGCAGTTCTCCGTGTTCAATGTCGAAGGAAACGTCCTGCAGTGCATTTATCGTCTTCTTCTCCCGGAAAAAAGCGCCTTTCTTCCGTTTTTCCCGGACGATAAAGCGTTTTTCCAGGTCCTTTACGTGAATATAACTCATTTTCCCTGCCTTACCTGCTGAACTGTGAGATAAATTTCCAGGCGTTTTCAATACTGTGGTGCCTGCACTCGTGAACCTGGCCGCTGACGCTGGCAAAAGCAGTGCGGCACACGCCGTCCTCGCTGTCATAGTATTGCACGGTCAGGGTGCTGCCGCGGCTCGGATCGAAAATCTCTTCTTTCCGGTCGCCGTTCAGGCCCCACAGCGGATTCTCCCAGCTCTCCTGGCGGCTGAAGTCAACGTCTGCAAAATGCTTCTTCAGCCTGTTCACTTCCGCCACATACACAACCCGTTCGAGGGCGGAATCCGCCTGCCTCGGCAGTTCCGGTACATGGGACAGTTCTCCGCCGGAATAGAAAACAGGAATCTGCACAGTCTTGTTGATATATCCGACCGGTGCGCCGAAGAAAGATTTATAGACACCGAAAAGTGCGCTGGCGGGCATAACTCCTGCAAAAACCTCCGGATGCTGCGTCGCACAGTCCCAGGTCTTCCCTGCGCCCATGGAGAAGCCTGTTGCATAGATCCTGTGTGCGTCAATGTTATACTTCTTTTCCAGGTCCTTAACGATTTCAACCGCTTCCGTCGCCGTCACGTTCTGGTGGTTTTCCACAGAGACAAACAGGAAGCCATACCTGTGTGCTATTTCCCACCACCCGGCAACAAACGTCAGGTACATGGAAGAATCGCCGCCTCCGTGAAAGCCGAGCACCAGCGGTACAGGTCCTTTGTCAAACAGGTTGTTGTTATAGTATGCAAACCAGCCAACCTTATGGGTTTTCTGTTCCTTAAAGGGACTCATGTTGTCCGGGGAAGTATTCACAACGGTACTGCCCGCTTCCTCTGTCATATCCATTGCGGGAAAGTCCGGCTCCAGTTCAATTTTCCCGCACCACATTTTGAATTGTTTCACAAAACCGTAGTAATCCTTCTCATACTCAGCTTTTGCCTTCACCATCAGGTGTTCGCAGCCGTCAAACGCCCGGTTTGTTTCGTCGCTGTTGCCGATGCTCAGTACAGCAATATCCTTCCGCTGCACATCCGGCAGCACGCTCAGGCGTTCCATCGAGCACATGGCCGGAGTGATCTCGCCGGGGCCCCAGAGATATTCGCCCTGCAGGGTCGTCAGCAGGTTTTTTGCCACATAATCTGCCGAAACGCCGTAGCTGTAAATATCGGCACGGAAAATTGCACCGCGTACGAAGTAACCCCTGAATTCCCGGGCAAAAAAATCATAATTTTCAACAATCCCGTCCCTGTAGACCTGGATCATCTTGATTTCAGCAATCACTGATGCATAAAGATCCGCTCCGGCGGCAGGCCATCCGCCTTCCGCTGTCGGATAAACAAAAAGCACGCTGGAATCAGCATCCGCCGCAATCTTTGCAAGGCCGCTTTCCCGCGCAAAACGGACCGCGCTGTCCATCTCCTGCTTCTCTTCCTCAAAAACCAGCAGCAACGGTGCACGGAAGCCGTAATTGTTTATCTGTCCGTCCAGTCTGTTGTCCGGTACATAAACCTTCAGGAAGAACTTTTCAAATGTATGCTCCCAACATTTACCGCCGGTTGCTTCCCGGACTTCCGGCCTTTCCGTCATTGCCATATGCAGCGCCCTCCGTATCCGTTTTTTCTCATCTTATCAAGAAACGGTACTCCGTGCAATATGTCCGGACAATTTTCCATGCTGTGCATCCGGGCAATTCTCTTCCTTGCCTTTTCCCGGCTGTCCAAATATAATAATCTTACTTTGGAAAGAGGAGGCGGCGCCTGTGGAGGAAATCACCTGGGAACTGTTTGACAGGCAGGTGGAAGCATGCAGGCTTTGCCCCCTTTGCCGTAATATCCGGCATAAAGTCCCCGGTCAGGGTGATCCCCGATCACCGCTGATGCTGATCGGTGAAGGCCCGGGGCAGGTGGAAGATGAAGAAGGCCTTGCGTTTGTTGGCCCGGCCGGGCAGCTGCTGACAAAGATGCTGGAGGCGATCCGGCTTCCCCGGGACCGTGTCTATATCTGCAATATTGTGAAATGCCGTCCGCCGAACAACCGGGTCCCGACGCCGGAGGAAGCGGAAGCCTGCCGGATCCACCTGCGGATGCAGACATGGCTCGTCAGGCCGAAAGTAATCGTACTGCTCGGCAGCACCGCGGCAAAAAGTATTCTGGATCCGGAAATCCGGATCACGAGGGAACGCGGGAAATGGACGGTGCGGAAAGGCGTATGGATCATGCCGACATATCACCCGTCTGCGCTGCTGCGTGATCCGGCCAAAAAGGCCGAAGCGTGGGAGGACATGAAAAGCCTCCGGAGCAGGCTGATGTCGCTGGGGCTTTACCAGGACCTGTATTCCGGAGGCAGATAAACCGTACCGTTTTTTAAGGCAGGCATCCGGCTGGCTACCGGATGTCTTTTTTGCAGTATTTTCCGTACGCCAGGGCAATGCCTGCCGTGGCGAAAACCGCGCCGATCAGCAGCTTCGTTCTGTCGATGGCTCCGTTTGCCAGGATATCCGCCCCGTCTGCATAACCGAAGGGAGTAATGTATTTGAGCACTTTTGCCTGATCGGAAAGGTTCGCGATGATGCTCATGAAGTACAGGACGATCGCGAGGCCGAGGCCGATCCCGGCTCCGCCCTTCCACAGGAAAGCGGAGATGCCGAAACATACACAGCCAAGCTCAGCCTGCAGCAGGAAAAATGCCAGGTGGAGAAGCCCGAATTCCTTCCACGGAACCGGTTCCCCGATCATCGCAACAGATCCCATGGACAGCAGCCATACGGCCGCGTTCATCACCAGGATCTGGATGATCATGGCTGCCAATTTGGCGGAAACAATCTGCGCCCTGCTCTTGGGATGGGTCAGCAGGAATTCTGCAGTACCGTTTTTCTCCTCGTTTGCCAGGGCGGCAATACCGATCAGGGCAGCAAACAGTGCGCCGCCGATACCGAGGATATTGCCGCATTCAATCCCATAAAAGCCCCTGAGCGTACCGAAATCAAGCGTATCCAGGCCGAATGCGGCGGTAAAAGCACCCATGGATGAAAACATTGAAGTAATGCTGTCCATCTGCCCTTTCATTTCGGGATACATGAGCAGGCAGATCACGATAAACGCACCGATGGCCAGCGTCCAGACCAACAGTGATTTCCAGGCTTGTCTGAGCTCATGCCGGATCAGTGTCATACCTGCTCACCGCCTTTTTCATAAAAATGGAGCACAATTTCCTCCAGGTCCGGTTCTGCGACTGTCAGCTCCCGGATATCCCTTCCGGCAAGCACGCGGATCAGCCGGTTGGGATCCCCGTTGTAAAGGAAGCTTACCGTGTCTTCCTGTTCTGTCCAGTTCCTGATGCCTGGCAAATCTTCCCGCTTCATGTCTCCCTTCAGGGTAATCCGCCGTGCACCGGCCTTTGCCAGTTTTTCCACGCTGTCGCTTGCAATAATGCTGCCTTCCCGGATGACCGCCGCACGTGTGCAGTATCGTTGGATTTCAGAGAGAATATGGCTGGAAAGGAACACGGTTGTCCCCTTTCTGTTCCGTTCCTGCAGGATACTGAAGAACTCATGCTGCATCAGGGGATCCAGCCCGCTTGTCGGCTCGTCAAGGATCAGCAGTTCCGGATCATGCTGCAAAGCGCAGACAATCCCGACCTTCTTCCTGTTGCCGAAGGACAGGTCTTCCGCCTTCCTGTCCCTGTCAAGCTGCAAACATTCACAAAGCTCCGCTGCGTCAGCCCTGCAGTCCTTTTTCCTGAGTTCTGCAGAAAGCTTCAGGATATCGCGAACCCGCATCCCACTGTAGAACGCAGTATCCGACGGCAGGTATCCGACCCGCTGCAGGATCGTTTTCCTGTGCCGGGCAATATCCATTCCAAGCACCTTTCCATTGCCGGACGTGGGGGAAATCAGCCCGAGCAGTGTACGGATTGTAGTGGATTTGCCGGCGCCGTTGGGTCCGATAAATCCGAAGAAATCACCCTCCGCCACAGCCAGGTTCAGGTTGTTGATTCCTCTGGTTTTACCGTAATACTTGGTCAGGTTTTCGGCAAGAATCGCTGTGTTTCCCATATACCTTCCTCTTTCCGAATGCTTTTACGCTTTCATTATACCTGCCCGCCTGAAAAGATACAGGAAAAACAGGCAGGAAAAAAAAGTCCTATTCCTCCGGTCCGGAAAAATAGAACAGGAAACAGGTCAGGATCGCTCCGTCCTTTTCGCCAGGAGCCAGGCAAGCGCATGCACCGCCTGCCTGAACTCTCCGCGGCTGACCATTCCGTCGATTTCCTGCCCGGTATGCTTCCGGACGCGGAGAAGTTCCATTTCGTCGAGTTGCTGCGGCGCGGCAAGCCTGCATTTTTCGGCAACAAACAGCCAGGCATAGTTGTCTGAGATTGTTGCGTTGGAAGGGATGGCGAGGAGCGGACGCCAGCAGTCGGATACATACCCTGTTTCCTCCCGCAGCTCCCGCCTTGCTGCTTCCAGCGCGGCTGCGGCCGGGTCTTCCCCGTCTTTTTTCTCGATGGCACCGGCAGGAAACTCTGTCGTTACCTCACGGATTCCCTGCCGGAACTGGCGGACACATAAATAGCGGCCTTCTTCATCCGACGCGACGACCACGGCATAATCCCTGCGGGTATAACTGTAATAAGGCTGAAAAATCCTGCCGTCCGGAAACCGGAAGGCGGATCTCCTGAAATCGATCCATTCATCCTGGACAATATGTTCTGTGGAGATCTCCTCCCACGCCAGGTTTTCTTCAGGGGTATTCTGTTGATCCATGCGGCCTCCTCAGGAACAAGCTTTTTCTCCTTTTATTGTACCGGTCTTTGGAGGAAATCACAAGAAAAAACGAAAAAAAGGGAAAAAGTGTTGACGCACAGGCATGCCTCGTTTATCCTGTCAGCAGCAGGAAAAAGCAACATAACACACCGGGAGGTATGACCATGAAAAAGGCATCCGTCACCCTTCATCCCGATTTCAGAATCGGCAGTATTTCACCGCGCCTTTTCGGAGCATTCCTGGAACCTATCGGTTCCATGGTCAACGGAAGCATGTACAACCCCAAACATCCGGCGGCAGACGCCCAGGGCATGCGGAAGGATTTCTACGAAGCTTTGAAAAAGACAGGGCTTCCCGCCGTGCGTCTCCCGGGCGGCAACTTTGTTTCCGGCTGGCAATGGAAAGATTCCATCGGTCCCATGGCAGAACGGAAAACCCATCTGGACATGGCATGGTTCCAGTATATTCCCAATGACGTCGGTCATGACGAATACCTTCAGTGGGCAGAAAAAGCCGGTGCTGAAGCGATCTATACAGTAAACCTGGGCACCGGCACCCTCCAGGACGCTGCCGATTGTGTGGAATACACCAATCATCCGGAAGGCACCTGGTGGTCGGACCTGAGGAAAAAGAACGGGCATGCCGCTCCTTACGGGGTAAAGACCTGGTGCCTCGGCAACGAGATGGACGGCCCGTGGCAGATCGCGTCATATGAAAAGGATCCCCGGGCTTATGGCGTGCTTGCCCACGAAACAAGCAAAGCAATGAAATGGGTCGATCCGTCGATCGAAACAATTGCCTGCGTTTCCAGCTCTCCTTTTTTGAGCCACTATCCGGACTGGGACAGGGCGGTGCTTGAAGAATGCTACAGCGCCGTAGACTATATTTCCCTGCATCATTATCATTCAGCGCCGCCTGATCTGCCCCGGGCAGTCCTTGCCGGATATCAGGCATATGAGGATTATATCCGCACGGAGATTGCCCTGTGCGACTATGTAAAGACAAAACTGCGTTCAAAAAAGACACTGATGCTCGCACTTGACGAATACGGAAGCATGATCCGGCCGCGGGGCGAATCGCACCTCGGCCTGGCAGGCCGGCAGGAACCGGAGATGTTCGGCGTTTTCGTACCTGGCAGGACATACATCCGCCATGATCCGGATGACTGGTCCACCCGGCGCATGCCTCCGCGCTCCCATGAAATGCTGCAGGCCCTTGGCATGGCTGGCGTAATGCTCGTGATGCTGCACCATGCGGACCGGATCAGGATCGGCTGCGCCACAGGCGGTCTCGGCGCACTGTGCGCCACAGACCGGGAGCACGTCTGGAAAGGTGCCGCGCATTATCCCTTCATCCAGATGATACAGTGGGCAAAGGGCGATTCCCTTGTGTGTGAAGTGAAATGTGACTGTTACGACGTACCGGGATATGCAATCGATGACATGAACCAGTACGGCGGATTCACCGGTGTCAGGACCGTCCAGGCCGCTGCAGCGCTGAATGAAGAAGCCGGGGAACTGACCGTCTTTGTCATCAATGCCGACCTGGAGGAAGCACAGGAATTGGCCATGGATATGCGCTGTTTTGAAGGATGGAAGTTTGACGGGCATATCGAAATGTATTCGGATGATCCGGAAGCAGCCAACACCTTCGAACACCCGGACAGGATCCTGCCTCGGAAAAATGCAGAATCCCGCATGGAAAAAGGACACCTGGCCGCTGTACTTCAGCCGGCGTCCTGGAATGCCTTTCGTTTCAGGAAGTAAAACCCCGGTTCCCGCCCGCCGCTTCAGCGGCGGGTTTTATTCTGCCCTGATCCGCAGCCAGCAGGATTGCACTGCCTCCTGCACCGGCAGCACTGTCAGCCAGGTGCCGTCCGGAAGCAGATAGTAATAAGTGTCCTGCTTCTGCTGGAAAACATGCATCGGTGCGGTCTCAGCCCGGTCGCACAGGAGCGAAACGCAAACGCCGCCGTCTGTGACCGTTGCAACCCTGTATTTCGGGATTCCGTTCGCAATCAGGTATTCAAACCGGTCGGCAATCGATCCGTTCACGGTGCTGTGGATAATCAGCGGCGTATCCAGTTCCCCTGCGAGTGCCGGGATTTCTTCCGCAGTGTATCCGAACATCCGCAGGGTACCGATATACATGGCGATATGTTTGCCCGGATGTTCCATCACAAACAGATCTCCCGCCTGCAGGCCGTAATCCGGATCCGTATATTTCGCCCCTTTTTCTGCGGAGGGGCCGGGAAACTGCCTGCCCTTTGCCCGGAAGAGTTCTTCGATCGTCGGCAGTGCCGCGGGCTGCGTATGTTTCCAGACCCATTCAATGAATCCGTAGCAGTCAAAACCGTACATGTATTTGTTGCCTGCCCGGTAATAAATCCTGCTGTTTGTCCAGGCTGCCTGAACAACATAATCCGGTTCCTTTGCAAAAACATGGTTCTCAGCCCTTCCTCCCCAGAGGAAAGGAATACCGTACGCCATTCTTGCATTGACCGCGCTTCCGGTAATCAGGTTGTACCTTTCCAGGAACGGGTTCCCTTCCTCCAGCAGGGAAAATGCAGCATCCAGTACCGGATCCGCATGGATTCCCTTGTATGCCTTCAGGCGCGAAACCTCTTCTTCCGTAAACTCCGCCGGACCGGGCAAACGGTACAGCGCCCCGTTCGCAGTCCGCGTCTCACTGCGGGAAAACTGCGGGGCAAGGAAGATGCACAGGCACAGCAGCATGAAAACC
>Ga0247610_10002311_pt1 | contig 22218 bp, 22 predicted proteins | sample 174DNAGHGhighgp2_FD_193483 | JGI IMG/M metagenome (GOLD analysis project Ga0247610, IMG submission 193483) | Sheep rumen microbial communities from Palmerston North, Manawatu-Wanganui, New Zealand - 1742 DNA GHGhigh gp2 | ecosystem: Host-associated > Mammals > Digestive system > Stomach > Rumen...
TGAATTAGATATAGATAGAATAAATAATAGAATTAGAAGAAAACAAAGAAAATTATCTAAATGTAAATTACATTCTAATAATTGGAATAAAGAGAGATGCAAATTAGCTAAAATCTATCAATATAGAGATGATTATATGTTAGATAATATCCATAAAGCAACAAAAGCCATAGTTACTAAATATGATATTATCTATATGGAAGATTTAGATATAAAGGATTTATTATCTAAACAAAAGCTAAAAAAACATAAAAGAAAAATGCTCACATCATCATTAGGCAAAATAACAACATTATTAGAATATAAATGTGAGCATTATAATAAAACAATAAAAAAGATAGACAGATACTACCCATCTACTCAAACCTGTAGTGTATGTGGCAAGACATACCAAGTAAAAGCAAGTGAAGTATATAAATGTCCTTACTGCAAATTAGTAATAGATAGAGATTATAACGCAGCAATTAACATTTTAAATTATGGAATAGCCCATAATTAAAAATATATTAGTACGGTAGGGACTACCGGAATTTAAGCTCATGGAGTCCATGTAAGAGGCCTTTAGGGCCCTAAGGACTATGAAGTGAGAATCTTATGACTTTAAGTCATGAGAGGTTCAATTACGCGTGATTTATCAGGACATACAAAATAGCCGTTATTATTAATAAAGTAATCAACATAAGTAATTACGAAATTAATATATTTATCATCTTTAGAAATATTATATTTATCTATTACAGATTTCAAAAATACTCCATCAATATAATTCCATCTATTTTTAAAACCTTCTAAATTCCATCTTGGATAATATGTATTTGTCTTTTTTATTAATGTATCTAGATAATAATCCATTATTTCACTACTATATTCTTCTCTTACAATTTCAGTAGTTTTACTTACTTTTGTCTCAGATTCTTTTTCAGTAGGTATAGATGTATCTGGTATAGTTATTGTATCTTTTGTTTCAATGTTTTTATTATTACATGATATTAATAGAAATGAAAATAATAAGATAGGTACAATTTTAATTAGTCTTTTCATTATTTGGTCTTCTTTTCAATAAATACTAAATAATCTAATGCCTTTTTAGTTAATACCTCAAAGCCATAATATTTTAATATTTCTCTATATAATTCCTCTCCTCTTTTATCTATAGTAGATACAAGATTTTTCATTTCTTCAACAGGTATATCATAAATTTGTCTTTCATAGCCAACTCTAATATAATCTAATTCAAATATTCCTGATGCTGGCCATAATACTTTATCATAAAAATTATCAGTTTCTTTAAATCCTAATTTCTTAATATGATCTAATATAATCTCTAATGCTTTTTGACTGATTTTTCCAATATTAAATGCTTCTCTTAATCTAGCTTTAACTAGGTTTAATGTAATTGGAGCTTCAGTATTAACAATAGATAATAAATTATCATCTAGTGCTTTTAATGTAGATTCATTTCCATCATACATTGAATTTAAATCCATTTTAATTAATTTTGCAAAAGTATATTCTCTAGTTTTCATAAACTACCCCCATACTTTAATTATAATATAAGATTTATTACTTTTAAATAATATAATTTAGGCTATTTTTAGGTTAAAGGTTTTTTTTCACATACTTTCCATATTTTTTTAAATATTTATCACAAAAGAATTAATTAAAATATAATTGTCAAAAGACAGAAAGGACAAAATAATTAAAATCTATTAATCATATATTCTCCCCAAACCAAACTTATATTAAATAGATAAAAAAATAGATAGACTATAGACTTTTTCTATAATCTATCTATCAATTATTTTGTTCTTATTTTGACATACACAACTAATTTCATTTCTTTTTCTCTCCCCATAATAATGGGGGTTTTTTCTATTTTTCGTATGTTTTATTATTATTTATTAAAGCAACAATAGCTCCTATTGCGTCAAATAGCATTAATGATAAAAATCCAAAAACAATAGATGTTATAAACATTGTTTTATCTTTAGTTCTAATTGTTGCGATATCTCTTCCTATTAATAAAATATAAATATTTATAGGAATTAATAAGACAATTGCATAAAAGCATCCATAGAAAACCACTAAAAATAAATTCCAAAATGCCCAACCACTTTTTTCTTCCATTACTGATTTTAAAAATGCCCCAATTGATGGGAAAGCAAATTTTATAACGACAAAACAATATAGAAAAATTAATATGACACCCATTACTATAGATAATATAAATAATGTTAATACTCCATTATCCATTTCAAGCTTAGTGTTTTCCTTATGCTCATATTCTACTTTTACTTCAACTATATTTTCAGTTTCATTAGTATCATCAAGTATAGTTTTTTCTTTAACCTTAGATACACATATTATTAATCCAAATATTGCAGATATTAAACCTAAGATATTAAATGATATTCCACATATTACAATTGATGTAATATGGATATATAATTTATTTATTTTTCTTTCTAAAATAATAAATACTAAAGATGAAATTACTAATAATAAATAAATAGCTGAAGCTACTAAACCAGTAGTACTCTCTTCAAATCCATTTTTTAGCGTATTAAATGAAACAGCAGTTAATATTGCTGATGCAATTATAGCTAATATATTTAATGTATTAAATGCTTTTCTCATATAAAACTCCCAAAACACATACATTATACTATAAAAAAAGAATGTGAGTCAAATCACATTCCTTATAAATTAATGTAATGGTTTTAAAATTTTCTCTCCACCCATATATGGTTGTAATGCCTTAGGAACATTAATAGATCCATCTTCATTATAATTATTTTCGATTACAGCAATTAATCCACGAGGAGATGCAACTACTGTATTATTTAATGTATGAACTAAATATGTACCATTTTCATTTTTAGTTCTTATACCTAATCTTCTTGCTTGAGCATCACCTAAAGTTGAACAAGAACCAACTTCGAAATATTTCTTTTGACGTGGACTCCAAGCTTCTACATCACATGACTTAACCTTTAGGTCAGCTAAATCGCCTGAACAGCATTCAAGTGTTCTAACAGGAACATCAAGTGATCTAAAGAATTCAACAGTGAATGACCACATTTTATTGTACCAATCCATTGATTCTTCTGGCTTACAAATAACAATCATTTCTTGTTTTTCAAATTGATGTACTCTATATACTCCACGCTCTTCAATACCATGAGCACCAACTTCTTTTCTGAAGCATGGTGAATATGAAGTTAATGTAATAGGTAATGATTCTTCTTTTACAATTTGTCCTTTAAATCTACCAATCATTGAATGCTCTGATGTACCAATTAAATATAGGTCTTCACCTTCAATTTTATACATCATGTTTTCCATTTCAGCAAAAGACATAACTCCATTAACTACATCTGATCTAATCATAAATGGAGGAATACAATAAGTAAATCCTTTATTAATCATAAAATCTCTAGCATATGATAACATAGCTGAATGTAATCTTGCGATAGGACCACATAGATAATAGAATCCATTGCCTGAAGTTCTACCAGATGCTTCTTTATCTAAGCCATCAAATCTTGCCATAATATCTGAATGATATGGAATTTCATATGCAGGAACTACTGGTTCACCATATTTTTGATTTTCAACATTTTCTGAATCATCTTTTCCTACTGGTACTGATGCATCAATAATATTAGGAATAACCATCATTCTTTTTGTTAATTCTTCTGATAGCTTATCTAATTCAGGTTCAATTTCTGTGATTCTTTCGTTATTTTTAGCAACTGTTTCTTTAATCTTATTTGCTTCATCGATTTTCTTTTCTCTCATTAAAGCACCAATTTGTTTTGATAAATCGTTTCTTGAAGCTCTTAAAGTTTCAGATTCTTGCTTTAATGCTCTAATTTTCTTATCAATTTCAATTACCTCATCAACAAGTGGTAATTTTTGATCTTGATATTTCTTTTTAATATTCTCTTTTACAATATCAGGATTTTCTCTTACAAATTTAATATCTAACATTTTTTCCTCCTATAAAAAAAGTCCTTAAAAGAATTTAATCTTTAAGGACGAATTACCGTGGTGCCACCTTAATTCTAGCTTCCGCTAGCACTTTTAATTAAATTATCCATCAAGGCTAGATTCATATAAATTATCATACTGTATCACACCAAACTACAGCTCTCTTAAATGCATCATTATATTACTTATTCCTATCACTTGGAATTACAAAAATAATTATATAATATATAATTCATTTTTTCAAGAAAAAGAAAAAGTGAAATTGAAAACAATCTCACTTTAAATAATTTATTTTATATCTCGCTTTAAGAAGATAAATGCACCAAAGAATCCATATACAAATGTAAAACAAATAGGATTAATAAAATATGCAATTACTTCATATATTGTATAGCTAAATATATTTAAACTAGACATTTCTCTATGAATATTTAAGCAATTAATTAATATTGCAGCATTATACCAGAAATCTTCTGTTGCGTTTCTTTCAACACTTTCTAATGCCATAATTGCTGCATCACATGCTGTTGATGCAATCATTCCAATAAATCCTAAAACTATTGAAAAAATAATAGCTAATGCTGTTTTATTTAGACCTACAGCAAAGAAACAAATAAATGCTGTAAAGAATAAATAACCTAATATACCAAAGCCAATACCTTCAATTAATGGTAATAAATCATCAACAAATACTTTTCCACCACTTGCATCATATGGGAAGAATACACTTGCAATTGCAAAGCTTAATAATGAACTAAAGAATGCAATAGCAAACATAAATACAAATAATGTAATAAATAATGAGAAATAAATATTTATTCTTTTATGGCCTGCAATTATTTTATTTCTAATAATTCCATATGAGAATTCATTTGAAATAATAGTAGTAAATAAAATAGCTGTAATAATGAATACTACATTTACAGATGATGATCTTACACCCATTAATGTAAATCCAAATTGGAAACCATAAGATGAGAATGCGAAATCTCTTGCACTAAAATAAACTTCTAATGGATCTTCAGATGATAAAGTAGAATTCATCAAATATTGTAATCCAGCATATAAAAGTGGAAGAAATAAAGCAATAGCAAATGAGATTATTGAAATAATAATAAATTGTTTACTTCTTAAAAATCTCATCATATCAGTTTTTAATAGATTAATCATTGTTCTTACCTCCTATTACAGATAAATAAAAATCTTCAATAGAAGCTTGTTTAGTTTTAATATCTAATATTGCAACTTTAACCTCTAAGAACTTTTTAACTAATTCATTAATATCAATTTCACCAGAAATAATAATTGTATCATCCTTATAATCTAATAATTCAGGTGAAATATCTTCCTTTAATAATTCATAAGCTTTTTCATTATCAGTTGTTTTAATCAATGTTTCTTTCTTTTCAACTACATCTAATTCTTCTTTTGTTATTTCTTTTACTAATTTTCCTTTAGAAATAATTCCATATCTTGTAGCAACTAAAGATAATTCAGTTAAAATATGAGAAGAAATTAAGAATGTAATTCCTTTTTCTTGATTTAATTTAAGAATTAAATTTCTCATATTAACAATACCTTCAGGATCTAATCCATTTAAAGGTTCATCTAATATTAAGAATTTAGGTTCATTAATTAGGCACATTGCTATACCTAATCTTTGACGCATACCTAATGAGAAATTAACAGATTTTTTCTTAACATCAACATCTTCTAATCCAACATATTTTAAAATTTCAAATATCTTATTTTCGTCAATTGTTAAACCAAGCATTCTTTGTTGCATTTTTAGGTTATCAACTGCAGTCATATTAAGATAAATTGATGGTGCTTCAACAATTGCATTCATCTTTTTTCTAATTTCATATATTTTTTCGTCCTTTTCAGATACTCCAAATAACTTATATGATCCAGAATTTGCAAATATTAAACCTGTAACTACTCTAATAATTGTAGTTTTACCTGCACCATTTTCTCCAACAAATCCATATATATCTCCCTTTTTCACAGACATAGATACACCATCTAATACTTTATGAAAACCATATGTCTTTGTTATGTTTTCCGTAACTAATGCATATTCGCTATTATCGATAATAGCATTGATTTCATTAGCCTCCACTATAACATCTCCTTTTTTAATTATTTTTCTTTTCTTCAATAGTTTCTTCTTTTAAAATTGAATTCTTTTCTTCTGTTTCTTTATGTTTACGATATTCACCTTTAACATAAAAAAATCCAATGATAGATCCTACTATTAAAATTGCAAGTCCTACTATTACTGCAAGATACCACTTATGTGTTAAATTAACCATTAATGTAATGTAGACTAATTCAGCAAATGATATATAGCCTAATACTAATAATATTGCCTTATATTCTTTCTTTATAATCTCCATAATAGTCACCATCCGAATATATTTATATCACATTTAAATATTATTTACAATAATATTAATTTTTGATGAAATTTGAGAAATGTATTTTTCTTTTTCTTCTCTATTATTAAATACAATAATATTTTTATTTTTATATTTTTCTAATAATTCTAATACTATTGGCCTTGTTTCAATTTGCCAATTAATTAAAAATTCTTTAAATTCAGAGTCAAATTCATCTTCGATAAATGGACAATCTGTCCTATAGCTTCCTACTCTACTTGCTGCGCCTTTAAGTGAATCCTCTAAAGAAAAATTAAAGAAAAATATTGTATCTGAATTTTTCATACGAATCTCATATGTTCTTGAATAATCGCCATCTATAATAAATGATTCTTCTTTCAATATTTCGTTTAATTTCATATCGAATTCTTCTTTTGAAATATGTGTTTTGTTTTTATTCCAAAATATATTATCTAAATGAAATACAGGTATATTTAATATTTGACTTAGTTCTTTAGAAAAATACGATTTACCAGATCCACCAGGACCTATTACAATTATTTTTTTCATTTAATATCCCTCTCATTTATTTCATCTTATTATACCAAATAAAGTATAATATGGTATATATCTATAGAAAGTTGGTAATATTAATACTTTATTTTAATAAGATAATAATACAACTTAGCAAAAAATTTTAAGCCTTATTGTAGAAATACAGTAAGGCTTTTCTTTTGAATAAAAATAGGAGGAAAATAATATGATAATAAAAGAAAAAAGGCCTGATACAGTGTATCAAACCTACTTATTATTAATTGGAGCGAGTGATGGGAATCGAACCCACGTAGTTAGCTTGGAAGGCTAAGGTTCTACCATTGAACTACACTCGCATATATAAATGGTCGGGATTATAGGATTCGAACCTACGACATCTTGGTCCCAAACCAAGCGCTCTACCAAGCTGAGCTAAATCCCGATGGTATTTCTTAAATACGCTCGTTTATTATAGCACGACATTTTTTTTAATGCAATAGTTTTTTTCTAAATTTTTATTATAAAAATAGGAGGATATTGCATCCTCCTAAATAACTTATTATAAAATATGAATCTTAATTGTATCAGTAATAGCTTCTCCTACTCCTGATGCACCTGTAATTATTACTTTATCTCCTGTCTTAACAATTCCTGTTTCTAATGCTTTATCAATTGCATATTGGAATAATTCATCAATTGTATTTTTCTTTTCAGCATATACAGGATATACATCCCATGCTAAATTTAATTGTCTACAAGATTTAGCATCTACAGTGATTGCAATTACAGGACATTGTGGATGATATGCAGCAATCTTAAATGCTGTTTGTCCATGATTTGTAACACAAATGATTGCTTTAGCATCTACTTGATATGCTGTTAAGACTGCAGCATTACAAATTGCAGATAAGAAATCATCACCTAAATTTAAATCTGTATCAAAGAATTTCTTTTTAAAATCAATATTCTTTTCATTGTATTCAGCAATATCACGCATTGCCATTACTGATTCAAGTGGATATTCACCTGCTGCAGATTCACCTGATAGCATAATTGCTGTTGTACCATCAAATATAGCATTAGCAACATCAGATACTTCAGCTCTAGTAGGTCTTGGATTATGTTGCATTGAATCTAGCATTTGTGTTGCAGTAACTACAATTTTTCCTGCTTCATAGCATTTTTTAATTAAAGTCTTTTGAATTGGTGGTAAGCATTTAAAAGGTACTTCAACACCCATATCTCCTCTTGCTACCATAATACCATCAGATACTTCAATGATTTCATCCATTTTTTCAATACCTTCAGTATTTTCAATCTTAGAGATAATTCTAATCTTACCTGATTTATCGTATTGATCTAATATTTTTCTTACTTCTAAAACATCTTCTTTTCTTCTTACGAATGATGCAGCAATATAATCTACACATTCGTTAATACCAAAGATAATATCGTCTCTATCTACTTGTGATATATATGGCATATCAACAACTACATTTGGAATATTAATTGATTTTCTGTTAGATAATGAACCATCATTTAATACCTTAGTTACAATATCTTTTCCTTCAACTCTTAATGTTTCAAATGCCATTTTACCATCATCTGCTAAAATAGTAATACCTGGCTTATTTACAAATTTAGCTAAATCAGGATATGTTAATCCTACTTTAGTTTCATCTCCCACTAAATCAAAATCAGAAGAGAAAGTAAATTCTTGCCCCTTCTTTAATGATACTTTTCCATCCTTGAATAATCTAACTCTAATTTCAGGACCCTTTGTATCTAGTAATATAGGTAGTGGAATACCTAATTCTTCTCTAATTCTCTTTACTCTATCCATTCTTACTTTTTGTTCTGCATGAGTACCATGAGAGAAATTTAATCTAGCACAGTCTAGACCATTTTTAATCATTTCTTTTAATAATTCATCGTTATCGCATGCAGGACCTAATGTACAAATAATTTTTGTCTTACGCATAATAATCACGCCCCTTAAAACTATTTTATCATATTTTGGGCTAATAATATATAAATATATTATTCTATATAAAAAAAATAGCTCTAAACAGAGCTATTAATTATTAAAAAATGGTGCCGACTATAGGAATCGAACCCACAACCTACTGATTACAAGTCAGTTGCTCTACCAATTGAGCTAAGTCGGCATTAATGGTGGAGGTTAACGGGCTCGAACCGCTGACCCTTTGCTTGTAAGGCAAATGCTCTCCCAACTGAGCTAAACCTCCATATGAAATTGACAATTGTGATTTTATAATAATATATATTTTTTGTCAAGATAATTTTAATTAAAAAGGCATTCTATTTCACTTATAGAATGCCTAATTATTATTTATTTTCTCATATTCTTTTTAATGTATTTAAATAGTTCTTTTTGGCCATGCTCAATATAATAATTTAATAAAAATACTATTTTTTCTTTTACGTTATCGTGCATTGGTAAAAACTTAGCTTCCTTATTAAAATAATCTAATACCATTTCTGGTTTGAAATTTCCTTTATTATATACCTTAGAAGCTGCTATTCTATCACATATACATTCAGCTACATATCTATTTGGCATATCTACTGGTTCTATTAAAAATGATTTCATATTAACATCCATCCAATAATCAATATGATGTTTATTTCTTCCCTTATGATGTAACCAGGCCATACTATAGCCTTTTTTCAATCTCTCATTATAGTGTGGAGATTTTTTACCATCATAATATTTGGCTCCTCGCCAAAATTCTGTAAAACCATATTTAGATAAATCATGTAATAAGCCTTGCTTTATTAAACCACATTTAAAGCAATAATGCATAACTAAATGTCTATGTTTTGTTATAGTAATAAAATGCTTTATTGGATGTAGCATTATGCCCAAGTACCATTTTTAAATATTTCTACAGTCTTACCATCAAATGTAGTTGCTGTAATATTTAAATCCTCTGAACCAATCATAAAATCAACATGGATAATTGAAGTATTTAAATTAAATGCTTTTCTTTCCTCTGAAGTCATCTTATCAAAATCTTTAATACATTCTTCAAATGCTCTACCTAATGCTAAATGGCAGCATGCATTTTCATCATATAATGTTTCGAAGAATAAAATACCAGTTTGATTAATAGGTGAATCAAATGGTACAAGTGCTACTTCACCTAATTGTCTTGCACCCTCATCAACTGAAATTAAATGCTCTAATACCTCTTTTGAATTAGCATCCTTTGCTAATACTTCAACAACCTTACCATTTTCAAATCTAAATCCAAAGTTATCAACAACCTTACCATCTACTGATAATGGCTTTGTTGCCATAACTACACCATTAGCTGATGTTTTATCAGGAGATGTAAAGCATTCTTCTGTTGGCATATTAGGTTGATATACAACTCCTGAAATTGTTCTTGCTGCGCCACCATCAAATACCATACCTTTTAATAAGTTAATATTAAAGTTAGTACCATTTTTAGATTCATAATGTAATGATTTAATTCCTAAATTATTTAACCATTCGCATTTTTCTTTTAAAATCTTATTATGCTCTTTCCAATTTTCTATTGGATCACCTAATACTCTTGTTGTTTTTAATATAGCATCCCATAATTTTTTAACTGCATTACTCTTAGTTTCATTAGGGAATACCTTCTTAGCCCATGCTTCACTTGGAATACCTGCGATAACCCATTGATATTTGTTATCCATTTGCTCACGATATTTCATTATAGTTGGACCTAAAGCCATTTTAACTTTAGTATATTTATCTTGATCAACACCTTTTAATGCATCAGGATCATCAGATGTAATATAAATTCTTGCAGGTAATGTATCAACTTGATGTTGTAATTTTTCTTCTTTCCATTTTGGCATTTCAGATAATGTTTTTAATGATTGATACTTATATGCTAATCTAGTAATTTGATCATCTGACCATTCAACCATAACACTTCTAGCTTTTGCTTTATAAGCAGCTTCTGCAACTAATTCAGCAAAATATGCTTCATTTACTCTAGCTTGAATAATAACATCTTGTCCCTTTTGTACATTTGCACCAATTTCAACAATTAGCTTTGCATAATTTTTTAATAAAGTCTTGTTCATTATTTTCTATTCCTTTCAATAAATTCTTCAATTTCTTCTGTAGTCTTTATTATTTGCGGGCTTAACCACTCTGCACCATTTTCTGTAATTAAAATATCATCTTCAATACGAATACCAATGTCTTCTTCAGAAATATATAAGCCTGGTTCGTTTGATATAATTGAACCTGGTCTTAAACCATCATATTCACATAAGTCATGACAATCAAGACCTATATGGTGACTTACTCCATGATAATAATATTTAGATACATCCTCGGGTTTATTAATTAAACCAATTCTCATTAATTCTTTTTCATAGTATTTGATTAAGATTTGGTTTAATTCTCTTGTTGTAATACCTGGCTTTGCACTATCAAAGACAAGCTTTTGTCCATTTAATACAATATCGTATAATTCCTTTTGTCTTTTACTAAATTTACCAGATACAGGGAATGTTCTTGAAATATCAGAACAATACATATTTAAGCTACATCCTAAATCAAATAAGATTAAATCACCATTTTTAGCTAAATCCTTATTTTCCATATAATGTAAGCAAGTTGCATTTTTACCTGATGCAGCTATTGTAGGAAATGCATATCCTGTTGCACCATAATATTTAATAGCTTGATCAAAATATGATTCTAATTGATATTCATATGCTTCAGTAATATTAGCTAATATATTTTTTATACCCTTATTAGTAATTTCAATTGCCTTTTTCATTTCTTCAATTTCTTCAGGCTCTTTTACTGTTCTTGCTTTAGTAAATAATAATCTACCATTTAATATATTTAACCATGGTAATTTTTCTTTTAATTCTTTAGCAAATAATTGATCTTCATTTAATTTATCTGATGATGTATCAATATCTAGATATAAATTATTAGCATATGATAATAAGCTCATTAAATTATTATTAAAGTTTTCTAAATATCTAATATCTGTAATTCCTGATAACTTTAATACCTCCTCTTTAGACAAAGGAGCTCCAACCCATTTAGCCTTAAATTCATCATATGGATTAATAAATATCATTTCTGTAGTCTTATTTTTTATTTTTGTTAATACTACAATATTTTCAAATTCTAATACACCAGATACATAATAATAATTTCTATTAACGTTATATGCTTGTTTAAAAATGTCATCATCACCATTTTTTCTTGAGAATATAACGAAAACGGAATTATCAATCATTTGATCTAATATCTTTTTACGATTCTTTTTAAATAATTCTTTATTCATTTTACTACCTCAAATCCATACATATTATAGTTTATAACTATAATCTAGTCAATTATGACAAAAGCTTTCCAATAGATTCTTCTGAAAATTGATTCTTATATAATTCAAAATAATAGCCACGCTTATTTAATAAGTCATGATGATTACCTGATTCTACAATAGCGCCATCTTTCATAACTAATATTATATCAGCATTTACTACAGTAGATAATCTATGAGCTATCATAAATGTAGTTCTACCTTTCATAGTTATATCTATCGCACTTTGAATTTTAGATTCAGTTTCTGTATCAATTGATGAAGTTGCCTCATCTAATATTAATATTTTAGGATCATTAACTATAGCTCTTGCGAAAGATATCAATTGCTTTTCACCAAGTGATAGTTTTCCTCCACCTTCCCCTACATTAGTATTATATTTATCTTCTAGTTTTTCAATAAATTCATCAGCATGTACTAGCTTTAATGCATTTATACATTCTTCATCAGTTGCTTTTAAATTACCATATCTTACGTTTTCTAAGATAGTACCTGTAAATAATTGAGGAGTTTGTAATACATAGCCTAAATTAGAATGTAGCCATGTAATACTTCTTTCTTTATAATCCTTATTATCAATTAAGATATTACCTGATGTTGGTTCATAAAATCTACAAATTAAATTAACTAATGTAGATTTACCAGAGCCTGTATGACCAACAAGTGCTACACTTTGTCCTGCTTTTATTTTTAAATTGAAATCTTTTAATACTTCTTCACCATTATTATATTTAAATGTAACATTTTTGAATTCTACATCACCAATTAATGGTTCAAAATTCTCATATTTTGGTTCGAAGATAGTACCATATTTTTCAATAACTTCAGGGCTATCAAATATTTCTGGCTTTTCTTCTGTTAATGCAATAATTCTTTCAGCTGATGCCTGTGCCTGTTTAAATTCTCCTAATATTGAAGATATATTCATTACAGGGTCAAAGAATTTAATTGTATAATCAACAAATATGTATAATAGTGGTACATTTATTGCTAAAATAGCACCTACATAAATGGTTGTACCTACTGCTGCATAGCATGTAATAAATACTATAGGACCAAATAATGCTGATAACATTACTGCTCTTAAGGATGCTCTTTTATATTTAAATGCTTTATATGTAAATTCTTCATTATTTGAATCTTCAATTACTAAAGATTTAGTAGCCTTTGCACCCATGAATCCTTCATTTAATGCGGCAGTTATTTTAGAATTTTCTTTTCTTGCATTTCTATATGCCTTTAATATTTTTGAATTAATAAATATAGTAACAGCTAATATTATTGGTAATATTATGATTATTATTAATGCTAATTTAATATTTAATACCATTAATATACCAAGTATTCCAAACATTGTTAATATACCCCAAAGTAAGTCAACTACACCCCAAGATATAATTTCTGATAGCTTTCTTGAATCACTTGTTAAACGAGCCATTATCCAGCCTTGTGCTGTTTTATCAAAATATGAGAATGGAAGCTTTTGTAAATTTAGATATGCTTCCTTTCTTAATTCGTATGAAGTATTTACTTCAACCCTACCTGCAAAGAAGATAAAGCTAAAGATTGTTAATCCATATATAATAGCAACACCAATATATAATGCAATAAATATATTAACATTATCAAATGATGGATTTTCTCCAAAATAATGTTCTAGGGCATACTTGTTAATAAATGGATATAATGTATCTAATGTTGCTAAAAAAGCAACTGATACTATTAAACCTATAGCTGGTCCTTTATGCTTAAATACTGTTTTTAATATTTTTCTCCAAGGATGGTTATCATAATGACTTTGATTATCTTCTAATTCTTCTAAATCTTCCATATTATGCTACCTCCTTTTTTAGTACATCAATAAATTCTTTTTCAAGGTCACCTTGAATTCCCCACAATTCCTTATATAATCCAGGTTTATCCTTTAATTCGTCATGAGTTCCTGATTCAACGATTTTACCATCGTCTAATACCAAGATTAAATCAGCTTCCTTAGCTGTTGTGGTTCTATGAGTTATAATAATCATAGTTTGATTTTGATCTTTTACCTTTAAGGCTTTCCTAATTAAAACATCAGTTTCTGTATCTAGTGCAGATAAAGAATCATCAAAGATTATTACTGGTGCTTCATCAATTAACATACGTGCTATCGCAACTCTTTGTTTTTGCCCACCAGATAGTGTTGTACCTTTTTCACCAACTACTGTTTTATAACCCTTATCAAACTTAATTACTTCGTTATGTATTGCAGCCTCTTTTGCTGCAGAAATAACCTTGTCCTCAGATATTTTTGGATTAGAAATAGCTATATTTTCATATACAGTTCTTGAGAATAAAAATGGATCTTGTAATACATATTTAACATTTTTTCTTAGATATTTCTTTTCAATAGTTTTTAATTCATAGCCATTAATATAAACATTACCAGAATCATAATCTAAAAATCTTGCTAATATATTACAAATAGTAGATTTGCCTGAACCAGTTTTTCCTACTAAGGCAACTGTTTGACCAGTTTTAATTTTAAAAGAAACATCATTTAATAATGATTTATTAGTATCACTAAATTTAAATGATACATTTTTAAATTCAATATCACCTGTTAATTTAGGAGTTTCTTTTCCATCATCTTCAAATTCAGTTTTTAAATCTAATATTTCACCAATACGCTTAGCAGCAACATTTGCTTTACCAAATGAGGCAATAGTTCTTCCAAGGCCTCTCATTGGCCATACTAGCATATTCATTAATAGCATTGCTGCAATAATATCAGCACCACCAAGTGTACCTGATTTTGCAAGCATTATACCTGTAAATACTGTAACTGCATATTGTAAGAATACTATTGCATCTGATGTGCCCCAAAATGCTGCCATTACTGTATTAAATTTAGCATTCTTTATTGTATATTCCTTATTAGCTTCATCCATTTTTTCAAATTCATATTTTTCATTTGAAAATGCTCTAACTACTCTTGCTCCATTGACATTTTCTTGAATAATGGTAGTCATATTGCTTTCTACTTTTTCGATTTCATCAAATTTCTTATTACAATATCTAAAATATAATATAGATGATATAGCTGTTATAGGCACAATTAACAAGCTTACCCACATTAATGTTGTAGATATTTTAGCTACTTGATATGCACCTATTCCTACTGTAACAAATATACCAATAAAATTAGGAACTTGTGTTGATACGAAATTTGCAACTTGATCAATATCAGATGTTGATCTTTGAATTAAATCACCTACATCTGAATTACTATGATATGAAAATGGTAAATCACATATATGCTTATATAGCTTAATTTTTAATCTATAGCCTATATATTGAGCTAATGCACCTTGCATATAATTATCAATAAATCTTAATACGCTTCTTATTGCCTGTAATAATATCATAGACATTGAAACCATTAATATTATATTTAATGTAGTATCACCATTTTTAAAGATATTTACTAAAAAACTAGGTAAGGCAACTTTTTCTATATCACCATACCCTAAAACTGCAAAAGAATATTGAACAAAAAGTGGTAAATATGAATATAACCACTGTAATAATATTGATAATAAAATTATCGCTATAAATAGTGGAATATATCTTAAACTCCATTTACAAATACGCTTTATGCCACTCATAATTACACCTTCTCTCCATAAAAAAAGCCCTCAAAAAGGGCTAAATACTAATCTAGTGGGATTACATTTGTTTTCTTTTCTGTGCCAACTACAATAGATGTATCAATGTTAGATACATGAGGTACAGCTAAAAGCTTATCAAATACGAAATCTCTATAATACTGGAAGCTCTTTGCTACTATTTTAAGTAAGAAAGCAGCCTCACCTGTAATAGTATAACATTCAATTATTTCAGGAATCTTTTTAGCTTCTTCAATAAAGTTATTAGATGTCTCTCTATTAAGTGGAGACATAGATACCTTAGCGAAACAAGTTATTTCAAATCCCAATATTTTTTCATCAACTACCGCTGTAAATTGCTTTAATACCTTTTGTTCTTTTAAGTTTTTTACTCTAAGTAAACAAGATGATGGCGCAAGACCAATCTTTTTAGATAAATCTATATTAGATATAGATGAATCTTCTTGTAAGTACTTTAAAATCTTTTTATCAAATTCATCAAAATTAAGTGTAGACATATTACTCCCTCTTTCAATAAAATGTATTATAATTTTAACACAATTAAAAAAACTTGTCAAAGATTATTCGGCAAAATATATATTTTTTTATTAAAAATTCGACGAATTTTATTCGTTTTAAAAAATCATATTTTCATTTTGAAAAAATTAAAAAGAATCACCAATTTTATAGTGATTCTAATTTAAAATTTTAAGAATGAATATACTTTAGTCTTTTTACATATTAAAGATTTAATAATTGGTACAAATTTAGATACATAGCCTCTTACACTAAATATAGTAGATATATCAGGATTATCCTTAATATATAAAGATAGTGTATCTATAAGCTTAGGGTCATCAATTCCTTCAAATTTCCATATAGCTAATATATCTCCTGTAAAGAAATTATACATTAATACATATATTATTTCATTTACTGTTATTAAATCTAAGCATATTCTTATTTCTTTATATTTTTCTAGCATATTTTTATATGCTTCTTTTATATTTTTATCATAATCCATTTCATATAATTCAATGAATTTTTTATGAAGCATATTTATATTTCTATCTGATATTTCTATATTCTTATTTGCAAGTAGATCACATATTTCATCTCTACCCTTATTTTTAATAGTTTTTTCATAATCTATCATGCAAACTGTTTTAGTAGAATATGTATATCCTCTAAACGCTAATTTATTAGCAGTTTGAGAGAAATATACAGTATCCATACATTTAGGGCATTTATATCCTAAATTTTTAATTCTTATTGTTTTACCAGATGAAAATTGTACTACCTTGTTAGATATAGCATAACAATATTTTAATTGATTACCACATATAGGACATGATAATATTTCAGGCTTATAAACCTTAACTGATTTTACATTAAGATCTTTCATAAAGAATTACCATAAATATGCGGCACCAAGCATACCTGCGTCATTACCGATTTTAGCTCTTTTAATACTTACATCCTTTATAGCATAATGTGCATATCTTTTGTAATAGCTTGTTATTTTATCAATTAAAATATCACCAGCATTAGATACACCACCACCAATATAGAAGACATCTACATCTACTGCAAGCTCAATTATTGATATTGCTCTACCTAATGCATCAGCTACTACATCAAGAACAAATAATCCAAGTGGATCATTTTCTTTTGCAGCATCTAAAACATCCTTAGCTGACATATTCTCACTTATTTTTGTTTCAAATGCATTATAATATTGCTTTGCAAGTCTTACGATACCTGTTGCAGATGCGATTGTCTCTAGGCATCCATTTAAGCCACATGAGCATTTATAATTATGAACATAATCAACAAACATGTGTCCTACTTCTCCACAATTAGAGTGGCTTCCATCTCTTACACGTCCATCGATTACAAGTCCACCTCCAACGCCTGTACCAAGTGTTAGCATATATGCGGATTTTGTTTTTGAATCATCTGCAAGTAATTCTCCTAGTGCTGCAGCATTTGCATCATTTGTAGCATATACTTTAGCATCAGGAAAATATTTATTAAATACTGGCTTTATATCATAATTTTCAATACCAACATTAGGTAATTTATCAATTAAAGTACCTACAACATGGCCAGGTAGGCCAACACCAATTCCATCTATTTTATAATTCTTTTCCTTCGCATAAGCTAATACTTTTTCACATACATCTTGAAATAATGTTTCTTTTTTAGTTTCAACAACTAATCTATCAACTATTTTATAGTTATCAATAAATCCAACCTTTACTGTAGTTCCACCTACATCTACTCCAAGTCTCATTAAAAATCTCCTCCAAAAAGCATCTTTATTACATCCTCTACTTGATTACTAGATGCTTTACCAAAGGCACATAGATTCGAAAAATGCTCACAATTATTAGAAATTAAATTATAAGTACCAAGTCCTGTGCCTACTTTGCTTTTAGCAAATTCTATTATTTCATCATTACTTCTTTTATTTTTTAATTCTTGATTAGTATAGGTTCTTACCTCAACTTTTCCACCATTTAAAAATTCATCTAAAGTTGTTACTATTATTAATGCATTTTCAGGTGATATTTCGCTTCCCTTAGGAGATGCGAATTGATATACATGAGAGTCATCCTCATATATACCATGGTGATAATAAAAACCTCTATTTACTCTAATTTGATTACCATATTCTGGCTTTTTAAATTCCCACATATTATTTACCTCAACTAACTTATTATTATATTATATATGTTATAATTTTCAATAAATAATAAGGAAAAAACAACACAATTTTATAAATACTTAATCAATTCATTAAAAATAGGCTTATAGTGGTCATCTATAATACCAAAATCCATTTTCTTATAACTCCATAAAGCTCTTCCTATACCATAGTAATTAAATGCGTCATTAATATGCTTAATCCAAGCTAAGCTTGATTTTAAATCAGCTCTATCAATAACTCCGTATTCTCCACAATAAAGTGCTACATTATATTTATTAGCTAAATCAACTGCTTCTTTAAATAGATTAATAAAGAAGTTTTCCTTTAATAATTTTAATGCATTATTTGCATCACCTAATGTACCATTAGTTAATGGTGGTACTATTTTACATATTTCTCTATATTTATTTTCATCTACAGGATATCCTATTCTAAAATCAACAGGCATTTTTTCTACCCAAGGTGCACCTTGATGAGTAAATGCCATTGGTTCATAACAATGTACATTAAATACAATATTATTATCATATGGTGCTGGTATATATTTAACAGCTAATACACTTGAATATCCTACACCACCATATAATATTTTTACATTAGGTGCATTTTTTCTAATCACCTTAATGCATCTTAATGCTAAATCATTCCATTCATTTATTACATCAAATGATGTTACCTCATTTAACATTTCAAACATCATCATATCTGAATATTTAGCATATCTTTTAGATAATCTATCCCATATATCTAAAAATAGCTTCATTAGCTTTTCATTTGTAAAAAATCCTTCAGAATAATCGAAATCATCAAATGTGTATCCTGGGGCTTTATGCAAATCTAATACGACATTTAAATTATGCTTTTTACACCAAGATATACATAAATCAATATATTTATATCCTATTGGATTATCACACATTTTCTTTTCGTCATATATATTTTCAAAATCAACTGGTAAACGTAAGTGATCACAACCCATATCCTTTATTCTTTTAATATCATCTTCTTTTATAAAAGAATCTAGATGCTTAATATCTAAAGAGCCTTGTGATAACCAACCACCTAAGTTTACTCCTTTAACGAAACCTTCTAATTTAATCATTTTCTACCTCAAAATAATATTCTACTGTCTCATTATATTTTTTATTTTTTAATAATATATCCTTTTTATCATTTAAAAAGGCACTATTAATTGTGTTAGGATGATACATACATTCTAAGCATATTGCATAATATGGCATCATCAATTTATCATTATTCATTAATAATTTTTCAACGTAATTACATGTATAAATAACTACTGTAGGGTATGTTGTCTTAATTTTTAATAATCTTTTTGATTCTTCATCCTTTAAGATAATATTAAAATCATCATTAGAATCAAATATATATGGGAAATCATAACCATTAGTATTATCAATTATTTCTTTATCATTTATATAATCGCCTATTTTATGCATATTTTTAAATGAATAAATCTTTTTACAATCAACTATCTCTTTAGGAATTATTTTTTCAATTCTTTCCATTTTTGAAGCGTTTATATAAAGGTTATGATTTAATATATTTGATTTAGCATTACCACTTAAATTAAAATATGAATGATTTGATAAATTACATAATGTATCATCACTTGCGATTGCATCATATGTGACAGTTAATTTATTTATTTCTTTATATAATCTATATATTACTTTAATGATAATATCTCCAGGATATCCTGATTCTAAAGCTTTTGAATAATATGAAAATATTACCTCAAAGTAATCATTACATTCTACTTTAGTATATTCAAATTCTTTGTATGAAATACCATCAATTCCTCCATGTAAACCATTAGGATCATTAGAATTTATAGTATATTCTTTACCATTTAATATAAATTTAGAATTTGAAATTCTTCCTCCTGTTCTACCTATTGTTTTACCAAGGTAGCTTCTTTCAGTTATAAAATCATCTTCATTTTTTGGTGTATATAAAATAGATTCTAATTTTTTATTTTTATCTATAGTTTTAATATCATATATAGATGCCCCTATATTTGATAATGTAACTATAGTATTGAATTTATTTTTTATTTCAATAAAATATACCATTTTATATTCCACCCTTTTCTATAATCTTTTTATATTCGAAATATGAATCCTTTTCAATTCTTTTTCCTGTATTATAATCAATGTAAACTAATCCAAATCTCTTTTTAAGTCCATAGCTCCATTCGAAATTATCAAATAAACTCCAATAGAAATATCCTTTTATTGGAATTTCTTTTGAAACTCTATCTAATTCAATTAAATATCTATTGATATAATCTATTCTTTCTGGGTCATGTACCTTATTATCTAGAGATACTATATCATTATTACAAAATCCATTTTCAGATATTATAATTGGTAATTTATATCTTTCATATAAATATTTAGGCCCATAATATAATGCCTTAGGCACAACCTGAAGCCAATCAATATTACCTTCAGGATATCCAAATGGAAATGCCTCTTTTACTAAATTATTAGATTTATCTAATGAATAAAATGTAGCACTATATATATTTTGATAAATATAATCTAATGGTTGATGAATTAATTCTAAATCCTCTTTTTTTATATTAGGTAATATATCCTTAAATATTTCATAATATTCTTTAGGATAATCGCCTAAAAATATAGGATCACTATAAATTGATACATCATTTGCATATTCATTATCTCTGTTTACATTAAAATATTCTTTATAACACTTTTCATATAACAATTTATTATTTATATCTGTAGGAATCATTGGTCTTGAGCATGGTGCAAATCCTATTTTAGAATTTTTAACATTCTCTCTTATTACCTTTACAGCCTTACCATGGCATAATAATAGATTATGTATTGCGTGTAGCATATCCTTATCATTATATTTAACCCCAGGTGCGTGATTACATATATTATGTCCTAAAAACATAATACATTGTGGTTCGTTAATTGTAATATAATCTGTAACTAAGCCATCTAAGGCTTTAGTTACTACATCAGTATAATGCATGAAATAATTTGATATATCATCATTTAAAAAGCCACCTAAATCTTCAAGCCACATAGGCATATCCCAATGATATAATGTGACATATGGTTTAATATTATATTTTAATAATTCCTTACATAAATTAATATAATAATCTAATCCCTTTTGATTAGGTTTATTAGATTCATCGATTACTCTTGACCATGAAATAGAAAATCTATATGCCTTAACACCTAAATTAGCTAATATTTTACAATCGTCTTTATATTTTATATAGCTATCACAAACTACACTTCCATCGCTATTATCTAATATTTTCCCAGGTGTTTTAGTAAATCTATCCCATATGTTTTCAACCTTTCCATCTTTATTTATTGAGCCCTCAATTTGATATGATGCGGTTGCACAACCAAATATAAAATCTTTATTAAACATATGTCCTCCTAAAAATAAAGACAATGGCGTGCCATTGTCTCATATTTAATCTTATCCTTTTACAGAACCAGATGTTAAATTCTTCAAGATAAATCTTGAGAAAATTAAATATACAATTAATAATGGTACGA
>Ga0247610_10002312_pt1 | contig 22215 bp, 23 predicted proteins | sample 174DNAGHGhighgp2_FD_193483 | JGI IMG/M metagenome (GOLD analysis project Ga0247610, IMG submission 193483) | Sheep rumen microbial communities from Palmerston North, Manawatu-Wanganui, New Zealand - 1742 DNA GHGhigh gp2 | ecosystem: Host-associated > Mammals > Digestive system > Stomach > Rumen...
GGGACTTGAATGAGTCCTAACGCTCTCATATAACAGGTCTACTTGCTAGAACATTGAGGTAGCCAATGTGGTCAACGCCCCTGTATAAAAAACAACAGTTAGAACGTCTAGCTATCAAAAAAAAAAATTATATTGGGTAAAGCCTCTTAACAATGCACAACCTACCCTATGCTATGAAAAGCCTCTCATTGTGAAGCATAACCTTCATAGCATTAAACTATTTATATATTCCTATATGCATGCCGGCAGTTTGTATATAGGACTTTGGAAGATACGTAGCCCTACGAAAAAAAAGAGCTCCTAGAGAGTTTGGATGAAGAATCACGTAGGGAGCGCCTTCTGTTTTATGATTTTAGAAATTAATTACAATTAAGAATAAACAGTTGGTTGATTTAGTCACTAGGATACCAACACTCATTGGATGAAGACTAACATCGCGAATGAGAGGTGAAGGAATTAAATCTATCTTGGCAATTGCTATAGGATGGATTTTAAAGGAGACGACCTTCTACAAAGGATACCTAATCGACCAAAAGTCCTTTTAAAAATCTGGTGATAGTTTAATAATTGGGTAAGACGTTATTCAATAGAATGCTACAAGCGAGTAGAGATGTGGTAAACAATCCATTAACCAGACATCGCATCTTATTTTAGATGGATAGAATAGTTAGTAATGTTCGAAATCAATTATTCTTGTATTAGTGCACAGGATAAATGGGAGAGAAAGAAGCGGAGGCTTTGGCTTCAGTAGACTCGACGTTGGGATACCATTCCTAATATGTTTGAAGATTGATTAGTTATTGAAAGACACTGGTTCGAAGCCAGTAGATGCGACCTTATTTTGATTATAGTACCCGAGAGGATATTATATAGCGGGAATGACGCTTAGAATATCATTCACTTGTAAGTTTTTACATAGGCGGGAATGACGCCTTGAGAGTATCATTCATTTGAGTGTTAAAGACTGTGATTTGTAGAAAAATTGGTAGCCTCACAAGCGTCGAGACCAATAACAAGATGCCTTATGGTCAAAACGATGAAATAGGGATTGGCAACACATAGCCTATTAATTGGTGGTTCAAATCCATCCAAATTACAGTCAATTAGGAGGGACCGTGTAAAGGTGTACCTTAGGGCGAGAGGAATGGCCAACCTCATCATCTGGCTAAGATGCCTAAGGAGCCTTTACTTGGTAAATAAAAAATATTAAGGAGAGATATGTATGGGATTTTTAGGAGGAGAAGGGACTAAGTATCCTACGCCAGGATTAAGAAGAAAATTACTTGATGAATTATCAACAGATGGAAAAGATGAAAAACTAAATATTTATGACTTCTGTTGGTGGGAAAATACATATCCCGCCTTTATGGCTAGATAAAATTAATAGTAGCCTTTCAGAAATAGGTTATAAATATAAGATGTATAGCATGTTTAGACCAAATAAAAATTATATGCAAATAACTCTTTATAATGATATTGAAGAAAAAATAATTAAAATAAATTATAGAGAGAATTTTCAATATACTTGGTCTGAGTTTATTGATATACTCAAAGAGAAACTAAAATAATATCTGTATTTTTACAGATATTCATGTGAACGTACTCAAGAGGCTAAAGAGGCTTCCCTGCTAAGGAAGTAGGTCTGTAAGGATGCGAGGGTTCGAATCCCTCCGTTCACGCCAAATAGAATAAAATAAAAATTAATATATACTAAGTTGAATAGGAATTATTCTCTGCTCCCGTACTTTAAGCTCGAGCAACTTCATATTAAAATTAGAAAGGGTGATAATTATGGATTTAAAAGTCTATGCAGATGTTATAGATGGAAAAACTACAAATCAAATCTATGATTTAGCTAAATCGGATGCATTTTCTAATTGTAAGATTAGAATAATGCCAGATACTCATGCAGGAAAAAGCGCAGTTGTAGGGTTTACATCAACTTTCATAGATAAAATTATCCCTGGAGTTATTGGTGTAGATATTGGCTGCGGTGTAAGAGTAGTTAATTTAGGAAAAGTAGATATTGATTATGAAAAATTAGATAATTTCATTAAAGAAAATATTCCAGCTGGAGCTAACGCAAATTCAAAGATTCAAAGAGACTTTAATTTAAAGGATTTATATTGTTATGAAGAATTAAGACATCTTGATGTTCTTGCTTTACAATTAGGTTCTTTAGGTGGAGGTAATCACTTTATTGAAATAGATAAAGATGATGAAGGAAACAAGTATTTAGTTGTACATACAGGTTCAAGAAACTTAGGAAATCAAGTTGCAAATATTTATCAAGATAAAGCTGTAAAGCATTGTCATTTTGAGATATTTGAAGCTGAAAAGAAAAAAGTTATTGAAGACTGTAAAAAGAAAAATGCTAATAAAATTCCTGAAGCATTAGATAAATTCTATGTTGATAGAAAGAATAAAGCATTACCAGAAGATGTTTGTTATTTAGAAAATCAAGGAAAAGATGATTATCTGCATGATATGAGAATATGTCAAAAATATGCAGAAATAAACAGAGATATAATCTGTAAGAAAATCATTGATTTCTTAGGTGTTCATAAATATACATCTTTTGAATCTGTGCACAATTATATTGATGACGATGACATCATAAGAAAAGGTGCAGTAAGTGCATATAAAGGTAAGGATGTAATAATTCCTCTTAATATGCGTGATGGTTCTATTATAGGAGTTGGTCTTGGAAATGAAGACTGGAATTATTCAGCACCACACGGAGCTGGAAGAAGTCTTTCAAGAAGTGAGGCTAAAGAACTTATAGGAATAGAAGAATACAAAGAAGCTATGAAAGGAATTTATTCAACAACTGTAACTCTATCAACAATTGATGAATCGCCAATGGCTTATAAAGATTCAAAAGGAATTATTGATTTAGTTTCTCAAACAGTAGAAATTAAGAAAATAATTTTACCAACTTACAATTTTAAAGCATCTGAATAAGGTGCTTTTTATGGATTGCTAGCTCAGTTGGTAGAGCAACTGACTCTTAATCAGTGGGTCCAGGGTTCGAGTCCCTGGCAGTCCACCAATTGCAGGTTGAAATCCAGTTAGCCTGCCAGAGAATAAAAGGAGATGATTAAATGAGTTACTGTAAAAAGTGTTACTTAGAAAAATTAAATCCGGAAGCAAAAGCAGAAAACTTTGTTTATACGGATGAGCCTGCTAAATGCGAGTGCTGTGGTAAAAATCGTTTATTAGTTCAATACTATGAAAACGATGAAGATTATATGTCAATTGCAGAATGCAATGTTGCTACAAGAGACCATATAGATAAAGTTAGATACTTTATTAAGCTAATTACTGATGAGCTAACTTCTAGAGGGATGAATCATGACCTGAGCAAGCTAAGTTCACCAGAGGTAGAAATTTTTGCTAAGAATACAAAGAAATTAGCTAGATTAAAATTCCAAAATGAAAACGGTGAAATCAGTGAAGAGTATCAAGCTAGCTTAGATGCAATTAAAGAAGCTACAGCTCATCACTATGCAGTTAATAGACATCACCCAGAACATTATCCAAATGGAATTAATGGAATGGACTTAGTTGATATTGTAGAAATGCTTTGTGACTGGAAAGCTGCTTCATTAAGACAACATGATGGAAATCTGTTAAAGTCTATTGAAGCAAATGCTAAGAGATTTAATATTAGCAAACAACTATTAGAAATCTTATTAAATACAGCAAAACTAATCGATAGAGAAGTTTTATAAAATGGTTAGCCAAGATTAATGTCTTGGCAACCTACAAAATGCCCACTTACCCAAGTCTGGCTGAAGGGATTGGTCTTGAAAACCAACAGGTGATGGAAGTCACGCGGGGGTTCGAATCCCTCAGTGGGCGCCATATATATATATCGTAGGGTGGAGCAGATGGTAGCTTGCTGGGCTCATAACCCAGAGGTCGGGGGTTCAAGTCCCTCCCCTACAACCAATTGTCGCAGTAGTACAACGGCTAGTATATTTGCTTGCCATGCAAAGGATGCGGGTTCGATTCCCGTCTGTGGCTCCAATAAAAAAAATAAAATGATTCCATAGTTTAACTGGATAGAATGGCGGTCTACGAAACCGCAGATTTAGGTTCGAATCCTGGTGGAATCGCCAATAATAAATATTAATAAAATAATATTAAATTTAGTCTATGGCAGTGCCAAGACGATAAGCCAGTTCGGTTCGAGCCCGATTAACCTATGGCAAGGCGGTGAAACGCTGGTCCATCCGTTATTAATCTTATAGATGGATGGTAATAAGACAAACAAGAGGTTCGAATCCTCTCGCTAAGTTTAATTTATTTAAAATGCCCGAGTGATGGAATGGTAGACATGCCAGTCTTAGAAACTGGTGCTTACAGAAGGCGTGCGGGTTCGAGTCCCACTTCGGGTACCAATAAGAAATATGTTCCAATGCCGCAAAAGTAGACGGATTAGCGGGGTCTTGCTAGTTAGTGCGAGTTCAAATCTCGCTTGGAACTTTTATATATCAATATCAGCTTTAGAAAAGATAAGCACAGATGATAGGAGTAATCTACTAATTGACCAATAAACGAAGAGGACGGGTACACTCTTGAGAAAAAGAGTGAAAAGGCGATGAAGTGAAGATTCCGTACGCCACTTATCGTTTAAAGAGTGTGGGGATGAGGCAGGCTGTGTGATAGACATCATCTTGGGATAGTGCGCGAAAGGCATGACGAATTAGCTCGGTCAAACTCAAAGTAAAGGATATTGATATTTTTATGAGTCTGTGGTGTCAACGGTAGCATGTGGGTCTCCAAAACCTTTGGTTCGGGTTCGAATCCTGACAGACTTGCCAAATTATTAATTTAGTTATATACAATGTATTGCATCCTAAATGCTACTTGAACCTCTGTAACCCAATAAGCATGTTCAAGAGAATTAACTCTGTCACACTGGATGGAGCTGGTTTGTCCTTTAAGCCGGAATCAGGACGTGAAATAGTAGCGCCAGGTATCGAATAGTTAAACCGCCCACTTTCAAAACGAAAAATTAGGGCCAACCTTTAACTAATTGAGAGATTATAAATAGGAGTAGAAATATATTTCAGACTTACTTATGAAACAATTAAGAGAGAGGCCGACTCAATAGCGAGTTTATCAATGAGTAGTAAGATAGTAGAATTACAGTAATTGTATTTCGAGAAACCTCAAAGGGATATATTTCATACATTGTGTATATAGATGGTGATGTTAGCTCAGCTGGTAGAGCACTTGATTGTGGCTCAAGGGGTCAGCAGTTCAAACCTGCTACATCACACCAAATGTGCAGTTATAATCAGTAGGTAGATTACTAGCACTTAACTGAGCTGGGGGTCGGGAGTTCAAATCTTCCACTGCACACATAAAAAAATAAAAAGAAGGAAGGAATATTATGAATTTAATTGGAAGCACATTTAAAGTAGAAATTCCTGAAGGTGTTGTGATTTCAAACTTAGGTTTTGCAACAGCATTATGTGAACAAGCAAAAACTTATGGAGAATCAGAAGAAATTTACCTTAAGTTAGATGAAGGCGTAACTGTTGATGTAAAGTCTATATTAGGTTTAATTTCTCTACAATACGCAAAAACAAAGGAATTAAATTTCCAAGTCATTGGTGAAAATCAAACTTACACAGCACAAAGTCTTAAGAGATTTGTCGAAAAGTTAGTTAAACTTTATGACCATGACCATGAATAAGAAGTGATATAGCGTCACTTCTTATATGGGGATGTTTTTAGGATTCGCTTGGATTTTATGAAGTTAATAAGCATGTAGTGGTAGTCCACTTAAAAAACGTCGAGGTTTTTAATAAACGCAAAAGAAAACAACGCTGTTTCTTACAGCACTTATATTTTAGATTTAAATGCAAATCTAGCTAGAGCCTAACAACTAGCCGAGTAACGAAGGAGATTAGGCGTTCAAGAAGTTTACAACTTAATAAAGAGTCTGCAAATTTCGCTTCTTGATTAAACTCCGGGGACAACCTGCAGATGACACGAAATAGTATTTTATTTATTTCAGCTATCTAGTGGAGAATGACAAAATAAATCTAAGCTTAACGACTTGCTTTAGAATCCGTTAATCTTAGTATAAAGATTCTAAACTAAACATGTAGAAAGTTAATGGATTGGGGTTCAATACAGGGGTTCGACTCCCCTCATCTCCACCAAAAGAAATTATGATGTATTTTTACATCTTTACATAAAAGAAAAATAAGAAATTAACAATCAATTATTATGATGATAATTTCTTATTTTTTTATAATTTTTAGGAGGTTTTAGAATGTTAATTATAGCTTGTATAATCATGACGTTTGTTCTACTTATTGTTCATTCACTATTATGTAATCTATTTATAGAATTGTTTATGATTACAGGATTATCAAAAGAACGTTCAAAGTTTCAAACATACTCTTTATTCAGTAGTTGTGGTTTTACATCATCTGAATCTGAATTAATTATGTGTGATAGAACTAGAAGAAGAATTGCATTAGCATGTATAATTTCTGGTTGGATTTTCACAGCATTAATAACTGCAGTAATTCTTGGAGTTGTTACTGGATTAGATTTTAAAGGTGAAAATAGTGATGAATATTTAGCCAGATTATTTATAACTTTAGGAGTTTGTATTGGAGTATTCGTAATTTATATGTTCCTAAAGAGAATTGTAAAGGTTAGACGTGGATTTGATAGATTAATCAGAAAGATTTTCAAAAAATTGACTAAAGTTAATTCTGCAGGAAATAGTATTATTTTTAAAGATATGTATCTTGATAAAGTTGTAGCAGAAATTCATATAAATAAATTACCAACTCTACTTAAAGGTAAGAGATTAGTAGATATAAATTTCAAAAGAAATTTCAATTTAGATATTATGACATTTACTGATAAAAATGGAGTAATATATACAGAAATAACAGATGATTTAATCTTAGACGTTCATACAAAGATGACTGTTTATGGAAAAGCTGTAGATATTAATAAAATATTTAATACAAAATAAAATAAAAGGAGAGATAATATGAAGAAATATTTTGTCAGTTCAGACATTCACAGTTTCTTCCCACAATGGATTAAAGCTCTAGAATCTCATGGATTTGATAGAAATAATGACGAGCATATTATAATTGTATGCCGGTGATTTATTTGACCGTGGAGATTATACTCTTGATGTAATAGATTTCGTTTGTGAAATGTTATCAAAAAATAGAGCATTATTAGTTCGTGGAAATCATGAAGACTTATTTTTAGATTTACTTAAAAAATCAGATTTCGATTATTATGACCAAACTAATGGAACTTTGAAAACATTAGCAGCTGTAAATAAGCCACAAGTTACAGAGTTTGATGCTACTGTTAATTTTAATTCATGTGCAAGTTTAAATAATATAGACACTCGTATATTTGATATTATAAATTCAGAAAAAGATTATATCGAACTTGGAGACTATATTTTTGTACATGGTTGGATTCCATTAACTAAATCAGAATTATCTATTCGTGATGATTGGAGACACGATAAAGAAGCTTATTGGAAAAAAGCAAGATGGATAAATGGAATGGAAGCTGCTTTTAAAGGTCATATCTTAGAAGGTAAAACAATTGTTTGTGGACATTGGCATACAAGTTATGGTCATGTTCATAGTATGGGCGAAGAAAAAATACTTGAACTTATGAAAGCAGAATATCCTAATTCTCCAATGGTAGAGAATAGAGATGACTTTGCATATTCTTTTGCATATGAAATGTTTTCAAATAAGTTATTAAAGAAATTAGAATTTGCTGATGGTGCTGATTTTTCTATTTATAGAGGAAAAGGAATAATCGCCTTAGATGCTTGTACTGCTTGGACAGGCAAAGTAAATGTCTTAGTCTTAGAAGAAACTGAAACAGGTGAAATTAAAGAAAGTCAATAATGACTTTCTTTTTTTTGAAAAAATTATATATAAATATATTATAATTGTGGGTTCAAGAAAGAAAATTTAATATAAAAACTTAATAGGAGGTTAAAAATGAGTGGAACAAGAATAGCTAGATTAAAGTTAGTTAATTTCATTGGAATCAGAGATGGTATGGGAAGAAATGAAATTGAAATTGATTTTAATAAAGCAGGAACAATAACTCCACATCGAATTGTATTACTTAAAGGAGGGAATGGGTCTGGAAAATCGACGCTGATGTCAACGCTAAGTCCATTTAAAGATACTTTTGATAACCATAAAACTGTCATTATTGATGGTATGGATGGTGTTAAAGAAATCGATATTGAATTTAACGGACATTTATATGAAATAGTTCACAATTATCCTGCAGATGGAAGTGGAACATCATTTATAAAGAAAGATGGTGTAGAATTAAATCCTTCAGGAAAAGTAAAGAGTTGTGAAGAAACTATCATTAAAGAATTTGGTATTACAAAAGATTATTATAAAATAGGAAACATGGGTCCAAATACAACTCATTTTGTTAACTTAAAGGCAACTGGTAGAAATGAATATATTGGAACTTTCCTTAATATAGAAGAAATTGTTAATACTAGAAAAATTGTTAATGAAAAATATAAAGCGTTAAAATCTGAAATTGAAAAGATTGCAAAAGACCTAAAGAATTACTCTTCTAAGGAAGTACTAGAAAATGAAATTTCATCTATAACAAAAACAATTGATAATATAGAAGAAGAAATAAATTCTCTTTCAGTAAAACAAGGAGAATTAAATACTATAATATCAAGAGATACTGCTGAAATAGGCACTCAAAATATGGATGATTTATTAAAGCGAAAAGTTGAAAAAGAATTAGATATTAAAACTAATTCTGAAATTAAAAAGAAATTAGAAGGAGAACTATCTAATTTAGATAAATTTGAAGAAATTACAAATTCTCTTGACACAGAAATAAGAGATTTAGAATCTGATATTAAGGTAATAAATAGCCAAAAGTCAGATAAATATACTCTTTTAACTGATGCTAAAAATAAAGTAAATAAGACAAAACTTGAATTATCTTCTTTAGGTAATCCTGAAAATATAGTTGTTATTGAAGGAATTATTGAGAAGACAAATGAAGAACTTGAAGAAATTAAAGAAAGAATCAAATTAAATAAATATAGTAAAGTTGTTCATACAATGAAGAAGAGTAATTTAGATATAACTAGATATCTAAATAAATTTACTACATTTGTTGATTTCATTGAAAAATATTATAATGATTTGGGAAATACTACATTAAGTAAACAACCAAATATTAGACATTTCTTTGAAACTGATTTTGATAAAACAATAGCATCAATAGTTAAACAATCAAGAGATGCAATTCTTGCAAAGAAACAATTAATAGATGAAAAGCAAAAACTTAGAGATATAAATGAAACTCATATCTGTAAGTTAGAAAACTTAGATAAGAGACCAAAGAACTGTTCAATCGATGATTGTCCGTTTATTAAAGATGCTTTAGAGCACAAGGATGTTTTAAAAGAAATTGAAATCCAAGATGCTGAGTTATGTCAATTAAATAAGGATTATGAAGAATTAAATGCTAAAGCAGATTCTATCGAAGAAGTTCAAACACTTTATAAGACATTCTCAGAAGCATTTGCTGCTCTAGAACCCAGAGCAAATTTAATATATCACGCTTTCTTAGATGAAAAGGAACTAGGTGATTGGTTATCAAAATCGTTATCAGATTTCCAAAAGCACAAACAAGAAGTTATTGAAAACGTTGAATGTGCATTAGAAGATTTGTTATCATTTTCTGAAAAGAATTCCTATAAGAAGACTCAAGAGGATTCATTAGAAAAATTAAAAGGAATGAATAATGAATATAGAAAGAAATTTGAAGATGAATTAAAAGAATATGAAGATAAAGTTAATGCTTTAAGCGATGAATATTCTAAACTAGAAAAAGATGCTGAAGAAAAAGGTAAAACTCTAGATGCCAAGAGAACTATAAGAGAAAAGTATAACACATATGCTTCTGCTTGTAGTAAATTAGATTCAGCACAAACAATGTTATCAAATACTAAATCTGCAATAACAAAGTTAGAAGAATTACTTAAGAGCAGTAATGACGCTAAAACAAAGTTAAATGAAGTTAATGAAGAGTTAGTATCAAAGAAACAAATTAGAACTCAAAAGAATTCTGATTTAATTAGTGCTAGATTAGCATTAGGTCAAGTTTCTACATTAAGTGACAGATTAACAGAACTTAATAAAGTGTTTAAACCAACAGAAAAAGTTTGGGAGGCACTTGACCCTAAGAAAGGAATTCAATCTAAATTAGTTGAAGTTTACTTAAAAGAAACTGAAAATATTACAAATGAATTATTAGATGTTGCATATGGTGGAGAATTCAAAATTCACTTTGTTATAACAGATAAAGAATTTAATATTCAGGTTCTTGCTAAAGGAAATATCAAACCAGATATTGAAGATACTTCACAAGGAGAAAAGAGCTTGACAACATTATCAATCAGTTTAGCATTAATTGAACAATCTATAGGTGACTATAATGTTCTATGCTTAGACGAAATTGATGGTCCGTTAGATATTGAAAATAGAGAATTATTTATACAAATTCTTGAAAGCCAAATGGACAAACTTGGAATTCAACAAGTATTTGTTATCTCACATAACAGCGCATTTGATGCAGCTGATATGGATTTAGTGTTATTAAAGAAACACGGAATTGATTTAGATAACGAGTCATTTATGGAAAATAAGAATGTTATATTTAATTACTACGATGATTAATTAAAAATGAGGTGATACATATGTTCAGGAAATTAGAAGGTACTGAATTAGAAAATTTCGAATTAAAATTTAATGCTCTTACGAATTATGCTAAATACTTTGAAGAAGAAAATAATATTGATAGTCTAATTAAACACGCTTCAAAATTTCCTTTATATATGGCATTGTCAGAGGATTACCAATTAAAAATTGGTAACCTCATTTTCAATAGGAAATTAAATGCTTTAGATTATTTTAAGATTTATACTACTCTTAGTAGAAGCGAATTAGAACCATATATTACAGAATTTGAAAAAGAAATACTTGAAAATATAGATGAAATATTCTCAAATGGTAAATCATATAATGTAAATTGTGAGGTTGTATTTAGCAATTTATATTTTGATAAAGACTTTATAGCAGATTTCATAGTTGAATTATGTAAGAATGAAACATTTAAAAATTATAATACTTTAATAAATTCTTATACTGAGTATGTCAAAAAGGCTATTTTATATTTAAAATCAAAAGAGGATTTTAATGCAATTTTTGATTATATAGGACCTAATTATAGAAGTTATCCACTTATCATAAATAATAGAAATCTTTCTAGAGAAGATAAAAAAGAAATATTAAAGAGAACATTCAGATTTAAAGATGTTAGTGAATATGCAAAATTATTAAGAGAAGGTTGCACGGATGCTAATGATATTGACGTTTTCTTAGAAGTAGCAGTATTGGAAAATAACAGAGTTATTGACTGCTCTGAAAGTATAGTAAAATTATTTAAAAGAATATTCTTTGGTAACAGTCGTGATTGTTATTTTGAATCTATTTTTGAAATTAAAAATTTAGATAAACTTATAGAAAAATATCAAAAATATATTACAATTGAACAAATTGTTTCTTTAGTTACTTCACCTTTATCTTTTATTGAAAGAGAAAAAGAAAAATTTATAAAATTATTTTATGAAAATGTTCCTTTTGAAAGGATTATATCTGATGTTAAAGTTGTTGGCAGTTTAAGAAGTGGTTTTATTTCTGTGAATGAATTTAATTTATTAAGAAAAGTAATTTTTAATATTGACTATTTAAAATTTGATAAATGGCAATTAAGAGATTATATTTTAGCAATTTATAATTTTCATGGTCACAATGTACAAGAACTTATGGTTTCTCTTTCAAAATATAAAAGCGCAGAAGAAATAGTTAATATCTTTGTATCTGATGATGTACTTTTAGAAACTATATATGAAACATATGGATTACTTGGTCCAGGCTGTTTTGAGCCAAGTATTGCTAGAGCAAACACTGACTATTTATATGAAATTTTTGAGTATTATTATGAAAAATATTTTGAAGACGAAGAAATTGTAAGTCATATGAAAAGTCTAATATCAGAAGAAGTTCTTTTACAACTTGGTCTTAATGATGGTAATTTCGAAAATACTCATGCATTTGGATTTTTAGAATATTTAATGGTTATGTTAAAGTTCGTTAACTATAGTGATAAAAATGAGCTTTATTTAAAAAATGTATTTAGAGATGAACTAGCAGATATGTTAAAACTAGATGAAGACTCTAATGATGCTTTTGATAGATTCAATAATAAATTTTTCAAAATTATCAATAACGGAAAATATTTTGATAATCTTGTATTTACTAGTGGTAGTATGTCACGTAGTGAGATTGTAAAAATATGTAATAATGTTGGTTCTGTTAAAGGCGCCTTTGCAGTGGTTTTCGAAAATATATTTAATTCTATTTTAGAAATTTGTTCTAAAGATATGTTTAAAAATGATGAAGAAATTCAAAAAGTTATAGAAAAAATAAATGATACAAAAATAAATGTAAATCTTATTTTGAATATTTAGAATAACAAAATATTATAGGAGGTAGTAATTATGGATAATTCTAAAGAAGAAACTAAGTTTTCAGACCCAAAGTTACAAGAATACTATGATTATTTTAAAGATGATTTGGATGCGATTGAAGAAGAACTAACTAAATCAAAAGATTATTCTAAGATTCTAGATGAACAAATTGATTTATTAAAACAGCCTCAATATTCAAAGGCTGGTGGTCATTTATTAGTAGAACAAATTCAAAATGCAGTTCAACTACAAACTCAAAGACAATCTCTAAGAAGAGATAGATTCAACATTAAGAAAACAATGATGGATTACGCTAATAAAAACAATGAGAAAACTGGTGATGAAGAAAAGCTTCTCGATGTTGTTAGAGATTTAGTAAAATCACAACAAAAAGCAAATGCTGAAAAACCACAACCTGTGATTGAACAGGATGACGATGAATTGGATAAAATAATTGATTCACAATTAGAAGATACTAATTAGTATCTTCTAATTTATTTTTGAGGAGGAAAATATGGAAAATGAATTAATGGGTATTATAACAAAAAAATTTAAAGAAAAACTTGAAAATGGTGATATTGAAAATATCGTTGATAAGAAAATAAATGAATTAGTTGAAGGTTGCCTTGATGATTTATTTAAGTGGAATGGTACAGTTAAACAAGAATTCAAAAATAAACTTTCAGATGTTATGTTAACATCTATTATTGAAGGAGATTTCTCAGAATATGTAACTAAAATCAGAGCAATATTTACTAAAGCATTACAAGAAACAGCTCTTCCAGAATATGAAAAATTTGTTAATGCGCTACAATATGCTTTAGGAAGTAGTGCTGAAAAGCAAACTGTAAAGCTTAGTGAAATATTCAAGAAATATTGTGAGATAGTTGCTTCTCAAACTATTGGAGAGAATGATTTATATGAAGAATTGGACCCAAATGAGGAGTGTGTAAGCGTGACATGTTCTTGTGAACTTGAAGAAGAAGGAATGTATTATAAAACAAAGAAAGTTCATTTCAAGGTAGATGTTGAAGATAATGAAATATCAACTTGTAGTCTTTTAAGTGACTATAATTTAACTATAACTCTTTTAGATTCTTATAGGTCTGAAAGATGTCATGTTGTATTAGATAAACTTGAAAATATTAAAGATTTTAAGTACTTAAATGATTTCCAACTTTACTTATTACAGCTACAGAGCACGTTTGCTGAGGTTGAAATAGATTCAGATAGATTTACTGAAGAAGTTGATTTAAATATAGAAAACGATTAAAATTTAATAAAAGAGGTTTTAAAATGTTAATAAAAAAGTTAAGTGATATTGATTATTCAAAGAATGATATTATCACATTTGATGCGACAGTCATTAAAATTATTAATGAAGGTGATGGAGAAAAGAAGCCATTTAGATTTACAGTTAAGCTAGAAGAATCAGGAGAAATGGTTGATGTTTCTTCTTGGAAATTTAGTACACTTCCAACAATTAAAGCACTTGTTACTTCTGATGAAGTTTACAAGTTTGAAGGTTCTGCTGGTGTCTTTGGAAACTATGGAGAACAAATCAGAATTGGAAATGTAACAACAACTGGAAATCATTCAAATAGAAAAGTAGTTAAGAATGTTGTTATTGAAGATATTAAGAAAGAAATTAATAACTTAATAAAGACATATATTCATGATAAAAATATCTTAACGATTGTAAATGAACTTTTATTAAATAATGAGAACTTCTGGAAGTGGCCAGCTGCTACGAAGGTTCATCATGCATATGTTGGAGGGCTTGCTAAACATTCATTAGGAGTTGCAAAATCTGCACTTAGTATATGGCAAAATTATAAAGGTGATTTTGCAAATATTGAATTAGTTATTGCTGGTTCTTTATTACATGATATCGGAAAGATAAAAGAATATAATGAAGATGGTTCAAGAACTATTTATGGTAATTTAATTCCACATCCTGTCGCTGGTATAGATATGATTTCAAAAGTATGTGAAAAGCATGGAATCGACCAAGATAAAGATATGAATATTCTCATGTTAAGACATATTGTTTTAACACATCATGAGAAGATTGAATATGGTGCTGCAACGCAACCATATATTGCTGAAGCTTGGATTGTAGCTCAAGCAGATGCTATTGATGCTAAAATGGAAAGTATTAGCACAACAAATGACACCTTAGATAAATTCCAAGCATCTGATAGAATAATGTCATTAGATGGTGGAAAGATTTTAAGATGGAAATAAAAGAAAAAAATCCTATAAACATAACTTTATTATAAAGGAGATATAATATGGATAAAGAAAAAAAGATAGGAACATTAATTAAGATTATTCCAGTAAAAAGAAAGATTAATGCTGAAACAACTTATGATTCTCTATTGATTTTCTATAGAGATGAAGAACGGAATAAAGAGAACTAAATTTGTTGATAGAGCTCAAATTCCATTTTATATAATTAAGGACAAACAATCTAAAGAAGCAATAACTCCTCCAATGTTTATTGAAAAAGATAAAGTTGAAGAAATTCAAGTTTATTCAGATATGTTATATAGAGAGATAGCTATGAGAACTAATTCAACTGGTTATTTTGATAGAGCTATAGATTTATCTGGAAGCTATGGAGGAGATATTAAAAATCTTCTTAAGCACAATTGGATTTATGATGCAGATATGGATATTTGTGATAGATATATTAGCAGATTCTATGATGAATATCAACCAAGTCCAAACTATAAACTTCATAAGACATATATGGATATCGAAGTTGACCTTATGTCTGAAGGATTTAAGAAAGATTCAAAAGGTAGAATTGGTTATGTTGGATTCCCAGAGGAAAATATTGCACCATGTCCTGTTAACATTATAACATTAATTGATGGAAAAGTTAATGATATTCATACATTTATTGTTGATAATCCTATTAATAAAAGCCAACAAGACTTCTATAAAGACATAGAAGAATTCAAAGTTTGGTTGAAGAAAGATTTATTAGAAAATGATGGATATGTTGCAAACAACATTAATATTAATGTATATGATGATGAAGTAAGTGCAATTGAAGCTTATTTCAAAAAGATGCATGAAATTGACCCTGATTATTGCGGTAGCTGGAACCAAGGTTTCGATATTATCACAATGATGAACAGACTTGAAAAAGCATATAATAGAGATATTAATCTTAGAGAGAAAAATATTAGAGCTCAAGATAAAATGGTCTCAGTTGTTGCTGATACTAAATATACTGTTCAAAAGAATTCTTCTGGAGATGAAATTTATTTAACTCCAATGGCAAAATATAAACAAAATTCTAATAAGAATATTGTTGACCGTATTGATGATTTTACAGTGTTTGATGGAATCCAATGGGTTGACCAAATGCTTTATTTTGCAAATATTCGTAAGGGACAAATGAGAGAATCTTATTCTCTAGATGCAATTTCTAATGAAGAATTAGGAAAGGAAAAACTTGATTATACAGGGTATACAATCAAGGATTTAGCTTGGAGAAACTTTAGAAAGTTTGTTCACTATAATATCAAAGACGTTGTCTTGTTAAATCTTTTAGAAGATAAAAACTTAGATATGGATATGATTCAAACATTATCATACGTAACAAAAACTAGACATAATAAAGTATTCAAGAAGACTATTTCTATCAAGAATTATGTTTCTGAATATGCAAAGCTACAAGGATTTATTATGAATAATAATAAAAATGCGAAGTATGGTAATGATAGTGAATATTTTGAAAAGAATTATTTAAACACAAAAACAATTAAAGAATTTGATTCTAAATATTTAGAAGCATTTGAGAAGAAAGAAAACTATGGTGCATATGTTGGTGACCCAAATTTAAATGATTATTGTGGTATCGATTTCTTCGGAAAACCATCAATGTTCATTTATGAAAATGTTTTCGATGAAGACTTCTCTTCTCTATATCCATCTATTATTCGTGCCTTTAATTTAGATAAAAATACACAACAAGGAAAATTCTTCTGGTTTGATGATTTAATTCAAAAGAATTTACTTGAAAAGTATGGGTATGATGGATTATTTGCAGTTTCTAAAAATGAAGAAGCAACTGCAGATTCAGATATTTCAACTGCAGACCTTGGTACAACTTTAACAGACTCTTTAACATCACATGACTGGAATGCGATTGGAAAGAAATTCTTTGATTTACCAGGAACAGAAGATTTATTAAATGAATTAAAATCAATGAAAAAAGAATAACCGTTTTGGTTATTCTTTTTTGAATTTTCAATAAAATTATTTATATATTATAAACTTGAAGGCTTACAAAATACATTAAGGAGGGTTTATGGAAACAGAATGTATATTAGAACCGAAACAAGCCTATAGCGATACGCGATATCTAGTACGCATTATGAGCAAAGAAGAATTTAGAAAATTCTGCAATTGTGATAGTGAGTATATGAATACTTCGAGAAGAAATGACTGGACTAAAATAAATCCAGGAATGAGTCGAGGTAGAGGATATTGCTATTTTGTAGACGATGGAGAAATCCAAGAAAAGTTTACAGCAATAGGCGGCAGTGGAGATGTTGTTGTTATAATGGGACTATCACCTAATTTTTACATTTTTAATAATAGTGAATATTATGGTTCAGGTTACTTAACAATCAACAATGAGCTTGAGAGAGAAATACGTTCTTTTAAAGAAATATCTTCTATCTTACCGCTCACTTTAGAAGAACTTCGTTCTTGTACCGTAATTCACGGTATGGAACGTGAGTATATCTAAGGCCACAAAATAAAGAAGAAATCATTGTGATTTCTTCTTTTTTTTTTATTGTGTTTCTAAAACTTTCTTGATTAAGTCAGAAAGTGTATCATGGTACTTTCCAGCGTAAGGGCCTTCAGTATATCCACGTTCTTTTAAAATACTCTTCATTTGGGCCTTAGTCATTTCAGAAAGTTCTTCTTTAGTATATGCTTTTACAACATTTATTTTCTTTTCTAAAACAACATCTGGAGCATTTACAATATCAGTTTCAACACCTAATTTACTTTCGAAGTTAGTTGATTCTAGAATTGAATCGATTTCATCATCTTCTGAACTGTTTTCAACTTTCTTTGTAAGTTCAACAACAGGACATACATGTGTATCTTCTACTTTTTCTTCAACTACTGGAGCCACAACTTCTTCTTTAGCAGCTTCTTCAGCTTTCTTAGCTTCTAATTCAGCAGCTGCTTTTGCAGCCTTTTCTTCTTCAATCTTCTTTAAGATTTTAGCAACTGCTTCAGGAGTTGTTTTCTCCATCATAACTCTTGGGTCAGTATTTAATAAGTTGAAAATACCAGGTGTTAATCTAATTCCATAAATAGGACCCTTTTTATTTAACCAAGGTATCATACCTTCATTAAGAATATTTACGTAATAACTATCTATCATATTGTTATCCTCATCTTTCTTCAATTTTCAATTTTATATAAATGTTTGTTATTATTTCTTTAAAGTTTTAAATAGTGTCATCTTCTAATTGTTTCTTTATACAGAAAACTGCTAATGGCATTAAAATATAGTCTTTTAAATCATTAGAATAATAAGCATTATTTAACTTTTCAAATAGGTTATCATCTAGTCTTAATTTATTATTAACAAAATCTCTTACTACTTCAAAAAGTTCGCTGCCTTTATTTGTTGTTGATTCATTTAATAATACAGACATTCCAATATCTTCAACCTTTACTTGGAATCCATTATTTTCAGTAACTCTACAAATCTTTGTAATATTTAGTTCATGATATTTACATTCATAAACAATATCACCAACTTTTAAATATGGAGCTAATCTTGCTAAATGTAAATCATCCATTTTATGAACTTTTCTTGTATGTGGAACATCACCAAATATTACATCATCAAATAATAATGGTTTGCAATAAGTATGCATTTCATAATTATTTTCATTATTTGATGATGAAGATTCTACTGGAGATAATAAACTAAAATTAAGTGAACTTTGGAAGAAAGGTAAATTTCTAGTAGATTTTAAATTAGCACCTTCAACATTTATAAAGTTGCTTAATAAATTATTTTCTAGCATTGATTTATCTTGTGTTTCAACTGCTCTAAAAATACTATCTCTATAAAGTAAATCGTTATAGATATTTTGAAAATCTCTTTCATTTATATCTGAAATATAAATTTCTTTCATAAAATCTGGAGAGAATTTTTGAATAACTTTATTTTCATGTAAAAAATGTTGTAAATATGGAGACCAATAATATGTGTTATTAGTTCTGTCATAGAAAAGAAAAGTATCCATATCATCATTGTAAAATAAGTTAGTAAATCTATCTATCAATTTATCAACTAATTTTTCAGCTCTTTCATTACTTAAAGCAGTAGCTTTCTTTATAATAGTTGAATCTTCTCCGCCAATATTAGAATATTGTAATTCATAATCATCTTCAATATTATTTAAGATTGAATCAGCGTTATTTGGGTATAAATTATATTGACATCTATAAAACTTTTTAGGAGTAATTCTATCTGTCTGTACTTCATTTACTTTGAAAAGATGTTCTTCAAAACCTTCTAAATCAATAGAGAAGAAATCTCCAGGGTATGGAGTAATTGAATCTGGTAACATTGTAAATTCGCCAGTAACATTAGAAGTAAAACCTCTTTCATTTATTTCATTCGCTATAGATTGTGCGTCAATTCCATATAAAACAGCATTATAAATTCTTTTATATCTATTTGGAGAATCTCTACCAACTAATGAGTTTACACTTTCTAATCCAACATCTTGTGTAGTTGCAACTTGGTCTAATTGATAATATGTTACATAAGTTGGTGAACCTTCCCAATACTTTACATAATCAACAGCACTTGCTTTAATATAATCATTTATTTTCTTTTTATAAGCGTCTCTTTGTCTTCTTAAACGGTCTGCCATAATCGAAACCTCCATTTTTAAATTCAATATAATTAATTGTTTTCTAATAAAAATTTTATATATTTATATATTATAGATATGAAATATAAACAGATAAAAAGGAGTGTGATATTATGTTTATACTTTCAATGATTTTAGGTATTAGTGTAGTATGCGCTCATACTGTAAATATTATATTAAGGAGAATGCTAAGAAATGATTAAAACAAAAGATTTTAGTGCCGTTTGTGGTAATGCTGACATATCAAATGATATAAATAAATTCTTAGAAGAAAATGATGGAAAGATTAAACTTATAGATGTTAAGTTTTCCATAGTAACAAATTATTCACAAGTATTTAAGTATGCATTACTTATATATGAAGAAATAGAAGAAAATATAAATTAGGGGGAAAAATATGGAAGTTTATTTAATTGAAGCCGAAGATGGCAGTAGATGGTTTGGAGATTATCCAGACGATGATATCATTCATGGTAATATTTTAATAGGAAAAGATGTTGATGTTTTTGTTGCAGAAATTCCTGATGAAGAAATCCCATTTCAAGGTGAATTCCCTGACTTTGGTTTCTTAGAAGATTTAGGTGATGATGTTTATCAAAAATATGATTGGAAAGATTATGCATATTATCATGCATAATAAAAAGGAGTAAAAAATGAAGGCAAAAGATTATAAAGACCTTACAAGAGAAGAAAAATGGGAACTATTAAATAAACCTAGAACTAAAAAGGATGTTGAAAATATACTTAAAAACTTCAATACTGAAACTGAAAATTGGTCTTGTTTTTGGCAAGATGAGTATGATGAACAAGGATATTGCTATTTAATAGTTCTATGTGAATTTACAGAAGATGGAAAAGATGGCTATGAAAACTGGGCTTTAGCTAGTGTTTATAAACATGACCCATCTCAAGTTGAAAAGTAGGAGGTTATAATAATGAGGTTTGAATATCACCCAGAATCTAAAAACAGCAGATTTTACATGGTATTTTATAAAAATGCAGAAACAGATTGTGTAAAATCTGAGATGAAAGAATATAAAAAGATTTCTAGAAAGATTTTAAAATTAATTAATCCATACTTGAACAAGCCTGTTTTTAATTTTGCAGGACATCTTGATGAACTAAGTTGTAGTTTATTAACATTAGCAAAAAGATATTTTAAAGCATTTTCAAAAGAAAAAGAATTAACTGTTTATTTTAAAAATATTCCAGGTACCCATATGTACACAGTTGAAATTGATTTAAAACATATTGGATTTTTTAAAAGAAGATTATTTAAAATAAGTGCAGGAAGATATTTATCTACACCTCGTGAAGATTTGTTTTGGTTAAATCAAATGAGTGATAAAAATATAGATAAAACTCTTGCAGGATATACTTTATAAATTGGAGGGAAATATGAAAGAATATAAAGCAAAAAAGAAAGAAGAAAAATTAAATTCAAAAAGATTAGAGTTACGTAATTTAGTAGGATATAGCGATTGTGTATTAAAAATTTTAATACATGAAGATGGTTCATTAGTAAAAATAGATGAAATAGAAGATGTATTAAAAAATACTAAGGTACCTCCTCTTCGTTATAGAGCTACTGTTTTAAACATAGGAATTCTATCAAATTCAGAAAGTTCTTGTTTAAGTGAAGAACATTTTAATTTATTAAATTTTACAACACCCAACAAAATTCTTGATTATTTAGAAAGAATTATTCTTACAGAGTCTATTTATAGTGTTCTTTACAGATTTAATTTAATATTTGCATCTCAAATAAGAATATTATTAAATAATAAAAAGACTAAAGAAGCAAAACAATTTCTAGATAATTTATTTAAAATTGTTGATAATTATATTGAAGGAAGCGAAGAAAAAGAACCAATAACTGTTGATTTTGATACATATGCTTTTAGTAGCAAAACTTCAGGAACAGAAGTAAATACTTTTGTTATAGAATATGAAATATCAAATTATAACAGTTTTAAATATATAAATTTTAAAAAGCTTAAAAATGTTGTTATTCATTTAACTAAAACAATAGCTAGCGATGAGGAATTATTTAATAAAGTTATTCCTTTATATCAAAAGATGTGTAGATTTCTTGAACATGAAAAACTTGTTCCACTTCCAAAAAATTCAGATTTAACAACTCTGGATAAACTTGAAAGTTCTTCTTTATTTAGGGAAATGTTTTTCAATTCATTATGGAACTATACTAATTCAATAGATTTTATGAATATACTTAATGATGATAGAGAAAGATTACATGATGTTATTATGACATTTATTGAAGATTCATTTAATAATATGAAAAAACAAAATCAATTAGTATACATATGGAAAATGATGAGAGATACTATATCTCGAAATGATAGTTCTAAATCTGATTTTTTAGATGAAATAATGACAGAACTACCAGAAAAACAACAATCATTTGTTTTATTAGGAGAATTGAGTTAGAAAATCTAACTCTTTTCTTTTTTTTTATTTTAAAAGAAAAAAGATTAAAGAACATATTATTATATATAGATAGAGTGTTTTATTTTTATATTTTTTTTTTTATATCTATTTATATATAAATATTTTATATTTTTTATTTTTTGGAGGTTATTTTATGAGTTTTTTCGGAGATGAATTCGACGACGATATTAATTTCATTTTAGGCCAATTTACTAA
>Ga0247610_10002313_pt1 | contig 22211 bp, 19 predicted proteins | sample 174DNAGHGhighgp2_FD_193483 | JGI IMG/M metagenome (GOLD analysis project Ga0247610, IMG submission 193483) | Sheep rumen microbial communities from Palmerston North, Manawatu-Wanganui, New Zealand - 1742 DNA GHGhigh gp2 | ecosystem: Host-associated > Mammals > Digestive system > Stomach > Rumen...
TAGAAAGAACAGGCGGCGACGTATGAACCAAAATAAGACGGATGGCTCTCGTCTGACTGATATAACTCCATTTCTGGATACTGGTCACGAATGAAATGCCACAGCGCACCTACAGGAGAAACACAAGCCTCGTTGTCTTCAGACATGAGCAAATACCGTGCACGTAACAGACTATCCATTCCTTCGTATGTACATAACGGAGGATAATAAGGACAATTCTGTGCATCGCCATTTTTTCTGCCCCATGTCATATAAAAAAGGATATGGGCTTGAGGATTGTATTGACGAATTAAAGAGCACAATTCTGCTGCATAAGGGTAAGAATCTTGCATAAACTGAGCCTCTGGAAAAGAGGGGAGCTGACTTTGTTCCTGAAGCACCACATAATCCCAACCGCCTTGCTGAATGTAAGGAAGAGAAACAGAGCAATGTTGTTGAAATGTACAACCACCAGGCGCACTCATCACATACTCGAACTCATCACCTGAAGCGGCATACATGGAGGAAATTAATTCCGGCAAGCTATTGACATACGTGTAGCTGTTTCCTATAAACAGAACTTTACAAGTCTGAGCTAGACTTGTAAAGGAGAACGACAAGGCTATGATAAAAATATAAAGCCTGCTCATATATTAACTGAAAATACGGGTGCGCACCTCCTGATGGTGGAGACTGCGCTGTATGTTCATATTGGTTTTCACGTGGAAAGTGGATATAAGCGTGTCATAATCAGAAGAGAACGTAATCTCATCTGCCAAGGATTGTAAGACGTATAATGCTGTATTCTGTCCGTCTTTGTTTTCGGCCAACGATTGGAATCCACCGCTTTGCAACGTATATTGGAACGTCACTCCATCGCTCTCTATCTGGAAAACGACATCAGCCAAGAAATCCGAATAGGTATTCTCTAAATAATCGCAAACCATCTGGTTCGCCATGGACAACGTGCCGAAATCCTCCTTCCTGGCATAGTCATCACAGATTTGTTCTATCATCTGAAGCGTCTTCTCATAGAAACTGCTTCTGTTCAATTCTGAAAGGGATAGTTCTATCATAGTGGTGGATTTTAATCGATGTTATAGAAATAATTGTTTGCTTTTGACTTGTAATAATAGTTCAGATTGGCCGGAACGGAACGCAACATTTCGTTCTGTTGGTTCTGTTGACGGTCAAAATTCCAATCTTTGGGCGGATTCATATTCGGAACTTGACGAGCCTCATTGGATTTTCTTTCCTTGTCTTTCTCACGCTCCATATCCGCACGCTCACTCTGGAGCAAACGAGTAGTGATGTCTTTTTGACGATTAATAGTCTGTTGAGTGATCTGGCGGTTGACAAGCTCCTTCTCCGTCTTTTGCATATCTTCAATGATTTTGTCCAAGGATTTGTCCCCTACTCCGTTTTGGTTTTTCAATTCAGATTGGTAATCTTGCAACATTTTACGTATTGCCTCCTGTTGAGCAGCCATCTTGGCAAATTGTTCGCTCATACCCTGCTGCTGTTTACCTGTCTGTCCTTGCTTACCCTGTTGTTCCATGGATTTTTTCATGGCCTCCATCTGACGGTTTAATTGTTGCTGAAGCTCGCGGGCAGAAGTCTTTTTGGGTTTTCCTTTACCACCGGGCTTATTGCAAGAACCGTTACCAGCTTTATTGCACTTCGATTGACTCTGTTTCTGCTGTTCCTGCATATCCTTCATGGATTCCATCAACATCAATGCAAGATTATTCATAGATGTCAAGGCGAACTGTTGGTTTTTCGAAGCAGAAGACATTCTGCGATTTTGCATCTCAGATTGGGAAGTCTCAATATTATTCTGGATTTTGGAAACTTCTTTCTGAATAAAGGGCTTTACAGCCGCTTGACGGCGAGCCAAAGCATTCAAGGAATCCTCAATATGCTTCATATTTTGCTTCACCTCAAACTGTTTGCGCATCACATCAGAAACCATAGACGAATAGGAAGACAACTTTTGAGAACGCTTCATCACATCTTCCTGATCGAAGGAAATCTTCACCAAATTGTCCAAAATCATACGCAAAGTGGCAATATCTTCCGTGATGCTTTCCAAAGCACTCTCATTGAAATCCTGCTCCATCTGTTCAGCCATCTGCTCTAAATCGTCGGCAGCTTTCTTTTGATTTTCAGCTGATTTAGAACGGTTATTTTTGTCCAGATTCTGCTGACTTTGCTGCATGTTCTGGTCAGCGTCCTTTTGCAATTCCTGATTATCTTTGAACTTTGTGGGATCCTCCAACTCATTATTGAGTTTCTTCATTTTGTTGATGTCCTTTTTCAGCTCATCATACTTTTTCTGAAGTTCTTGCTGGTTCTTCTGCAAAGATTCCTTACTATTTTGCTTATTTTCCGTTTTATCGGCATTCTTACGCAACTCATCCGCAAGATTTCGCATATTTTGAACTGCCTCATTCAGCTTTTTCTCCACTTCCAGCTGCTTATAAAGTTGCAATTGCTGGTCAAGAGATTGGTTAATATCCTCAGTGGACATCTTCATCTTATCAAGTTGCTGCTGAATTTGATCCTTATTCATGTTCTGCATCATCTGTTGCAGTTCATTCATCATTTTCTTCATCTCATCGTTGAGAATCTCATCCATACGTCTTTCGAGTTCTTGTTGTTTCTTCAGAATATCTTCATCAAACTCCTTATATTGATTCTCAACTTGGTTATGATTCTCCTGTTTTTGCTTGAGATCATTGATTTTATCCTGCAATTTCTGATACTCCTTCATCAGTTTTTCCAAGTCTTTCTTCTCTTGCCAAGACATTTCCTGTTCTTGACGCATCTTTTGCTGCAGTTTTTCAATCTCCTTAGCCAGATCCTTAGATTCCTTCATCAAATCCGAATATTCGGATCTGTTTTGTTCCTCCGATTTCTGTAAGTCGTTTTCGATTTCTTCCATCGTTCTCACCCGATAGTTTTGAACGGTAGATTTCGTCGATTTGGCACCATTAACTCCATCATTATCAAAAACTTGGAAGTAATAGTCAATTTGTTCGCCAGGATTAAGTGCCAACATATTCTGGTCAAAGTAGTAATAGAAATCCTGGATAGTCACACTATTCTGGATTTTGATAGGAACTACTATGTTGGAAGCCAAAACTTTACCATCTTTATCCAACTTGTTATACACAAACTGAAGTTTCGTGAAACCGTAGTCATCCTTGATATTGCCCTTGAAATAAATCCGGTCGTGGTAGGCGGAATCTTGCTGTGCCTGCACGTAAATATCAGGATACATGTCCTTTATCACTGTCACTTCATCCGTGAGCGTATCCTTACCCGTCATGAACTTGTTTTTATTCAAAACTGAATAGGTAAAGGAATTTCTGGCCGTTACATTGACCAAATAGTTGTCTTTTTCGGAAGAAATGGTCTTCTCGTTTTCATCAACAATCAGAATCAGATTATCGGAATTACGGGTAATAAAATTCCACGTAATCACTGTTCCTTCCGGAACCGTAATATTGCTCACATTCTCTAATTCTTCGTCTGGTTTGTTCAAATAGGACGGATAATGGAGGGATATGTTGAAGCCGAGCATCACAGGTTTTGGCAGGACATTAATCTGATAGATTGTAGAGGTTACTTCATCTGTATTAATTTGAAAATCAGTACTTTGTTGCAAATTCGTAAAGGTGTAGGAAAACTCCGAATTGGCATTTTTCTGACACTTATAATTTCTGTTTTTGTACTTGATATAGACCTCATCAGGCACTTCACTGCCTTCTACTTTCACATTCACCGTAAAATCCTCATATTGGAAAGCGCTCAGAGAATCATTGGTGATCACAAACGAATACGGAGCCGGTTTCTCATAAACTTCATTGTAGTGGACAATACGTTTGGTAGATTCAGTAAATAATTCTTTCTTTATGGAAAATAGAACCAAGAAAACGGCAATAGGAAGCAACATCCAAAGGGCGAAACGCTTTGTTTTCTCCACAGGAATGGCTTGTACGAAAGAATAAGCCTTGAAAGAATCCACTTTACTATCGATGGCAGCAGAAAGCAAATCGTAACTCACATAATCGCCACGCTCCATCTGTTGCTGTAATTCAAAGAGATTCAGAAGTTTATCGTCAATCTGATTGAAATGTTTGCCTATAATCTTCGCCACTTCCTCATTGGAAAGCTGCTTACCCAAACCGGCAATCTTAAAAGCAGGGATGATAATATAAGCAATTCCAATACCTACAGCAAGTGCAATGAAAGAATAAAAGAGAAAAGAGCGGGTAAAAGTATTGGAATACGAAAAATATTCGAACAGGGAATAGACTATGAAAGTAGCCAATAAGACAATGACAAAGAAAATAATTCCTTTGTAAAGTTTGTTCAGGTAGTACTTTTTTAGAAAATGCCTGATCTTATCATTCAAAATCTGAATCTTTGATGAGCTCATTTGGATTGTCTTCGTAAGGGGGTTCGTAGGAAATATTGAAAAAATCAGAATTTTGATTTGAAAAATACTTGCTCAAAAGGCGGTTTCTTCCGAAAAAGCGTTTCACAAAGAAGAAACGGAAGAAGGAACCATTAGCCCTGTTAAGTTTGCTGCGTTTGGAAAACAGCGAATAGAGTTGCTTGGTTCTGGAAGGTTTAACCACCATGTTGGAAATCTGCATTTCCGAAAGCAGCAGTTTGGTAAGCGGAATGTTCACCGGACAGGCAGCCGAACATGCGCCGCACAATGTCGTATGGGAAAAGAGATGCTGTGTTTGGTTGTATTTGTCGAAACTGTTCATTTTAACCAGTTCAATCGGAGAGATACCATCATGGGCGGAAGCCACGGGACATACCTCCAAACAACGTCCACATTGGATACAATAGAGCGACTCTTTCAACAAATCTGAGGAAATAATATCCTCTATACCATTAAGATACAAGATAACAGACACATTCATGGGTTCCTGGGAGACCGGTTGGTCAGACAGGAACGAAAGATTGTTCGGACATACGTATTGCAAGCCGTTTTTGATGATTTTCACATCATGTGGCATATTATCCTCTTTTGCCAGATATTTAAGTGCGGTAAAGAAAGAAATATCTTGCTGACTGGTAATGACTTGGTCAATATAGACAATGACCGCCATCTTTTTGGTCTTATTGAAGCAACAGGCCGACTTTTTGTCCAGCATTACCAATCCGCCGTTCTCGCTAATGGCGAAATCGGCATCTACCACGAGCATATCCACATCATCCGATGATTCTTCCAGCTTTTCAACAGGAACCGCTTCCACTTTGTTATGGAATGTGCTCTCCAAAGGAAGATTGGAATCGAAACAAACCCTGCGTAGAGAACCAGCATCAATTAGCGAATTCACATTGTCAAACAACGAGTTACGGTCTTTCGCCCAGAGAACGTTCATTCCGTTTTTCATCAGAACATTCTCCAAGGAGAGCAAATGTTTATCCATATCGTCAAAATAGTTATGACGAATGGCATACGCTTTTTTACGGATGCTCTCAAAATCCTGGTCAAATAGCGGCGAATTCTTCATCAGAGGTCGATTTTGTCGATTCTTCTTTGATGTCTTCCGCCCTCAAACTCCGTATCAAAGTAAGCTTGAAGGGTGAGAAGGGCATTTTCAGTGGAGATGAAGCGGGCGGGCAGCACCACGATGTTGGCATTGTTGTGCTGTTTGGCCAAAGCTGCGATTTCAGGTGCCCAGCATAGAGCGGCACGGATGCCTGCGTGCTTGTTTGCCGTGATGGCCATCCCGTTACCGGTACCGCAAATCAGGATTCCCAACGAATCTGCATTATTCAAGACACCCTCCGCCACGGCGTGTGCGAAGTCGGGATAATCCACACTGTCGTGCGAAAACGTTCCCTTGTCTTCAAACTCAAACTTACCCTCATAATGCTTTATGACGGCTGATTTCAGGTCAACACCTGCATGATCCGATCCGATGAATATCTTCATTTTTTCCACTTTATATATTGGCTGCAAAAATACAAAAAAGATGAATGTCGAAACGACCCAATCCTTTCATTTTTTACGTCACCCATTTCTATTCTAAATGATTTAAATTTTGATTTCTATGACTATTAAGTCTGTTGAAAAGGTTGAAAGAAAATCCCAGAAAAATTTGGAAAAGTGAGTTATTAAAAGTAATAAACAGTCCAAAGTGAATAATGTTAATTCTAACTATCAGATTTCAAGAATGAATATACGCCCGACATTTTCTTTTTAAATTTTATCAGTGGATAAGTTTACGGTTTTTAACCGTGTCCAAAAGTTCAAAAATAATGTTCAAAAATCCCCTTTTTTGTGCAGTTTTTATTTATCCAATTTTTATGCACAGAGATTTCAAATCGTAACTTGCGTTATTTGGATAACTCGTCATTTTATAAACATTTTTATGTTGGTAACCTCCTAATTTTCTCATACTCATTTCTTTGTTTATATGTTTGAAAACTCCTTATTTTATTGGTGTTTTGCCGCAATTGACTGCATATAAAATCGTTGCACGATTTACGATGAAGAACGATGAATAAAACGATGAAAACCGATGAAAAAAGACGATGAATTATCATCGTCTTTCATCGTCTTTCATCGTATATTCATCGTATATTCATCGTATATTCATCGTATATTCATCGTATATTCATCGTATATTCATCGTCATTTAACAGTACTTCCCTCTTTCACAGGTTTCTGCGGTTGCATAACTGAAAGAGAGCCGTCGGCGTTCTCGGCCATGAGAACCATACCGTGTGAATCCACGCCCTTGATGTTTTTAGGTGCAAGGTTGATGAGCATCAGCACTTGTTTGCCAACCAAATCCTCCGGTTGGTAATATTCTGCAATGCCGGAGATGATTTCGCGAGTATCTACGCCGGTATTTACCTTGAGTTTCAACAGTTTCTTGGTTTTAGCCACCTTTTCGGCTGCCAAAACGGTGACCACTCTAATATCCATCTTCTGGAAGTCATCAAAGGTGACATCCTCTTTAGCCGGAACAGCTTCCGCATTGGCCACTTCGTTTTGCTTCTTGGTGTCCTGCAGTTTCTGTACTTGTTTGGCAATGGTCTCATCCTCAATCTTTTCGAACAGATATTCAGCCGGATTCAATTGAGCACCAGCTTTTAACAGATCATGACGACCGCCGTCTGCCCAATTCTTGTTGTTTATATTGAGCATTTTCTGCAATTTTTGTGCGGTAAACGGCAGGAAAGGTTCGCAAAGGATGGATAGAGAAGCGCAAATCTGCAACGAAATGTGCAAAATGGTTTTGACGTATTCTGGATCCTCTTTTTGCTTTTTCCAAGGTTCAGTGTCGGTGAGGTATTTGTTGCCGAGACGGGCCAAATTCATCAGCTCAGCTTGTGCTTCACGGAACTTGTAATGTTCAATGGAATCCGCAATAATGGCAGGGAATTTGGCCATTTTTTCGATGATTTCCTTCTCATAATCAGTAAGTTCCCCGCATTCAGGGACGATTCCACCGTAGTATTTGTGGGAAAGCACCACTGTTCTGTTGACAAAGTTGCCGAAAATAGCAAGCAGCTCATTATTGTTTTTGGCTTGGAAATCCGCCCAAGTGAAGTCAGCATCTTTGGTTTCCGGTGCAATGGAGGTAAGCGTATAACGCAGAACATCCTGTTTACCAGGAAAATCCTCCACATATTCATGTGCCCAAACTGCCCAGTTGCGAGAAGTGGAAATTTTGTCGCCTTCGAGATTAAGGAATTCATTGGCGGGCACATTATCGGGAAGAATGTAGTCGCCATGCGCTTTCAACATGCAAGGGAAGATGATGCAGTGGAAGACAATATTGTCCTTACCGATGAAGTGCACCAGTTTAGAGCTTTCATCCTGCCACCACGGTTTCCAATCGGTATTGTGCGCCTTAGCCCATTCCTTAGTGGCTGAAATATAACCGATTGGAGCATCGAACCAGACGTAGAGTACCTTGCCTTCAGCGTTTTCCAGCGGGACTTTCACACCCCAGGAGAGGTCGCGGGTGACGGCACGAGGCTGCAGACCTTGCTCAATCCATGACTTACACTGACCATAAACCGTCGGTCTCCAATCCGCTTTATGTCCTTGTAGAATCCATTCTCTCAACCATCCATCATATTCATTCAATGGAAGATACCAGTGTTTGGTCTCTTTCAGCACAGGCGTGTTGCCGCTGAGTGCTGACTTCGGGTTGATCAAATCTGTAGCACTGAGGGAGGTACCGCAAGCTTCGCATTGGTCGCCATAAGCGTGCTCGTTGTTGCAGTGCGGACAAGTACCCGTGATGTAGCGGTCGGCAAGGAACTCATGTGCTTCCTCATCATAGTATTGTTGAGATGTTTTTTCAATCAGTTTGCCGTGATCATACAGATATTTGAAATATTCAGCAGCTGTTTCGTGGTGCGTGGGATTTGACGTACGGGAGTAAATATCGAACGAGATGCCGAGGTCTTCGAAAGATTTCTTGATAATGGCATGGTAGCGATCGACAATATCTTGGGGGGTCACGCCTTCTTTGCGGGCCTTGATGGTAATGGGCACGCCGTGTTCGTCGGATCCGCCAATGAAGAGCACTTCCTTGCCGTTGTTGCGCAGGTAGCGCACGTAGATATCTGCGGGCACATACACGCCGGCGAGGTGTCCGATATGCACGGGACCATTGGCGTATGGCAGCGCGGAAGTAATGGTGTAACGTTTTATATCTTTCATATTATCAGTATTTTAGTGGTTATTGTTTTGATAAGTTGAAAAGTGCAAAGATAGAATTTTTTAGGTTATACTGTTAGATGGTTACACGGTTAATTAAGGGGTGAGTTATGAATATTGACCTGTTTATAACTAAATTATTTTTCAGAAATTGAAAATGTTAAAAAAAGCTAATTTTGCACTTTCAAAAATTAATCACTTAAAAACCAAAAGTATGAAAAAGATTTTTACAACAATGGTTATTATGCTTGCAGTTGCAAGTGTTGCGTTCGCACAACCGCGCGCAATCGGTGGTCGTATTGGTTACAATACTGAATTTTCTTATCAACATTCCATCACGGATGGTATGTATGTGGACTTAACTGCTGGTCTCGGTAATGCTTGGTCTTATTGGGCATACGCAGATGCTACTGCTTCTTTCGATTGGGTTTTCAATATTAAAGGTATTTGGAATTGGTTTGTAGGTCCTGCTGCAGGTCTTGGTATCGGTTATGGTGCTAATTACAGAGATAATAATTACATGCCATTGCGTGTCAATGTAGGTGGACAAATTGGTTTCGAATGGGAATTCGGCATTCCGTTGAACCTCACAGTTGACTGGCGTCCTATGGTTAATGTCCTTGGATTTAATAACACTTATTATGCTCCTTGGAGTGGTTTGTTTAACTTCGGCGTTGGTCTTCGTTACAGATTCCACTAATAGTTGTTTTGCAAAGAATTAAACAGAACGCCGGTTTTCTTAATCGGCGTTTTGTTGTTTTTGGTAATTAGGCAACAGGCAATATGAATTATAAACTCGTATCTTCCTACGAACCGTCGGGCGACCAGCCTGAGGCCATCAAACAGTTGGTGGCGGGGTTGAACCGTGGCGACAAGGCGCAAACGTTGCTTGGAGTCACGGGATCGGGCAAGACATTCACCATAGCCAATGTGCTGAACCAGGTGAATCGTCCGGCATTGGTTTTGAGTCACAACAAGACCCTCGCTGCACAGCTTTACAGTGAGTTTAAGCAGTTTTTCCCGGAAAATGCGGTGGAATACTACGTTTCTTACTACGATTATTACCAGCCTGAAGCCTATATCCCGACCACTAATACTTATATTGAAAAGGATCTGTCCATCAACGATGAGATTGAGAAACTGCGGCTGCATACGACGGCCGCACTGATGTCAGGTCGCCGCGATGTGATTGTAGTTGCTTCAGTATCTTGTATTTACGGTATTGGCAATCCAGAGGACTTTTCCAAAAACGTGATTCATCTGCATACGGGGATGAAAATTGATCGTAACGCGTTGTTACTCAAGTTCGTGTCCAGTCTTTATTCTCGTACGGAACTTGATTTGCAAGGCGGACAATTCCGCGTGAAGGGTGATACGGTGGATATTTTCCCGCCCTATAGCGAACACGCCTATCGCATTATCTTTTGGGACGATGAGATTGAGTCATTGGCTGTTATAGAAGCGGCCACAGGCGGGGTCATCACCAAAGAGGAGAACATTGTCATCTATCCCGCCAGCATTTTTGTCACGACACAACAGACCATGAATGAGGCAATTAACCAAATCACGCTAGATTTGGGTGAGCAGCGCGACTACTTCAAATCCATCGGTAAACATTTGGAAGCCAAACGGTTGGAAGATCGTGTGACGTATGATATCGAGATGATGAAGGAGTTGGGATACTGCTCAGGCATTGAGAACTATTCGCGCTATTTTGACAAGCGCGAACCGGGGATGCGGCCGTTCTGCATTTTGGACTTTTTCCCTGACGATTTTGTGCTGGTAATTGACGAAAGTCATGTCACGGTGCCGCAAATCGGAGCTATGTATGGCGGTGACCGTTCCCGTAAAATCAACCTTGTGGAGTACGGATTCCGATTGCCCGCGGCTTTGGACAACCGACCGTTGAAGTTCGACGAATTCGAGGCACTGGTCGGGCAGACCATTTACATGAGTGCCACGCCAGCAGACTATGAATTGGAGCAGTCGGGCGGCATCGTGGTGGAGCAGGTGGTACGGCCCACGGGACTGTTGGATCCGCCTATTGAAGTACGACCCGCGACCAATCAGGTTGATGATCTGCTCAATGAGATTGAGGATACAGTGGATAAAGGCGAGCGTGTGCTAGTGACGACATTGACCAAGCGCATGGCCGAAGAGTTGAACACTTACCTCATAAATATCGGAATCAGAGCCTGTTACATCCATTCAGATGTGGAAACGTTGGATCGGGTGGAGATTCTGCAGAACCTGCGTGCCGGTGCCATTGACGTGTTAGTAGGTGTCAACTTGTTGAGAGAAGGTCTTGACTTGCCGGAGGTCTCCTTGGTGGCCATCATGGACGCCGACAAGGAGGGTTTCCTGCGCAATGTGCGCTCGCTGACGCAGACGGCCGGTCGTGCTGCGCGTCACGTGAACGGGCGGGTGATTTTCTATGCCAACAAGATCACCAAATCGATGCAGGCGACCATCGATGAGACTAACCGTCGCCGTTCCAAACAGATAGCCTACAATGAATTGCATCATATTACCCCAAAAGGAGTGGTGAAATCCGATGAGATGTTGCTTACGGGCATGTCTGGCGAGAATGGAAAAGCCAAGAAAAGTGTCGGACAATATGTGCAGAAAGAGAAGAAATTGCCGTCTGTGGCGGAAGATATGTCCATGTACAACGTGGAGCAGCTGGAGAAGAAGAAGAAAGAGTTACGGAAGAAGATGGACAAGGCCGTGAAGGAGCTCGATTTTGATCTTGCCGCGCAGTGCCGGGATGTCATCATAGAGATTGAAAACCGCATTCGGGAATATTAACCCGTTGATTCGACCTTTTTATTATTTTTGCGGCATAGTTTGTAATTACGTAAGTTGCTCAAATAAAGGATATTGGTTATGAATACGATGAAAGAAAAGGAAGAAGAGTTAATCCAGGAGTTCGAAATGTTCGATGACTGGATGGACAAATACAATTATATAATAGAGTTAGGGAAGGATTTGCCGATGATTGATCCGCAGTTCAAAACGGAGGAATTTTTGATCAGCGGTTGCCAGTCACAGGTGTGGTTGCATCCGGAATACAAGGATGGCAAGCTCTATTTTTCCGCTGATAGCGATGCTATTATCACGAAAGGTATTGTCAATTTGTTGATTAGAGTGCTGTCAGGACATACCCCGCAGGAGATTCTTGACAACGATTTGTCCTATTTGGATGCTATCGGACTCAAAAACCACCTCTCCCCCACCCGATCCAACGGATTGGCCTCCATGATCAAACAAATCAAGTTATATGCGTTGGCATGTACTGCAAAAGAAGCCTAAACTTTAAGAGAATGAAAAAAATAGCCGTTATTTTATGCACAATTGCAGGCATTTTATGCTTTGCTTCTTGTGGAATGAAGGAATGCAATTGTATTTCCACCAATGTGGTTACGTTGAATGACAGTATCATAAGCAATGAGATCGATACAGTGAACAATTTCACGCGTGGCGATTGCGAATCCTTCAACAAAGATGAGACTTTTGACATGGATTCTGTAAGACATGTCCACCATGTTGTACTGTGTAAGGAAAATTAGCTTTTATTTCGGTTAATAATTGTTAAAGAGAGTAGGATGAGCAGAGGAGTCGCATTAGTGACAGGTGCTGATGGAGGGATGGGCCGGATTCACGTTCGGGAGTTGGCCAAGGCGGGTTATGAGGTGATTATGGCCTGCATTGACGAGGCTGCCGCGCAACCCGTGATGGAGGAAATTCGCAAGGAAACGGGCGGTACGTTCCATGTTATGTCGCTGGATCTCGGCAATTTGTCGGATATTGTGCGTTTTGCCGATGAGGTGAAGAGCCGTTTCCCCTCTTTGCAGATTTTGCTCAACAATGCCGGAGTGCTGCCCAGCCATGCCAAAACCAGTGTCAACAACATTGAATACACGGTGGCTGTCAACTATCTGGGACACTACACGTTAACGAATCTGCTGCATCCGATTATGGGGAAAGGGACCCGCATCGTCAGTATGATTTCTCTTTCCTATATGATTGCCAAAATCACCCCGGAGATGTTTACTCCGAAGACGCAGCGGGAATACGACCGTTTCAAGGCGTACGCCAATTCCAAACTTGGGCTCTACTACTTTATGCTGGACGCTTCTGAAGCGTGGAAGGAAGAGGGTATCTGTTTCAATGTTGCCGATCCTTTTATCGTGAGTACCAACATTATACGGATGGATAACAAAGTGGTCGATACGTTGTGCGATTGGATTTTCCGTCCGTTGATCAACACGCCGGAACAGGGTGCCGCCACGATGTTAGCGGCCGCTATAGATCCTCAATATCAGAATGTTACGGGAAGAATTTTCAAGAATTGCAAACCAGCTCCACATAAAAAACGTTTTTACCGGAATACAGAACAGCGTAAATTGTTGAGAGAGTTGACGTTGCAGATTCTTGCTGAAAACCATATTGCCTTATGATCATACCTCCATATCTGGTTCCTGGCGATACGGTGGCGTTGGCCGCCCCCGCCCGTAAGATTTCCGAACAGGAAATTCTACCCGCTGAGAATTGGCTCAAAAGCGAGGGTTTTAACGTTTTTTATGACGATAGACTTTTCGCCGAGGAGCACCAGTTTGCAGGCAGTGACCAGGTGCGAGCCGACTATTTCCAAAGTCTGTTGGACAACGATGATGTAAAATTAATTTGGTGTGTCAGAGGGGGTTATGGTTCTGCCCGTATCATCGACCGATTGGATTTCACCCACTTTCGTCAGCATCCAAAATGGATATGCGGTTATAGCGACATCACCGTTTTCCACAGTCATATTCAGCGGCATCTGAATACGGCCACGATTCATGCCACGATGCCCATCAATATCACGGATGAAAGATTGCAAAGCTTTGCTACTCAGAGTTTTTTGTCGGCCATTAAGGGTCAAGATTTGATTTACGAGTTGCAAAATCACCCTTTGTCACGTCTTGGGGAGTTTACCGGAACCTTGACGGGAGGTAACCTTTCCATGCTCTATTCGTTGATGGGGTCTCCGTCGGATGTGGATACAACGGATAAAGTCCTTTTTTTCGAAGATTTGGACGAATATCTCTATCATATCGACCGTATGGTGCTCAATTTGAAGCGTAGTGGGAAGTTTTCGCATATCAAAGCATTGCTGGTCGGGCATTTGAGTGATATGCACGACAACACGATTCCTTTCGGAAAGACGGCCGAAGAGATTGTCGCCGACTATTGTCAGGATTTGGACTGTCCGGTGGTGTTCAATGTGCCTGCCGGTCATTTGGCCGATAACCGCGCCCTTCGTTGCGGATGTAAAATCGAGGGCTATTTTCAAGATAATAAGTTTATAATCAATAGTTTGAATCATGATTAGCACGTTCCTTTTCAAATACGTATATCGTTTGAAACCCATTCCCTACCCTAGACCAGAAGGCACCCTTCCCAAAAGCGTTCTGATGATGGCGCCGCACACTTCTTTGATGGATTTCATTATTGGATTGTCGGCCATGCAGTATTATGACTTGCATGCCAGCACTATCATCAAGAAGGAGTTTTTCTTCTTCCCGTTAAATCTGATACTGAAGAAGTTAGGAGGCATTCCTGTGGATCGGAAGCATGCTCGGAATTTCGTGGACTATGCCGCCAATATCATCAAGGAACGTGACCGTATCACGTTGATTATCTGTCCGGAAGGCACTCGCAAGAGGGTAGAGAAGTGGAAACGCGGATTTTACCAGATAGCGATGGAGGCCGGTGTGCCGATCTGTTTGGGCTATATCGATTACAAGACGCGCACGTGCGGCATCATGTCCATTTTTGAGCCGACGGGCGATTACGAGAAGGACATTCAGGAAATCCAGGCGCAATATTATGGCCTTGAGGGTTATCGCAAGGGGCAGTTCAATTTGGAGGACAAGCCTCACGCCCACCCCGAATGGTACAACTTATAATACTTCCGAAACGGCGGCTTTCAGTACGCGAATCACTTCGTTAACCTGCTCGTCGCTGAGGTCGTAATAGACAGGCAGACTGATTTCGCAAGCATATTGGCGATACGCGTTAGGATAGTCTTGAATATTGAATCCTAACGACTTATAAGCGGTCAACATGGGCAGCGGAATGAAATGTACATTGGCGGCTACCCCATTTTCAGCCATCTTCACGATTATTAAGTCGCGCTGTTCTTCCGTGATATGGTTTACCCGTAACGTGAACACGTGGTACGAAGATTGTTTCGTCGGTGTGACGTATGTGGGCACACGGAAGCGTGGGTCATTCGCAAATGCTTGATTATAAGCGTCAAAGATTTTCTTGCGTTTAGGTAGGATGTTTTGGTCATAGCGTGCCAGTTCCACCAAACCCATGGCAGCGGCCACGTCGGTCATATTGCATTTGTAGCCGATGGTGCAGACATCGTAGCGCCAGGATCCGGCTTTCGTTTTCGTGAAGGCGTCTTTAGTTTGGCCATGCAGGGAGAGCGTGTTGAAATCTTTTTTGATGCTCTCGGAGTGGAAGGTTTCGGGCAGGTTGAGGCAGATGGCACCGCCTTCTGCCGTGGTCAGGTTTTTGACCGCGTGAAAGGAGAAGACGGAGATATCGGCCACGGCACCAGTGTGTTTTCCTTGGTAGTAAGCGCCGAGGGAGTGGGCTGCATCGGCCAGAATCAGGATGCGTCCCAGCGTGCTTTGGCAGTCGTTGGCTGGACGAAACAGTTTCCGAATTTCCGGCTCGTTCACCAAATCAAGAATTTCTTGGTAATCACAAGGCAAGCCGACGATATCCACCGGCATAATCACCTTGGTTTTAGGGGTGATGGCTTGTCGAACCTTGTCCACGTCGATGAGCAGGTCATCATTCACATCGACGAGAACCAGTTTGGCACCGCAGTGCAGCACCACTTCGGCGGTGGCGGTGTAGGTGTAGGCGGGGACGATCACCTCATCGTCGGGCCCGATACCGAACCAGCGAAGGGCGAGCTCCATGCCGGCGGAAGCGGAGTTGACGCATTCGACATGTTGGATACCGCAGTATTCTGCCAGTTTCTGTTCAAAGAGTTTGGTGCGCGGTCCAGTGGTGATCCATCCAGAGCGGAGCGCGGAGACGACTTCTTCGATGATCGCGTCATCGATATGAGGCGGTGAAAAGGGTATATTCATTGTTAAGGGGTGATTCGTTCTAATTTTTTTGCTTTTTTCTCTTTGCTGTTCTTGGCCAATTCCTCAAAGTCGAGGGCGAGATCAAAACAGTTCGGAATAGCGCCGATAGCGTAGTGGAGTCGGGAGAAACCAACTCTTATACCTTTGATGTTCAGTCTGATACCGTATGAAAAACCTGCCAAAGACTTTCGGGAAATTACGCGCATTTCCTGGTGGACATTATGATTGTAAGCCACCTGTATAGAGAAATACTTGATGGGTTCCAATTCCAAGCCGATGACGAAATGGCGGAAGAAGTTGTCCGCAAATTGCGCTATCTTGGAGGGGTATTGAGGTTCGCCGGTGATAGCATCGGTGCTGATGAATGGATTGTCTTGGCCGTAATAGTTCATGTTCCAGCGGTAGAGGGAGTGGAGGGAGATGTGGTAGCGGATGGGGACGTGTTTCAGCCGTTGTGACAGCGCGAATTGGATGTCAAAAGGCAGATTTTCGAAATTGCCTGGAGCGTAAGACTTCACTGGGCCGCCAATATTCTTAAACAACAATGTGAGAGACAGATTGCTAGCGGTGTCAAAATAGCTGCCGGCGACATCCACGGCCAGTCCGGCGGAATAGTAGGCATCGTAGTGGCTGAAGATGGTCTTGAGGTTCGCGCCGACGGCGAAATGGTTGGAAAGTTCGCGACCCCAGCCAATGAAAAGGGCGTAGTCGCCGGCGGTGAACTTGCCGGTTTCAATGCCGTTTTCGTCCGCTCCCCGGAATGAGCCGTAGGTGAGGGCGCATACACCAGCCGAAAAACTGCCCGCCTTGTTGAAGGTGTGCGAATAGACTGCGGACATGGCGTTGCTGGTGGTGAAGTAGTCGGTGAAGTTCAATGCCAGCTGATTATGGTGGCGGTCGCTGACGTATGACGGGTTGGTCAGCATCAGCGTCGGGTCGTCATCATGAACGGAAATCAGATTGCCTCCCAATCCCATCAGTCTTGAAGAATAACTGAGGTTCAGGAAGTTATATATGTATTTACCGCCGGTTTGTGCCATTGAGGACATCCCGCCGACTGTAAACAATAAGATTCCTATAATGAGACTCCGCTTCATAAAAAATCAAACTGCAAAAATATCATTTCTTCCATTATCAATTCGTCTTTTTTCAGTTTTAAGAATTATTAAGAAAATAACGCCCGATTGATGAATATTATGTATATTTGCAGCCCTAAAAAAAGTATTTATGGCTGACAATAAGAATTTCACAATTGGAATCACACAGGGCGATATTAACGGTATCGGCTATGAAGTAATCATTAAATCGTTGAGCGACAACCGAATCATGGAGATGTGCACTCCGGTGGTTTATGGTTTGTCGAAAGTGGCCTCATATCATAAAAAGTACATGGAGTTGCCGGATTTTTCGTTCCAGTTCACGAAAACGGCCGAGCAGCTCTCCACAAAACGGCCGAATCTCATCAATTTGTATGAGGAGGAGGTGAAGTTGGATTTGGGAACTTCCACGAAGATTGCCGGTCAGATGGCGGAGCGTTCGCTATACGCGGCCGGCCGCGACTTGAAGAACAACCTCATCGACGCGATTGTGACGGCGCCCATCAATAAGAGTAACATCCAATCGGAGAAATTTGTCTTCCCTGGGCACACCGAGTTTTTCGACCACTACTTTGGCGGGAAGGAGCATCCGGCCACGATGATGATGGTTTCGGAGAACTTGCGTGTGGCGTTTGTCACCCACCATCATCCAATCGGCAAAGTGGCTGAAACCATTACTACCGAGTTGATTCTGAAAAAGTTGGAGATTGTGAATGAATCGTTGAAGAAAGATTTTGCGGTGAGCAACCCGACCATTGCGGTGCTCGCGCTCAACCCGCATTGCGGTGACGAAGGATTGATTGGCAACGAGGAAAAAGAAGTGATACAACCAGCTGTGGCTCAAGCTTTTCATGACGGTATTAACGCTTTCGGACCCTTCCCGGCCGATAGTTTCTTCTCTACGGGTGCTTATACCAAGTTTGATGCGGTTTTGGCCATGCATTACGATCAGGGCATGATTCCTTTCAAACTGCTCTCCAAGGATGGGGTGAATTTCACCGCCGGACTGCCCATCGTGCGCACGTCGCCAGCCCATGGCACTGCCTACGATATTGCCGGAAAGAATGTTGCCGACGCCCAGTCGATGCGCAATGCTATTTATTTGGCTATTGATATTTTGAGGAATAGAAAAGGGTTAACGGTTAATGGTTAATAGTCAATGGTCAAAGGTCAATGGTCAACCTAGTGATAGATATTGGCAATACGTTGCAGAAGTTGGCTGTTTTCGATGAAAGTGGGAAAATAGTCAAGTTTTTGCAAGAGAAACAGTTGTCGGTTCCGATTTTGGAGGAGGTGCTGGCCTGTTATCCGGTGCGGAGTGCAATTGTCTCTTCTGTCGGAAAGGATGACGAGGAACTGTTCCGTTGGTTGGGCTGTCGTGTCAAGTTGGTCCGTTTTTCTTCCGAGTGCCGTTTGCCCATCAACATGCGTTACGCAACGCCGGAGACGTTGGGTACCGACCGTATCGCCAATGCGGTGGGAGCCAATGCTTTATATCCTGGAGAAAATGTGCTCTCCATCATGGCGGGTACCTGTCTGGTGGCAGATTTCGTCAATGCTGACGGAGAGTATTTGGGTGGAAGTATTGCGCCGGGAATGCGGATGCGTTTCCAAGCTCTTTCGCAATTCACGGCTCGTTTGCCGTTAGTGGACCCTGAATCCATCGATTATTTCATCGGTGACGACACCCGAGGCTCCATTTTGTCTGGTGTCATCAATGGGATGGCGCGAGAAATTGACGGTCTGATTGCCCAATATGAGGAGGCTTTTTCCGGTCTGAAGGTGTTATTTTCGGGTGGTGATTCGGAGTTGCTCCAAAAATTCATAAAAAAACGTATATTTGCCGCCCCAAATCCGACCCTGTTCGGATTATATAAAATATTAATACTGAATGCTTCAGAAGATTGACCATAAAATATGGATGCTTTTGATTTGCTGCTTGTGCGTGTTCCATGTACAGGCGCAAAATGAGATCAGCCAGCCATACTCCAGTTATGGGGTGGGTTCGTTGAACCGTTCTTCCAATGGTGTGTTGGATGCCATGGGCGGAGTTTCGTATGCCATGCAGAATCCGTATTTCATCAATTTTCGGAATCCTGCGTCATACGCGGCTTTTGATTCTCTCTCGTTCATTGCCGATGTTTCTGGTTCGGTATATATGTCGAAGTTGAACCAGATGAAGATGCAGCAGAAGAACAACTACTTTCAACCCGGTTATATAGCCATTGGTTTGCCGGTGACCCGTCATTGGCGCACCAGTTTGGGTATATTGCCCTTCAGTTCAGTGGGTTACGATATTGAGGATGTACGGGTAGTGGATAATATCGGACCGGTCACCTACAAATACAGCGGTGACGGTGGTATCAACCAGCTTTACTGGGGTAATGCGTTCAAAATTTGTAAAGGACTCTCTATTGGCTTGAATGCCAGCTATATATTCGGTACCATCTATTCATATTCCAATACTGAATTTGATGGTTCCTACTTTACCAACAGTTATGTGCGTGATGCCTATCAGACGAAAGGTATCTATCTTGATGCCGGTTTGCAATATTTCTTCAATGCCGGTCCAAAGCATCGTATCGGATTGGGTGTTGTCTATAGCAACACCGCTTATATTTGGGCGAAAGAGAGTATTTTAGTCAACTCCTATAGCGGCAGTTATGTTTCCACGGCGACATACGATACTATATTGTATAAAGATGGCATTAGCGGCAACTTATATATCCCGCAGTCCGTGGGTGGTGGTATTAGCTACTGCTATAAGGACAAATTGACGGTTGCCACGGACGTGACGTGGCGGAATTGGGAGAAATTTGAATTCTTGAAACCGACGGATTCGTTGCACAACTCGCTTTCGTCATCCATTGGTTTTCAGTATATTCCGGATCCGTTATCCAACAAGTTCTTCAAAAAGCTGGCTTTTCGTTTGGGAAGCAAGTTTACCACCGGAGAATTGTCATTGCGCAATAAACCTATTTCAGAATATGGAGTCTGTATAGGCGTAGGATTACCCATAAACACGTTCAATACTCATTCGTCCATCAATATCATGTTTGAATACGGAAGAACTGGAACGATGGAGAACAATTTGGTACAGCAGAACTACTACAGAATCTCACTCTGCTTCATCCTCCAAGAACGTTGGTATCAAAGAGTTAAGATAGATTAATAAAGTAATAACCCTATAAAATAAAAGAAGAAATGAAAAAGATCTTAGCTGTCATCGTACTGGTTATCGGCGGAAGTTTCGCCTTCGCGCAGAAACCCTGCTCCTTCAAATACGGAGCAAATGAGGCTGATTCCTTGAAATGCCTTGAACAAATCACGAATTTCAGAACATTTTACAATGCCAAGAATTACAAAGATGCATACGAATCTTGGCAGTATGTCATCCAAAACTGCCCGTGCTCTTGGGACGGCATTTACACCAATGCACAGACGTTGTTCCAGAATCTTATCAAGGATGAGAAGGATTCTGCACATCGCGAAGTGCTCATCGACTCTTTGATGTACACCTTCGATGTCCGCAGCAACCATTTCCCGGAGAAGTTCACTCCCGGTTCCGGTCTGGGCTTCAAGGCTTACAACACGATGAGATATCGTAAATCTCAGTATGAGCAGGCATACACATGGTTTGTGCAGTCTGTCGAAATGGAGAAGGAGAACACGCAACCCGCCATTTGGGACACGTATTATCAGTTGGCCGAGAATATGACCAAGGCCAAGAAAGATACCTCTATCGTGATTGAGGCCTACGAGCGTGCCACCGACTACCTTGATCTTTCTATCTTGAATGCCACCAAGGCTTACGAGCAGAGCGCTGATGCGTTGGAAGCTTTGAATGCCCAACTGGAAAAAGGTGAAATTGACCGTATGGCTTACGACAAACAGGCCAAGAAGTTGACTTCCGACACTACCCGTCAGGCTAAGCTCATCGTCAACTACCGCAAAACGTTGGTGAAGATCAACAATGCTGTGACGCCTTACGCTTCTTGCGAAGTTTTGGAGATGCTCTACACCAAGAAGTTCGAAGAAATCAAGGGTGATTTGGCCGCTGTCAGCAAAATGGTGAACACCATGTTCAAGGGCGGTTGCACCAACAGCCAGGTCTTCCAGGACGGTCTGTCCATTCTGCATAAAGCCAGCCCGAGCCGCAACACGGCCTTCATGATGGGTAACCTCATGCTCAAGAATTATGCTACGAACAAGACGGATGAGAACTTCACCGCTACTGTTGACTACTTCAAAGAGGCTGTGAAATTGAGTGAGACGCACGAACAGAAAGCTGACGCCAACTACATGCTGGCTCTCGCATATCAGCTGAGAGGTGCCAACTCCGAAGCCCGTGCCGCCGCTTACGAAGCCCTCAAGTCAAAACCCGATATGGGCAAGGCATACATCTTGATTGGAGACCTCTACTCTCGTGGATGCTCTGGCGACAATGAGGTTCCTGGTGCATACGCTTGGGCTGCTGCCGATAAATATGCCAAGGCTGTCGCTGTTGATCCTTCTTGCGCCAACGATGCCAACAACCATCGTTCCAAACTGAGATTCCCCAGCAAGGATGAACTGTTCAAACGCGGTCTGAAGAGCGGTGATGTCGTTCACGTGGGCTGCTGGATCCAAGAGAATACGACTGTGAGATAATCTCATGTCTTTCAGACTAAAATACGCATTCAAAAGCATCATAATCGCCTCGTGCATTATGATGCTTTTTGCTGCTTGTAAATCTTCGGAAAAAAAATCCGAACTTTTTGAATATAATGGCAAATATCCTGACGAATCGGCTCAGAATATGACGATCACCGTCAGCGATTCCGGGCGCACGAGTTTCATTGTCACCACGCCGATGTTCAACCGCTACAACGGGGACACTTCTTACGTGGATTGTCCGGAAGGGATCACCATTACCTCTTTCAACGATTTTGGGCGCAAGCAGGCCATCATTACGGCGAATTACGCGTGCCAGATCAATAACAATCTGTTCAAGGCCACGGACAATGTGGTCATTTACGATATTATCAATGGGGATTCTGTGATTACCGATGAGGTAATTTGGGACCAGCGCCGGCGCAGCATCTACTCCACGAAGTCGGTGAAGCAGGTGAAGCGGGACGGATCGGTGAATTACGGTGACGGTTTTGATGCGGACGAGCGGTTTACGAAATATACGATCATCCACCCGCACGGGGAGATGGTGGGGTATGATTTCTGACGATGAAATGCGATGAAAAACGATGAAATGCGATGAAAAACGATGAAATG
>Ga0247610_10002314_pt1 | contig 22200 bp, 21 predicted proteins | sample 174DNAGHGhighgp2_FD_193483 | JGI IMG/M metagenome (GOLD analysis project Ga0247610, IMG submission 193483) | Sheep rumen microbial communities from Palmerston North, Manawatu-Wanganui, New Zealand - 1742 DNA GHGhigh gp2 | ecosystem: Host-associated > Mammals > Digestive system > Stomach > Rumen...
GTTTTAAATAGTTCCATTATTTCTTCTTTACTTTTAGAAGATAATTCTTTGTACTCTAAATCATTATTCATTATTCTCACATCCTACAATTATTTTACCATAAAATTAAATGATTATATTATTGAATGTGACTTAATTTAAAAAGACTAGATTTCTCTAGTCCTTTATTTGTTTAATTATTTACTTTCTTTTTCTTTGATTGCAGCTTGTGCAGCAGCTAATCTAGCGATAGGAACTCTGAATGGTGAGCATGAAACATAAGTTAAACCTACTTCATGACAGAACTCAACTGATTGAGGATCTCCACCATGTTCTCCACAGATACCTAATTTAATATCAGGTCTTGTCTTTCTTCCTAATTCAACAGCCATCTTAACTAATTTACCTACACCATGTTGATCTAATTTAGCAAATGGATCTTGTTCATAAATTTTATTTTCATAGTAAGAACCTAAGAACTTACCAGCATCGTCTCTTGAGAAGCCAAATGTCATTTGAGTTAAATCATTTGTTCCGAATGAGAAGAATTCAGCAGATTCAGCGATTTCATCAGCAAGTAAAGCAGCTCTTGGAATTTCAATCATTGTACCAATGTGGTATGCAATATCTGAATTCTTTTCTTTCTTAACTTCTTCAGCAGTTTCAACTACTATATTTTTAACGAAATCTAATTCTTTCTTTTCTCCTACTAATGGAATCATTATTTCAGGAATAATATCAAATCCATCTTCTTCTTTAACTTCAATTGCAGCTTCCATTAAAGCTCTAGTTTGCATCTTAGCAATTTCAGGATATGTAACAGCTAATCTACATCCTCTGTGACCCATCATTGGATTGAATTCATGTAATTCATCACATACTTCTTTAATGTGTTCTACAGTCATTCCCATAGCTTTAGCTAATGCTTCCATTTCAGCGTCAGTTTTTGGAACGAATTCATGTAGAGGTGGATCTATATAACGAACTGTCATAGGAAGTCCTTTTAATTCTTTATACATAGCTTTAAAATCACCTTTTTGATAAGGAATTAATAAATCTAAGTATTTTTCTCTATCTTCTTGAGTTTCAGATAAAATCATTCTTCTTAAGTTGAAGATTCTTTCTTCATCAAAGAACATATGCTCAGTTCTACATAAACCAATACCTTCAGCTCCTAATTCAATAGCTTTGGCTGTATCTTTAGGAGTATCAGCATTAGTTCTTACTTTTAATGTTCTGTATTTATCAGCCCATTCCATAACTCTTCCGAATTCACCAGCGATAGTTGCATCAACAGTTTTGATTTCACCATCATAAATGTTACCAGTTGAGCCATCAATTGAGATTACATCTCCTTCATGGAATGTCTTACCTGCTAATGTAAATTGTTTATTAGCTTCATCCATGATGATGTCTCCACATCCAGATACACAGCAAGTTCCCATACCACGCGCAACAACTGCAGCATGTGAAGTCATTCCTCCACGAACAGTTAAGATACCTTGAGCAGCTTTCATACCAGTAATATCTTCAGGAGAAGTTTCAAGTCTAACAAGTACAACTTTATTTCCTTTTCCACCGATACCTTCTTTTTCTGCATCTTCAGCAGTAAATACGATTTTACCACATGCAGCTCCTGGAGAAGCTCCTAAACCTTTACCAATTGCAGTTGCAGCTTTTAATGCTTGTACATCAAATTGTGGATGTAATAATGTATCTAAGTTTCTTGGATCAATCATTAAAACTGCTTCTTCTTCAGTACGCATTCCTTCATCAACTAAATCACAAGCAATCTTTAATGCAGCTTGAGCAGTTCTCTTTCCATTTCTTGTTTGTAACATATATAATTTACCATGTTCAACAGTAAATTCCATATCTTGCATATCTCTGTAATGAGATTAAGTGTTTTACAAACTTCTTTAAATTGTTCAAATGCTTCAGGGAATTTTTCTTCCATTTCAGCAATCTTCATTGGAGTTCTAACACCAGCAACAACGTCTTCACCTTGTGCATTTGTTAAGAATTCACCAAATAAACCTTTTTCACCTGTAGCTGGGTCTCTTGTAAATGCAACACCTGTACCACAGTCATCACCCATGTTACCAAATGCCATTGATTGAACATTTACAGCAGTTCCCCATGAATAAGGAATATCATTGTCTCTTCTATATACGTTAGCTCTTGGGTTATCCCATGATCTAAATACAGCTTTAACAGCTCCCATTAATTGTTCTTTTGGATCAGTTGGGAAGTCAGTACCAATTTTTTCTTTATATTCAGCTTTGAATTGATTAGCTAATTCTTTTAAGTCTTCAGCAGTTAACTCAACATCTTGTTTAACTCCTCTAGCATCTTTCATCTTATCAATTAATTCTTCGAAGTATTTTTTACCTACTTCCATTACTACGTCTGAATACATTTGAATGAATCTTCTATAGCAATCCCAAGCCCATCTTGGATTATTAGATTTTTCAGCTAATACTTCAACAACATCTTCATTTAAACCAAGGTTAAGGATTGTATCCATCATACCAGGCATTGAAGCTCTAGCTCCAGATCTAACTGATACTAATAAAGGATTTTCTTTATCTCCAAATTTCTTACCAGTAATACTCTCCATCTTACCAATGTATTCATTGATTTGACTTTGAATTTCTTCATTTATTTCTCTTCCATCTTCATAATATTGAGTACATGCTTCTGTAGTGATTGTAAATCCTTGAGGAACAGGTAAACCAATATTAGTCATTTCTGCAAGGTTTGCACCCTTACCACCTAAAAGTTCACGCATGTCTGCGTTACCTTCAGTGAATAAATATACATATTTTGTCATCTTTATTACTCTCCTTTTGTCTAACTACAATATTATAGCAATTAAAAACACACATTTTCAATATAAATGTGCGTTTTACATAGAAAAAATTTCTATTTTGAATATTCATTTATCAATTCTTCAATCCCTTCAATCGTAGCTAACTTTGTCCTATCAATTCTCGTTGGTTGAATATATATTCCATAGTCTTCTAATTTAGTAAATAATTCAATAAAAGAATACGAATCTAATAAACCACTTTCAATTAAATTAATATCTTTTTGAAATACTGCTTCATCTTCACATATTTCAAATAAAAGATTTGGTACATCTATTTTCATAGTTTACTCAATTCCTTTCTATCTACCTTTCCATTTTCGTTTATTGGAAAACTCTTAAGTATTTTAATGGTTTTAGGAATCATATAATTAGGTATTTTATTTGATAATTCTTTTTTTATTATATTAGGTGTTAAATTATCATCACATATAACATATGCTTTAATCGTTTTAACAATTCCTTCATCATTGTAAGAAGCAAGAGTAATACATTCTTTTACTCCCTCAATTTTATTAATATTATTTTCTATATCATTTAACTCTATACGATATCCCATATACTTTATTTGATTATCTAACCTTCCTTTGCAAAAAAGCATATTATCTTCAATATATCCTATATCTCCAGTTTTATAACAATTGATATTATTCTCTTTATAATATCCACCTTTTATATTTGATAAATATCCTCCAAAAACACTTTTACCTTTTAATACTATTTCGTCATTTACTATCGATACATCAGTAGCTAAATTGTTAATATCACCAACAGGTAAAGTATCGTATTTTTCTATCATTTCTTTTGTGATAGTTATAGCGCAAACTGCTGATGTCGCCTCAGTTGGTCCATATGCATTTATGATTTTAATTTTACTAAATCTTTCTGTTATTTTTTTAACTGTGTTTACTTCTAATTTTTCACCACACGAATAAATACACTTTAAATTAGGATAATTTAATTCATTAAACTCATGATTTAATAAACACATTTTTATAAATGTTGGAGTTACAACAATTAAATTAACCTCTTTTATTGTATCAAATACTATTTCCATGTCTTTTTGAATATTCATATCAATAGCATATAATGTATGACCATTACAAATGGAATAATAAAAATCTGCCACACTTAAATCAAAGCTAAAACTCGCTTGATTCAATACTTTTATATCTTTATAATCTTTTAATGGTTTTAGATTACTAATCCAATCAATAAAATTATTTAAATTATCATATGTTATAGGTACACCTTTAGCATCGCCTGTGCTACCGGATGTATAAATAATATATGCTATATCATTGTCATTTGATATTATTTCATTTTCTTTATATTTTTCTAATTCTTTTATTGATAAACAATCTATACCATCTATATTAAAATTTGATTCAGTTATTATTAAAGTAGATTGAACTGAATCTACTATTTTTTTTATTCTATATAAAGGCATGCATGTTCCGATTGGAACATAAGTTCTTTTGGCGATTAAACATGCAATAATAGATATAACAACATATATTTCTTTATAGCCATATATAATGACAGGTGAACTACCTTGTCTTTTTAATAAATCCGCTAAATTATGTGCTTTATTCCATAGTTGTTCATATGTAATTGATTCGCTATCATATATATAAGCATTTTTATTTGGATTTTTTTCGACTACTTTTTTTATTTTTTTTAACATTATTATCATCTCTTATTTGATCTTTAGGAATTAAAGAATAATCATATAATACTTCTGAATGGTTATCTAAAATTAATTCATTTTTTATTTCTTTTCCAGTAGATCTATCTATTATTATTCTATATACTTGAGATATTCTAAAATACTTTTTACCTTCTTTTTTAAAATGATGATTTTCTTCAACTAATTTATATCTATATGGCAATTCTTTTTCGCTTCTTAATTCACCACATAATTCACCATTTTCAACCCATACAAGAATTTGAAAATCTTGATCTGTATTATTTATAAAACGATAATCTAAATAATTATAAAAAACTGAAGTACCTGTCCCAAATGGTACTTTTCTTCTATCATCTGGAAATAAAGCATCTGAATGATGATGTAATTCAATAACTTCCAATGGACTATTTAAAACTAACCAATGAATCATGTTGGCCATTTGGCATAAACCACCACCATAGCCAGATGATAAACCATTTCTACCAATAACTAAACCTTCTTTATATCCTTGTTTTTTGGTTGCAGGTCCTAATGTTTTCCAATATGAAAATATTTCACCTGGATGTATAACAATACCATTTATTTTTTTGCATGCTAAATTAATGTTTGTTACTTTGTTTTCTTGAAGTTTCATATCAACTCCAACTAATTTTCTTAATAGAATTGAGGCATGACTTTTAACTATATTAGGTAATTCATCTTTTGAAAATGTCTTTGCTATGGTATATTTGCTAAAAAAATCTTTTAAATTTCTTAAAAATATTTCTTTTTTAACAGATATTTTATATGTAGTTGGACTTATATCGCAAAAGAGTTTTCTAGACATATTACCTCACCGCATTTCTATTGTTGTTTCTATAAAAATATTATATCATAGGATAAATATAATTAATAATTATTTTTAAAGATGAGGTGATAAAAATAAAATATTTAATAAGTAATATAAATGATTACAATTTTAATGAATTATGTATTTCACCTAGAATAAATAATAAAATAAATAACATGACTAATATAAATAGAAAAAAACAAACTATTATAGGCGATATTAACTTATCTTATTTAATAGATGATTATAATAATAAAATCATTATCTATAATAAATATGGTAAACCATATATAAAAGATGAAGATATATATTTTAATATTTCTCATTCGTATGATTATGTAATAAGTATTATATCAAATAAGGAAATTGGTGTTGATATTGAGAAAATAAGAAATATAGATAAAGATTCATTAAAATACTTTGCTACTGAAAATGAAATAAAATATATACTATCATCTAATAAGGATATTAATAAAAGAGCATTTGAAATATATACATTAAAAGAAGCTTATTTTAAAATGCTAGGAACAAATTTAAATAATATATTAGATATAGAATTTAATATCATTAATAATAAAGTAAAAAGCAATATAAATGATATAAATATAGGAGTTATAAATGATATTGATGGTTATATTATCTCCTATTGTGAAAAAAAGTAAGATATTTAATCTTACTTTTTATTGATTATTGTTATTTTGTGAATCTGTTGGTTGTTCAGGTTGTCCAACATTTTCAATTGGTTGTTGTATTACTTGTTCATTAGTAACTGAAGTATTAATTACACCATTAGTTTTTTTCTTCTTAACAACTATAATTACAACAATTGTACTTACAATTGCTAATGCTGCTATTCCTATTAATACTACAAAAGCAATTTTATCACTTTGGAATGAAACAACTTGATTTGAGTTTTGTGAATTTGTTTGTGAATTAGAATTAGCATCTGTAGCATTTGCATTAGTTGCATTTCCATCTGTTGCATCTTCATCTATATATTGTGTTGTTGTAGTTGTTATAAATACAGGAGATGTAGTCGTTGTGGTTGTAGTAGAATCACCTGTAAATGGATTTTCAGCATTTGCATCTGTCGCGTTTGCATCTGTTGCATTCGAATCTGTTGCATTCGCATTTGTAGCATTTGCATCCGTTGAATTATCATCATATGGATAATATCCTGATGCCGCATTAAATAAATATCCTTGTATTGATTTAATTGCACCAGCACTAATTCCGTATCCTACAAATATACCTAAAGCAAATATAAGTACTCCTGCAATTGCCAGCTTAAATGTATTCTTTTTGAAATTATCCATACCCTTCACCATCCATTATAAATCAATTTAATTATACAATACTTAATAATAAGATTAAATACTATTTTTTGTTTTTTATGATAGAAAAATGTAAACCCATCATTAACCAGAAAATAGGTGTAACAATAACTATTGATAAATTAAAACAATCTTGAATTAAATAACAAATTATTGCTATTAATAATATACTTGAATAAGAACTTATTTTTTTTATTCCATCTTTTATTTGATAATAAATAAATAATAAATAATTTATAGCTCCAACTATACCAATATTAATAAGCATAGTTAAATATACATTAGCAGCTGTATCATTGATAGTTACTGGTCCTAATTTAGCAATATCTGCAGTATATTTAGCCATAAATCTTACTGCAAAAGTATCAGGTCCAGATCCAAGCAACGGATACTCTCCTACTAAATTAATTGTTCTCTTCCATAAAAATACCCTATAAGTACCAAAGTTGTCATCAAAATTACCATGCAATAACTCATGTACTTCATATAAAATTCCACTTTTGAAATTGATTATATATAATCCAATTAAACCAACTACTCCACATGCAATTAACAATAGATAATAACATTTAATAATTTTTTTATTACTAGTAATATCATATTGTATATTTTTTAATGTTTTTGCAAGTATTATTAGTATTATTGAAATAACAATAAATAATGCTGCGAATTTAGTAAATTGATAATTAAAAACTATTTTACCAAGACTATAATAATATTTAGGGTTAATAATAATGTTAGTGCAATATGCCATCAAGATTGCAGATATAACAATTAATAATTTAGATAATCTTTTATTCGTTTGAAGAATAAAAGGAAATACAATTACAAAAGTTCCAAGCAGTGCTACTTTTCCACTTTGAACATCAATTATTCCAATAATAAATGCGCCTAAATAAATAGATAATATATGTAATACTTTTTCTAACTTATTATTATCTTCTAAAAAAATATATGCAGCAAAAGAAATTGGTAATAATAAACAATAAATAGCAGATAAAAAATCTATGTTACCTATAGTACTCATAAAACTAACATTGTGAGTACCTATACCATCTTGATACATATTAAATGGATTAAAACCTATATATTGTAATGTTGCAATAAAACTTAATAATATAGACGAAATTGAAAAATATAAAATATATTTTCTTTTAAATTTAGAAAAAATAGAAATACATAAAAACGATAAAGTATATAAGGAAACTAAGATTAAGCCTTCTCCTCTACCTACTCCAATAAATAAATTAGCCTTACTAAAATATGGAGATAAAAAACATGAGCATGTATTTACTAATAAAAATACTAATAGTAATAATTGTATTTTAGTAAATTTATAGTTTTTAAAATAATTTATTTTTTTGAAAATATAAAAATATAATAATACCAATAAATTAATTCCTAAATATGTAGAAGCGATAACAACATATGAATACCATTTTATTTCCATAATATGAAAAAATCCAGTTTTATCAACAATAAATGGAAATAATAAAACTAAAACAAATATATAAATATCTGCAATTACTTCAAGTATTATCTTTTCTTTTTTTAATTCATTTTTCATATATCTATCTACCTTACATAATTAAGTATACCATAAATAAATATAATTTATATAATACTTTAAACAATATAAAAACATACATTTTCATTATAAATGTATGTTTAATAATTACTCACAATCTAATTCTATCTTAATTGTGTAATCAGTTTTACCATATGGTTTACTTGGATAAACTATAACTTTAGAGTTTTTTAAATCACAAGATTTATATAATTCTCTAATACCAGGTGTTTCATTATCCATATCTTCTACTGTGAATGTATAACCTTTTGAAGCATTCTTTTTAATCTTTTTAGTTCCTTCTTTTTCATATACAACATCTTCATATTGAGTCTTTGCATATGTTTCAATGATAGTCTCTCTTGATCTATTCATTAAATCATCTGGTATATAATCACCAATATTAGCTACAAAACCTACTCCAACAATTGCTAATAAAACAATTGCTGCTATAGTAACTATCATATTAATAATAGATATTATTATACCTAATATAGCTAATACTTTACCTTTCTCTTCATATTGAGATGCAGAACCAATACCAATACAAGAAAATACTAAACCTAAAAAGCAATTAGTAAATGATATGAAAAAACCTGCTACTGCAAAACCATTCCATCTCTTCTTCTTCATTAATAAAACCTCCCTATAAGAATATTATATATTATGATTCAAAATAAATATACATTTTATTATTCTTATATAAGGCTACATTATTATTTTTATATTTATATAAAGTATATTCTTTATTACTATCTTTTTCTTGTTTAACTCCTGAAGATATCTTTTTATAAAGATTATCATCACATTCTATTACATCTATATCTAATACATCTTCTAAGTCTAATAGTTTATATTCATTATTTCTAATCTCTTCAATTGTATATGAATCTTCTATATCAAATTTACCTTGTTTAGTTCTTATTAAGTTATTCATAGTTGTTGGAATATTTAAATAATTCCCAATATCTCTTATTAAACTTCTAATATATGTACCTTTAGATACTAAACATTTAAATGTTACAATATCATCTTTTATTTCTAATACTTCTATTTCTTTTATTTCAACTTCTCTTTTAGGAAGTTCAACTTTTTCTCCTGCTCTTGCATAGTCATATAGTTTTTTACCATTTACTTTTACAGATGAATAAATTGGTACCTCTTGTTCATATTTACCTTTAAATGATTTTATTCCTTCAATTATAACTGAATTACCTAGTTCTACTTTTTCTTCTTTAATTACATCACCTGTAATATCTAATGTATCAGTAGATACACCTAATTTCATTTCCGCTATATATTCTTTAAATGTTGATGTTAAATCATCACAGAGTTTTGTATATTTACCAATTGTAACAACTAAAACACCTTGGGCAATTGGATCAAGTGTTCCTGTATGTCCAACTTTCTTAGTTCCAAATATATGACATATATCATTAACTACATCTCTTGATGTAACACCTTTTTCTTTATTAACTATTAAGATTCCATTCATTATTTCTTCAACTTCTTTTCCATGCTTGCTTGATAAACAATACCATGATTTACAATTCTTCTATTACTTATATCTATATCAGATAATTCAGGAAATAGTTTTTCTCTATCAAATGAATAAAGATATAATAACATTGTTTTTCCTTTTTTCTCTAATACCATGAATCCAGGTTCATTTTTAGGCATCTTACTCTTTTTATATTCATCTGATAATGTAGGAAGAGAAAAGTCATTTACAATAGGATGATTTTGTCTAAACATGTGATAGTGTCCTGCAAAGCTTATGTTAGCTCTCATGTCATTTATAGGCATGATATAACCAGCCATCTCATGTCTAATGCTTATTAACATCTTATACCATTTTAAATATGCTTTTTTAAATCCTAATACATCAAAGTCTTTTCTACTCTTTAACATATCTAAATATGTTTCATTTTCAAATGTTCTAATAAATAAGTTTAAATCATGATTACCTAATAATATATGTGTTGTGATATCTTTTTCTTCTGGATAATTCTCTAATAAATAATTAAGTTGTTTTTTTGGTTTTGCTAATTCTCTTTGTACTCCAGGTAAATCACTTTGAAGTAAATCTCCTCCATGTAATACATGCTTAATTCCATTTAAACGTGCAAATAAATATGCATCTTTAAGATAATCAAGATTTTCTTCTTCACTTCCAACATGAGTATCACTTATTATTAAGAATTTTTCTGTATCAACTCTAGGACCTAATTCCTCATATAAATCCTTTTTAGATATTTCTTTTTTTCTTAATATTGCAATAATTTCATATCTAGTTAAATGATTAGATTTCATGATTTCTTCAAATGGAGTTCCAGCACAAAATTGCACATATACTCGATTGATTAGTGCTTCTTTTAAATCATAGTATAATCTATGCATACCAAATCCCCCATTTCCTGCTTATATAATAACTAAAAAAGAATAATTTTTCAATTATTCTTTTATTGTCTTATTATATTCCTTACATTTTTCTTCTAATAGTTTAAAGTCACAACATCTAAAACTATTATAATTATTTAATTTACCTGATACATATTTATCATATAGTTTTAAAGCTTTATCATAAATATTTGATTTATTAAGATTTAACCATTTTAATTGTTTCTTTAATAAAGTATTGTATTGTTTTTCCTCTTTTACTATACACTCTTTATTCAAGTCTATAACTTTAATCAAATTATCATATACCGGTATCATATTATTAATATTAACTACTCCCAATTTACCATCATCAATTTTTATTAAATCAGGTTTATTTTTCATAGATAAATGTTTTGGTTTAGGACTTGATAAAGGTGCAAAGTATTTCATATCATCTATTTCTAATAATACACCTATGAATGGTCTTAAATCTTTACCACCGACATTATAAGGAACCTTATTATCAAACTGTCTTAAATAATTGCAATAATCACTATTTACTTTTACTATTATAAAATTATTCATTTCATTACCTCCCTGTTTTTTATTGCAAATTTTTAAAATACGTATGTTCGATACTTATTTTAAAATAATAACTAGAGTGAGATCTCTAGTTCTTTTTTAAGTTCCTGTTACAGTCGGAATCACTGTCTTTTTTAGTTCCCTATTTCAGTTGGGATCACTGTCTTTTTTCGTTTCCGGTTTCAGTCGGAATCACTGTCTTTTTTATTGCACTTATTCAATGCAATTTAAATATATCATATGAATTATAGCTTGTCAACCACATATATTAACTTGTCAGGTAAAAATAAAACTAGAGTATAACTCTAGTTTATAGTTTTTTAATAACTCTATTTGCAATAGAATCTTTAATAGCACGTTTAGCATTTTCTAATTGATCTATTTCTCTTTTATGCTCAAGTATTTCATTTCTAAAATCTATTTTTTCTGTATAATGAGTACAAGGATCATTTATAATTGCTTCACAGCAAACGATATCTTCTGCTCGATTAGCTATTGCATTATCTATTGCATCTATTTCATTTTGTAATTGTTCTAATGTCATATCATCGTAGTTAATCATGTTGTATTCTCCTATTCTTCTGTATATTCACATGATGAGCATTTAATAACAGGCTCTTTCTTTCCGTGTTCTACAAGTTGTTCTCCACATTTAGGACATGCCTTGCCAATTGGTTTATCCCAATAAGCATTTTTACATTTAGGATAATTTGAACATCCGTAGAATACTTTTCCTCTTTTACTTGATCTTTCAATTATGTCTCCATCACATTTATCACATTTAGCAACAACTATGATAGGCTTTTCTTCCTTTTTGATATATTTACAATCAGGATAATTTGAACAAGCAACGAATTTACCATATCTTCCATTTCTATATACCAATGGATTACCACATTCAGGACATGTTTCACCAGTTTCTTCAGGTGCTGACTTTTCCATATCAGTGAATGCTTTTTCTACAAGTGGTTCAAAAGATGACCAGAAGGTCTTAAGTAATTTAACGTTATCAGCATGTTCATCAGCGATTTTATCTAAGTCATCTTCCATTTCAGCTGTATATGTTACATTAATTATATCTTTAAAGAACTCTTGTAATTTATCAGTTATTTCAATACCTACAGTTGTAGGTACAAACTTCTTATCTACTACATCTACATATTTACGAGTTTTAAGTATATTCATTGTTGTTGCATATGTAGAAGGTCTTCCTATACCTAATTCTTCCATCTCTTGGATAAGAGTTGCTTCTGTATATCTAGATTTAGGTTTAGTAAATTTTTGCTCTGATTCTACATTATCTGTATAAACAAAACCATTAAATTTATTAAAATCAGGTAATTCAACATCATTTGTTGAATAATAATCACGATATACTTTTAAGAAACCATCAAATGTTTCAACTGATCCTGATACTTTAAACTTATAATCATGATTATCTAACATAACTGTTGTTGAAAGAATTTTAGAATCAGCCATTAAACATGCAAGTGCTCTTGCATAGATAATTGAATATACTTTATATTCATCACTTGTTAAATATTTCTTAATTGATTCAGGTGTTCTAAGTAAAGATGTTGGTCTAATAGCTTCGTGTGCATCTTGTACATTCTCTTTAGCTTTACCCTTCTTAACTACACCTACATATTCTTTACCAAATTCTTTTTCAATGTACTCAAATGCATCATTGATAAAAATTGGTGAAAGTCTTGTTGAATCCGTTCTCATGTATGTAATTAAGCCAACTGAATCCGCTCCAATAGATACACCTTCGTATAACTTTTGAGCAACACTCATAGTTCTACTTGATGAGAAATTAAATTTATTAATACATGCTTGTTGAAGTGTTGAAGTAGTAAAAGGCATTACTCCTTTTCTATTCTTTTCTTTTTCTTCAATAGATTCAATTTTATATTCTTTATCTAATTTAGATAAGATATCATTTACTTCATCTTCTGTATGAAGTTCTAATTTTTCATCTTTATATTTTTCTAGACTAGCATCAAACTCTTGAAATTTAGCAGTTACTTCCCAGTACTCTTCAGGAATGAAAGCTTCAATTTCTCTTTCTCTATCAACTACAAGTTTTAATGCAACAGATTGAACTCTACCTGCTGATTTACCATCAGTTTTAGATTGCATTAATTTAGATAGTCTAAATCCAATTATTCTATCTAATATTCTTCTAGTTTCTTGTGACTTAACTAAATCCATATCTATTTTTCTTGGATGATTAAATGCTTCTTTAACAGCTGGAGCAGTTATTTCGTTAAACACTACTCTCTCATAAGAATCATCTTTAATTCCAAGTTCATCAAATAGATGCCAGCTTATTGCCTCTCCTTCACGGTCCGGGTCGGTTGCAAGATAGACAAAAGAAGAATCTTTAATATCCTTCTTTAATGCACTTATATCTTTTTTCTTACCTGGTATAGCTATATACTTAGGAGAAAAATCTCCTTCTACATCTACACCTAAACCGAATTTACCTGATTTAGATAAATCTCTTATATGACCTTTAGAAGAGACAACTTTAAAGTCGTCTCCTAAAAATTTTCCAATTGTGTGAGTTTTTGCTGGTGATTCCACGATAACAAGTTTAGTCATGAGCACAACTCCTTTCTTTATTCTCCTGTTGTATTTGTATTATCTCCTTCTGGAGTATTATTTTCTGTAGGAATTGGTTTATATTTTTCTAAACCATCCATCAAGTAATTGAAATATTTAGATCTAATAGCTGAATTACTCATTTGTTTTTTATTCTTTATTTCTTTATTAATTGCCAACAATTCATCATCTGAATATTTATTATTTTCATCAAAGTAAGTCATCTTACCAGTTGGTGCATAGTAGAAACCTTTTTCATCTTGCCAACTTGCATCAGCAAAGTATGCACGGTTTTGATGAGTATCTGAGAATATATCAGTTCCTAAGTAAAGACGTGGATCATATTCTACATCAAACATATTCATTAATGTTGGAAGTAAGTCAACTATTGTTGTATATTTAGTTACTTGAATTCCTTTTTCTAAAGAAGAATTATAAATAACAAGAGGTGTCCTGTCAACATTTTTTTCTTTAGTACTATTTCTATTTACACGATAGTTAGCATTTTGTGCTTCTAAGTATTTATTTATTTGTGAATCAGTTAATCCATATGGGAAGTGATCACCAAATAAAGCTATAACTGTATCATCTAAAATACCTTCTGATTCTAATTCACTTAATAATTCAGCAAGTGCATCATCAACTACTTTCATCTTAGATAAGTATCTCTTTAAGGCAGTTGGATAATTAGTATCTTTCCAATTATCTATATATTTATTACCCATTTCAGATGAATCATAGTAAGTTTGATGAGTAGTAACTGCAGCAAAATATGCGAAGAACTTTTGATCTTTAGTCATATATTTATCTTTAGCTTTTTGGAATAACTCAACATCACTTGGCCATTCATTGTGGTATCCTTCAGCATTTAATCCTGTGTTAATCTTAATACCAAGTGCATGAGCATCATAGAATTTATCTGCACCTAAATTAGGATGTATTTTATTTCTATAATAGAAGTAATCTGAATAATCATGGAAACCAGTTGTTGTATAGCCATTTCTCTTGAATACTCCATATGCTCCTTCTAAATATTTAGATTTAGCTCCATATGAGTTAGCTGTACAAGTATTATTTATTGTATATAAAGATGATAATACAGTAAATTCATTATTACCTGTAGAACAGTTATTTCTAGGACTAAAGTTATTTCTAAATGATATACCTTCATTATAAATCTTTGTTAATGTTGGAAAATCATCTGGGTTTAAAATAGATATTTCATTAGTAGATTCTAATAAAATAATTATTAAGTTCTTGCCTTTAAATATACCTGTCATATCATTTTTAGATGTTATATCTCTACTCATGAAATATGTATTTAATGTTTTATAAGTTGAATCACTTGTATTTTCAACTAGTTTATTCCATGCTGTATCATCTATCTTACGAGTTAAATCAACTGGTTCAGCTGGTTTATCTTTCTTCTCTTCTTTTTGAGATTCGTCTTCTTTCATTTCAAGATTTAAAATATAATCAGCATCTATTCTGGTAACATGTGATTTAATATCAGAGAATACATATATAAATACACCATAGTTGTTAACTGATAGATTTGAGTTTTCTGGATATAACCATAAAGAATAATTTGATACTGATTGAGTTTTATTTTGAAATCTCTTTTCTTTAATAGATATATAATATCCATGACATAAGAATACAATTACAGTTAAAGTAAATATTTCAAAAGCTAATCTTCTAGGGATACTTGAAAATTTAGTTTCATATTTGTTATGTCTTTTATTTGTTGCAAATACTATATAATAAATAACAAATACTAACATGATAGCAAATAAAATAAGTGATATCTTATCTGTATTAATAAGTAAATCTTTTATATAAGAGGTAGTTTTTGCACCTTGGCTTGAATTAGCAATACCCATATAAAAACCAATGAAAGTATATAAACCATATTCAACATACATAAGTAATGCATATGCAATTACAAATATTATATTAAAGACTTTATGAATACCTCTTTTAAAGAAATGGAAAACAAAATTCCATATAAGAGATACTATTAATGTACTTACTATTAATCTAACAACAGCAAAATCAAGCATTGGAGATTTCATCATAAATCTTACAAACATCTCTTGGATAAACATATATATCCATAAGATAAGTGTATTTCTAATCATTCTACTAGTAAATATTTTCTTCATATTATCCCTCTTTATCTTTTTTAATTATGTCATTAATTGGAGCAAATGTAAACCTATAAAAGTCTTTTACTCCAAATTTTTTAACTGCTTCAATATGAGCCTTAGTTGGATAGCCTTTATGTTTAGCATATCCATATTCAGGATACTCTTTATCAAGTTCAATCATCATATTATCTCTTGTAACTTTAGCAATCACAGATGCCGCGGCGATTGAAAGTGATAAAGCATCTCCATGTATTATAGCAGTTTGAGGTATATCTATATCTAAATTCATTGCATCAATAAGTACATGCTCTGGTTTTACTTTTAATTTATTAATTGCCTGAATCATAGCTTCTTTAGATGCTTCTCTAATATTTATTTCATCTATTCTTCTAGGATCAACTATACCTATACCATATATAACATCAGGATCATTTATTAATATCTCATATAACTTTTCACGTTTCTTTTCAGTTAATCTTTTAGAATCAGTTAATCCTTCGACTTTATAATTAACAGGTAATATACAAGCAGCTGCAACAACTGGTCCACATAAAGGGCCACGCCCTACTTCATCAGTTCCACATATTAATGTAATCCCCTTTTTATATAGTTTTTTTTCATATGCTAATAAATCAACATCATCTACTTTAAACATATTATCAATCCTTACGAAAAATATTATATCAAAAAAGATAGTATAAAACTATCTAATTATATTCTATCAAAAGTAATATTTTTTATATGCTCTAATTTAATATCATTTATTATAAAATTAGATACACGATTAAAGTCTATTTCTCCACCTTTAAGTGATGCACCTATTTTTTGAGAAATTATTCTATAGTTTTCTTCATAGTCATCACTTAATTCATTTAAATTATATCTTTCAGATAAATAATTAGGATAATATTTATCTAATTTTTTTAAAATGTGTACTGCTACTTCGTGAATATCTAAAACCTCTGGACGAATAGCACTCATAGATGCAAGATTAAGTGCAACTTCAGCTGATTCAAACTTAGGCCAAAGAATACCAGGTGTATCGAGTATAACTATATTTTGGTTTGTCTTTAACCATGTTAAGTTTTTAGTGAATCCTGGCATATTACCTACACCTGCTACATTTTTACCTGCAAGCTTATTTATAAATGTTGATTTACCAACATTTGGAATACCAACCACTAAAGCTTTTACTTGTTTTTCTTTTAAGCCTTTGGCTAATCTCTTTTCATTTATAGTTTTAGTTATTTCATTAGTAACATCTATAATCTTTTTAAAATCTTCTTTTGAATTTAAATCAGCTAAGATAACTCTATTACCATCTTGTTCATACTTATTAACCCATTTAATAGTTTCAGTTTTATCACATAAATCTGCTTTAGTCATGACTATTATTCTAGGTTTATTTTTAACTATATTATCTATATCTTTAATTCTTGATGAAGAAGGTATTCTTGCATCAATTAATTCATATACTATATCTATTAAAGAAAGTGCTTCCGCAATTTCTTTTTTAGTTTTAACCATATGACCTGGATACCAGTTAATGTTCGTTTTATTTTCATTCATTTGGATCAACTCCTTTTAATTTAATACTATTTTATAATATCTTGTTCCGTCTTTTTCATCAAGTAATATACCACCATTATTTTCTATTACTTTTGCAGAACCTACATTACCATTTGATGATTGACCATATACTTCTTTAAATCCCATTTTCTTAAATTCTTGTAATGCTAATGACAATATTTTAGTTCCATATCCTTTTTTTCTTTCTGATAATCTAATTCTATAATAGAAATTACCAGACCATTTCATCCAGTTATCATCTATTTTAGTTCTTAAACATATTAATCCAATTGGTTTATTGTTATCATACATTATATAAGAAATGGTTGGTGTATCATCATATGTTACTTCATTATATTTCCTATTAATTTCTTTTTCTAAATAACTTTTAAATTCTTCATATGGAATGCCATTACATTCATTTGTTGAACCAGATTCTTTTGCTGGAATATCTTGAAACATTTCATATTCATCTATTCCCATATTTAAATCTAATTCTTTTAAATAACATGACATACATATCACCTCTTTTTATATGTTCTTAACTTCTGTAATCACCTTACAACTTCTTATCAAAATAATAGCTATTTTTAGATATTTTTGTCATTTTTTTGCATTTTTTAGCTATTCTTGTTAAAAATATGCAAGATATATTTTTTACTTTTTCCTTATTTTATAATACTTTAGGAGTGCTCTTAACTAAATTGAAATCAACCAGTTGATATTGGTTTTTTCATTCATTTGGATCAACTCCTAACTAAACTTTTATTTTCTAATTCTTTTTTTAATTTTTTTGATACTTCTTCAACAGTCTTTTCATCAAAAGGATTTGGCATATTATATTTATCAATTAATTCTTTAAATGAATAATATGATGCGACTTCACCTACTTCTTTAAATAAATCTAAATTATCTTCACATTTATTCCACATAGAGAATGCTCCAAAATAAGATAATGCATAATCTATATAATAAAATGGATCTAAATATATATGAGATTGTCTATAAAAGTATCCACCATTATCTAAGTTAATATGTCCACTATTACTTTTCTTTAAATTATACTTATCGACTAATAATAACCATGTTTTTCTTATATCTTCAATTTTTAAATTAGTATTAGAATATAGCCTCTCTTGAAATTCATCAACTAAACATATATAAGGTAGATTTGCTATTAAATTATACATTTTCATAAAACAATATTTTTTATAATCTTCTTTATCAAAAATATTATCAATATACTTCATCATAATAAGTTCCATACTATATGAAAACATTTCAGCAACTTCCATTGTTGGATATTTAAGTAGTGGCGATACTATGTTCTTTTTATCTTCAATTGATGCACAATACTTTTGAAATGAATGTCCTACCTCATGAGTAGTTGTTTGAACGTCTAGGTAATTATTTTTAAAATTTCCTGTTACTACAGGCATACATGTTTCAGTTAAATAATTTGTTATCGAAAAATTAACTTTATTATCTCTTTGAATAAAATCAATATAACCATTATCTAACATAGTATTAAATAAATTTGATAAATCAGCATCACATTTTTGAAATGACTCTTTAAGTTGATTTAATAATTCAATATCAATATATTTAGACTCAGGCATAGAACTAAAGAAAACAGTATCATAATATTTTAATTCATCAAGTCCCAATTCTTCTTTTTGCCACTCACTCATTAATTTATAAATAGGAGTAATATACTTAATTATGTTATTTCTAAAACTACTTATATCATCATAGTTATAATCAAATCTTTTTAATTTAAATAAACTATACTCAACATAATTATTAAAACCTAATTGTTTTGCTATTTTATTTTTAGTATTTATTAATTCAAATAAGATATTATCATATTCGCTTTGTTTACTATAATAAAAATCATTAACAGCATCATGTGCTTTCTTTCTTATGTTTCTATCTTTATTTGAGAATAATCCGCTTATAGCACTTATCGTTTTCTCTTCACCATCAAATATTATCTTTGTTTTATTTAAGTTTCTATATTGTATTTTTAATTCGTTTTCCAATTTTATTAAGTCAGCAATACTATCAGATGTAATTCTTTCTTGATATTCTACTATTCTAAAAAAATTAGATGGTAAAACATTTATTAATTGTTCCTTAAATCTTGAATTATTTAATTCATTATAAAATGGTAAAAATAATGAATCAAATTTAACTTTATTAGAATTCCAAAAGTCCATTTCGTTTTTATAATACTCATCTTCTGAATCTCTCATATTTCTAATATCAGCATAATCATACATTTCTTCAATATGATTTTGAATATCAATTATTTTTTTTACAACTTCAATATAACATTCAAAATCATCACAACTAGTAAGTTTATCTAATAAATTAGCAATCATGATTCTAGTTTTATCATAATCTAATCTTTCATATTTAATATCATTAAATTTAATCATATTTTCACCTCTTTTTTCTAAATCTTAGACTGTCAATACCAAGTATCAAACACTTTGATGTTTTTGGCACTTTTTTATTTATTTTTAATATTTTTTAATAATTATTTATCAAACACGTAATTAATAAATAGTTTTTTATCCTTATTTTATAGGAGTTTGAATGAATCTTAGACTAAATCAATATCAACCAGTTAATATTAGTTTTATTATCCATAGGAATCACTCCATCTCTATTCAATTATAGCATAAAAAAGACGAAATTTATTATAATTCCGTCTATTTCCAATTAATTTGTTAGGGGTTAGTTATTGCAACATCAATTTTTTAGTTATAGTTTTCAGATCATATGGGCAATCGTAATATCTTAATAGTGCGATTATTCTAATCTTCTATATTTGAATATTTAAATGCTTTTATTATTAAAGAAACTACTATTATTTCATTTCTGATTATTACGTCTTTATTACTAATTATAAAAAGTTTGCTCTGTCTTTGCTATTGAAAAAGCAACTAAGAACACTAAATCAAGATCTTTTTCTTCACAAGTTACATCATAATATAAATCTGTTGTAATTAATGATTTTCCTTTTGGAGAACTTGTTGCAATTGTTGCTAATGGTTTTCCTTCAAAAGATACATTATAAGTCATACCAACTTTATTTCCAGATAATTTAGAATCAATTCTTATTCCTAAATCATGTAAATAATCCCATATCTTTTTACCATCATATTTAAAATAAGATCTTTTAGATAAAAAGTCGATTATATCAATTCCATTATTTTGTTCAATTGTTACTGTTTTACCAATTTTATGTTCTTCCGTTTTATTAGTAATATGATTTACCATCTCAAATGGTGATGCACCAAATAAAGAAAACTTAGTCATCTTTCCTTCATAAACCATATTTCCATTCTCATCTTCTAAAAAGAAGGCTTGTTTAATAGTTGCTAATTTGGGTTTTAATAAATATTTATTCATTTGACCATTTCCTTTCTTGTTCTTTCATATTTTTATGACGTTTAACTGCATTAACAGCACTAATTATTCCACCAGTTAATGATGTAATTCCGGCAACAATAATAACAATAGGTAAAATAATACTTTTCGTTTGAGTTATTTGATTAGGGTCTTTTGGATTATAATAAATATCCATCTTATCCCCTATTTTGCACTTTGAAACATTATCAAGAGTTTGTGTATATTCTTTTCCATCTACTGTATAATTTACCGTAGCATTATATACAGTAGTGGTATTAGTTCCATCATCATCCACGTTAGTTTCTTGTGTTTCCTCTACATTGGTTACAGTTGCTTCTATTTTAACATAATTTTGATTACTTAAAGATATAACAAACACAACTATACCAAAAATAATTAATATTAATCCTGCTGGTATAAAAAATCTTGCTGTTTGCGATTCTCTCATAAATGTAAACATTTTATTCATATAGATTCTCCTTTCATAAATAATTATAGCATAAAAAAGACGAAATTTAGTATAATTCCGTCCATTTTTTAGTCAATTTTATGGTTACCATAAAACAGTATCAAATATTAATTAGAGTCTCTTGGCCATATGGCTAATCGTAATATCTTAATATTGCGATTGTTCTTAAAAGAATAAATTTTCCGATTACTCATTTTTAGAAATCACATGAATATTTTCCTGCTTTTAGAGAATCTGTATTAAAATAATTTTTCCAACTTTCTAAATCAAAAGTTCCATCTTCTTTAATATATGGTTTAAGAAATTTGTAAATAGAATTAAAATCATCTATATCTTTTATTTTTTTAACTTGGTATTCTTTTAATACATATGCTTCATAATTGTTTTTGGAATCACAAACAACTTTCATATCAACTATATCTTTATACTTTTCCAATAAATCTTTTTGTTTGTTATCTTTTAAGCCATTACAATATTCCTTATATCCATCTGTTTCACTTCCATAATTAGAAAAACCTGTAATCAGTGTATAAACTTCGGCTTCATTTTTATCATTTAATTCTATTAAATATTTTGTTAGATATCTTTTTCCCTCAGCAGTATCATCCTTACTATACCTACATTCATAAGTTTTATTTTTAGATTTTGTTTCCTTAGTTTCATCACTTTTACCACATCCTGTAATAACAAATAATGCTAATACAATTAATAAACTTAATATTATTTTTTTCTTCACTTTATCACTCCTTTTTT
>Ga0247610_10002315_pt1 | contig 22198 bp, 13 predicted proteins | sample 174DNAGHGhighgp2_FD_193483 | JGI IMG/M metagenome (GOLD analysis project Ga0247610, IMG submission 193483) | Sheep rumen microbial communities from Palmerston North, Manawatu-Wanganui, New Zealand - 1742 DNA GHGhigh gp2 | ecosystem: Host-associated > Mammals > Digestive system > Stomach > Rumen...
CGGCATCCGATATAGTGGTTAGGTGCTCCGCTATGCTGTTTGTCGGCAAAACCATCTGCATTACCACCGAAGTCCGCAACCGCTCCTCGCATGTTCTCATAGTCGAAGTTATCATGACTATCCACGTTGAGTATAGTGTTATTACCACCATTTTTCATCTGACATCCCGTATCGGCTGAACCGTATATATCGAGGTTCTCAAACAGGCAGTAGGAACCCTCACAATAGAGGTTGTTCTTACCCGACCAGGCGATGCTGAGGTCTTTGATATGCAGGTAGGTGCAGGTATTTTTGATTTGCAGTCCGCGTTTTCCGTACGCCGTTTGATGGAAGTCCAGAATCGCTGCATAAGTACCGCTGCGGTTGATACCTTCGTATCCGGATATAACGATACGCCGGGCTGCCGTTCCGTTGAGGTTGTTGATGTCGGTGGTCAGCAGGTCGTACTGGCCGCTGAACAGATAGAGCGTGTCCCCCGGGTTGTGGAGTCGGCTCAGACCTGTAGAGAAAGAGCATGGAGTATTAAACGAACCGTCTCCCGTTCCGTTTGGAGAGGCATAATACGTAGCTGCGTTGAGGCTGATGGTGAGCAGCATCGCTGCAATGAGGGGCAGTATCCGTTTCATGACTTCAAAAAGTATAATTTCAACCGTATAAGGGTGTATAAAAGAATCATCTTGCCGCGCCGGGATGCACCGGGAATACGTTTCTTTAGTTCTGCAAAGACCCGTAACTCCGCTTCGGGATGTCGTTGCGAAGTGGTACTCCCGGGATTCGCTTTATACAAGTATCCGCCGTATCGGATGCGGCGACAGCGCAGGTCTCGTACCCATAGATCCACCGACCAGATGACATCTTCGTAGATCATCCCCTCTGTGAACAGCAGACCGTTGATCGCTTGACGGCGGTAGAGACGCATACAGGGGGAGGTGAACTGATAACGATGGTGCGGACAATATACCTTGTTATTCCGCGTATAACCCGACTGCACATAATCCACGCCTTCGATGGCCTGCAAGTGTTTCTCGCTCCAGTCCGGCGCTAGTTCATCATCGGCATCAACGAAGGCGATGAACTCGCCTTTCGCTTGCTGAAGACCGAAGTTACGTGCCACCGACTGCCCGGCATGGGGGCGTTGGTAGAGCCGGATACGCGGGTCATGGAAAGAGGTAATGACATCCAGCCCCTTATCCGTGCTGCCGTCGTCCACCAGCACAAGTTCTATATCCCGCTCCGTTTGATGGAGCAGGCTCTCGATACAGGCTTTCAGATAGCGCTCGGCATTATAGATGGGTACGATAAAACTGATCATACTGTGCTTCTCGTGTAAATTCGTTTCTATGTCGGGTGGCTTGACGGGTAAAACCATTCTGTTTCCAAGCCTTGTACTGTTCGGTGATGAATGCCTTGATGGCCTCAATGTCATCCGTTGCGATGCCGGCATGCGTATAGGCTATCAGTTCCGCCAACGCTCCTTTGTCGGATGGCACGCAGAGTATCGGTTTCTCGCAACCGAGCGCCTCATAGAACTTGGTGGTGAGCATCCCGTGGGTATGGGCGGCTGTCAGCACAATCATAATACTGCTTTTGCGAATCACGTCGCCCATTTGATGATACTCAATAGGCTCTTTATTCGGTGTATGTACCTCCAACCGGATCGGTAAACAGGTCTCTGTAATGGCTTGTCTAACCTTCTCCAATGCCGGTTGTTGCCATTCAAAGAGCGAACCGATATACGTGACGGTGAACGGGTTGGTCGGTATATTCTTCGGATAAAACTGCTTCTCGTCAAAACCGTTATATACTACGTGTACATCCGGATTAAACTGCTTTATAAATTCCGCATGCCAGGGCGAAACGGTGGTGATAGCATTTGCTGCGCGCAGCACCTGATTGCGTCGGCGGATATGAATAGCCCGATATACCTTACGGAAGGGCATCAACCAGCGACTCTGATGCTTGTATTGATAGCGTGAGTCCTCTACCTGTTCATCCAGATCGCGTATGTCGCATATAAGCGGTACATTCAGATGCTTAGCGATCCGTTGTGCCGCACCCAGCGGGAAGTCCGAGAAGGCGGTACATATGACGGCATCGTATCCGCTGTGTAGGACGGATAAAGCCTTTCGTGCAAACACTCGGTTATGCCAATCGGTCAGCAGTGTCCAGATCGTTTTAATGAACCAATCCAACCTCCCACCACTATACATCCGGATGGTCTCGATGGGGTAGGTGTGCTCAAAAAGCAGCGGTTCGTACTTTTCGGTCAGTAACGTTACATCGCATCCTTTCCGCACGAGATAATCGCACAGATAACGCAGACGAGGCAGGTAGCCGGGGGCTGCAGGAGGATCAGATACAACTAATAACTTTTTCATACAACGAACGGTGGTAGGTGTGGTCGTTGATGTTACTGTTATGCCACAACAGGCAGAGGTCGCCGTGATGCAGTCGTACTTTATCGATTAGACGCTCGCAGAGGAAGTACGCTTCGTCTTCTGTGAGGTTCATATAGTTGGCTTGACTGAGTGTGTTGTCCATCACAATCAGCGGATGGAGTGTCAAATTCGTCAACTGCATCGTCTTTGGATTAATCCACCGTACGGCGCGGCTGGTCTGCAAACGGAAACCGACCGAGTCAGCAAAGCCCATCGTGAAGTCATCCGTATAACCTTCATCTGCCAAACGTTGCATTCGGTCTATATCGCTACGCAGGTAGTGCGCACGGAACATCTTGCTGTATTGAATCGTCGGGATATCGCCGTAATAACTACCGTGTACACCCAGATACACGTTATTATGCCGCAACATATGTTTGAGTCGCTTGAAATCCCGTCCGCGCAGGCAGTACTGCGGGTAGTCATAACCCTTACCCTGCGTGCGCTTGACAAAATAGATGGACTCGGCCTTCGCCACGCGCTTATCTTGCTCCAACAACCACGGGAAGGTGTACAGCGGATCATTATGAATATCGCGCCAGGAAGCCAGAACGGCTTTTGCTTCACCCCGCTTGAACCCACCTATTGCCCCTCGGAGGGAACGATACTGACTGATGGCATCGATATCGTGGGTGAGGTAGATATGTCCGAAACCGGGTTCAGGTAAGGGCAGATCGAGTTGTTTGAGTACCAATCGTGCATACTCATCCAGCCGCGGGATCTGCAGACGACTCTTGTACGACAACGCAGAGAAACGCGCAGCAAAACGACCGTGTTCATCACGCTTGTGGTTGATCAACTCTTCTGCGCGGGAAGTGAAAAAGAATGTCGCATAGACGATGTCGGTGCGAATAATGGATTTACCTTTTGCCGGCTGCTCTACCACGGGTTTCTTTAGTTCAGGCAGAACCAACTCTTTACCGAACAATCCACACGGAACGATGATTACGTCGTGATCTTCCAATGCTTTCTCGTCTGCCGTGTACGCCACGCGTTTGGCGGCCTCCTCATCCCCGTAACAAAGCCAGGTGAGGATGTAATCGATAATCTCTTTCATTCCTTCATTCGTTCATTCGTTCAACAATTCCCATTCATATAGTTTCTGTTCGATCTGATGTTTGACAGATTCGTATTTCTGAAACTGTTCCTGTGTCTGGTTCTCGGGCAGTGCCAATAACTGCTCTATCTGCGCCTGTTGTTCTTCCAAGGCTGCGATTGCCGCTTCCACTTCGGCAATCTGTTTCTCTTTCTTACGTTTCTCTGCCGCTGCAGCTTTCTGGGCAGCATAGTCGAGTTTCGCGGAACTCTGAGAATCAGCACTTTCCACTTTCGACTTTCCGCTTTCTACTTTCCGCTCCAGTTCCTGCAAGTTGTCGATCTTCTTCGCCCGCAAAAAATCGTATATACCACCCAGATGCTCTTTGACATGTCCGCCACCGAACTCATACACTTTGCTCACGAGTCCGTTGAGGAAATCGCGGTCGTGGCTCACGCAGATGAGCGTGCCGTTGAAATCTTGCAAAGCCGCTTTGAGTACGTCCTTGGACTGCATATCGAGGTGGTTGGTCGGCTCATCGAGAATGAGCAGGTTACAGGGTTCGAGCAGCAAACGTATCATCGCTAACCGACTGCGCTCTCCACCACTCAGCACTTTCACTTTCTTATCACTCGCTTCGCCGCCGAACATAAACGCCCCGAGGATATCGCGTATCTTGGTACGGATATCACCCACCGCCACGTAATCGATGGTCTCGAAGACAGTCAGGTTCTCATCTAACAGCGCCGCTTGGTTCTGCGCGAAATAACCAATCTTAACGTTATGGCCTATCTTGAGGTTGCCCAGGTAGTCCAGTTGTCCCATAATGCACTTGACCAGCGTCGTCTTACCTTCGCCGTTCTTACCCACAAACGCCACTTTCTCCCCGCGTTTGATGGTGAACGTCACGTCATGGAATATAGTATGCTCCCCGAAATCCTTCCGCAGGTCTTCCACGATGATAGGGTAGTCACCGCTTCGCGGAGCAGGCGGGAAACGAAGATTCAACCGACTCGTATCCTCCAGATCGACTTCCAACCGCTCGAGTTTCTCCAACTGTTTGATGCGACTCTGTACTTGTACGGCTTTGGTGGCTTTATACCGGAAACGCTCGATGAACTCTTCCGTATCGGCAATCATCTTCTGTTGGTTCTGATACGCCCTTACTTGTTGTTCGTGCCTCTCTTTACGTAGTTCAACAAAGCGAGAATAATTAACATTGTAATCATATATACGCCCTAAGGTGATCTCTATGGTTCGTCCGCAGACATTGTCGATGAAGGCGCGGTCGTGACTGACCATCAAAACGGCAGAAGGACTGGTCTTCAGGAAGTCCTCGAGCCATTGGATGGACTCAATATCGAGGTGGTTGGTGGGCTCATCGAGTAGCAGCAGATCTGGATGACGTAGCAAGATCTTCGCCAACTCAATACGCATACGCCAGCCGCCGGAGAACTCACTACAGGGTCTATCGAAATCCTTGCGCTCAAAGCCCAAACCGATAACCGTTCGATCCATCTCGGCAATGAAACGGGCTTCGTCCCCGTAACCTGTAACCCGTAACCCTTCATCCTTCACGGTCATCACTTCCTCCCGTAGCGTCCGGTCATCTTGGAAGAGCATCACCTGCGGCAGGTATCCGATGGTCATGTCCGCCTCGCGGGCAATACGTCCGGCTGTCGGCTGGTACTCACCGGCAATAAGGCGCAGCAGGGTCGTCTTTCCCGCTCCGTTCTTACCCACCAACGCAATGCGTTCCTTGCGGTTGATGAGGAACGTGATATCGTCCAACACAGGTTTGGACGAAAACTCCATCGATATGTGGTCAACGGTCAGCATTTATTCTGTTGCTCCTTTACTATTTGGGCATTGATGATTCGCCAGAGGATAAGAGTCATGCATGTAGCCAAAGCAAAATCGGCTATCAGCAGTACCCACATGTTCCAATTCCGTCCGAGGATGGCGAGTCCGATAAACAGCACACTCACGCTCAGCAGCACACAGGTCGTCTGGATATGGTTGAGCCCCGTACGCAGCAACAGGTGGTGGATATGGTTCTTATCCGGATTAAAAGGACTGCGGTGTTGTTTGATACGCGTCAGGCTGACACGGATGGTGTCGAAAATCGGTACGGTCAGTACGCAAATAGCTACTGCCGGCGCGGCACTCATATGCAGCGCTTCGGGCACCTGATGGTAAGCGTTCACTTCGCAGAAATGGAAAACACAGGCTGTCAGTAGATAACCGAGTAGCAGACTACCCGAGTCACCCATGAAAATCTTCTCGCGGTTTCCGAACACGTTATAGATAAAGAACACAGCCAACGAACCGATCATACAAATGGCCAACACCGACCAGCTGACATCTCCCGCTAACCAAAAATACACGGCGAAGAAGAGGCAGTACAAAATACCCAGACCACTGGCCAGACCATCGATGCCGTCGATGAGGTTGATGGCATTGATAATAGCAATCAGTACAAACAGTGAAAGCAGATAACTCGGGATGGTACCGATCTCCGTGATGCCGAACAAACCATGTAGATGGGTGATACGCAGGTCGGCAAAACCAATCAGCGCGATACCGGCTAAGGTCTCACCAAGCAACTTCGCCATCGGCGTCAGAATCAAGACGTCGTCAATGAAACCCACCGCCATGATAGCGAACAGGCCGATAAGGAAAAACTGACTCTGACTGAGTTGGTCGTACTCGAAGAACAGATAGGTCAGCATAAAACTGAAGCATATGTTCAGTCCGCCTACGTTGGGTACTTCGCCGGTATGACTCATTCGTTTATTGGGACGCACCACAAAACCCTTCGCCTTCGCGATGCGGATAATAACCGGCATACCTAACAGACCCAGCGTAAAACTGATAAGGCCGATCAGGTAGCTGTGTTGTAGAAAGAAATCTTGTATCATTGCGGGTCTAACTGCTCGTAAATGGAATTGTTGCTGATGTATTCAGGTACCAACTGCTTCATCAGTTTGACGGTCGTAAACGGCTTCGATTGTTGGCTGGTTTGGATGAGTTGATCCACTTCTTCGCTCACCTTATCGAACTCAAACTCGCGTACACGAGCCACCATGATCTTCTCATTGGAGGTCGGCAAAGTGGTCTCTTTCTGGTTCAGTAACTCCTCGTAGAGCTTCTCACCCGGACGGAGTCCCGTAAACACGATCTGGATATCTTTCTCCGGCGTATAACCGGCCAAACGAACCATATTTCGTGCCAGATCAAGTATCTTCACCGGTTTGCCCATGTCGAAGACGAAGATCTCACCGCCATTACCCAGCGTGCTGGCCTCCATCACGAGACAACATGCCTCAGGGATCGTCATGAAATAGCGGATGATATCCGGATGGGTCACAGTAATCGGACCGCCGGTGGCAATCTGCTTGCGGAAATACGGAATGACCGAACCGTTACTGCCTAACACATTTCCGAAACGTGTCGTGATGAACTTCGTGCAGTCCGGGTTCTTCGCGCTCAGCTTACGGAAGAGCGATTGGACGTAGATCTCTGCGATACGCTTGCTGGCACCCATGATATTCGTCGGGTTAACCGCCTTATCCGTGGAGATCATCACGAAACGTTGTACACCGTACTTAACGGCGATATCCGCCATGTTTTTCGTACCTAATACATTCGCCTGAATAGCTTCATTCGGGAAACTCTCCATCAGCGGCACATGTTTATATGCTGCAGCGTGATAGACAACGTCCGGACGCATCTCACTGAAGATCTGCTCGATACGGGCACGGTTGCGTACATCCGCAATAACGGGGATAAAACGTGCCTCGGGGAACTGGTTGTGCAGTTCCAGAACCAAGTCATGTAAGGGCGACTCCGCCATCTCCAGCAGGATCGTCACCTGCGGCGAGAACTGCTGGATCTGTCGTACTAACTCACTACCGATACTACCTGCCGCACCGCTCACTAACACCACGCGGTTCTGAATGATCTGGCGTACGTTCTCCGTATTCATCTCTATCTGTGGACGCTCCAGCAGATCCTCGATCTTAACGGCATCAATACGACCTATACGTGCGGCATCGATAGCATCGACATTGTCGAATTTAGTGAAATACGGCGTGGTCAGGATACGGATGTTATGGTCGATGAAGATCTGCAGGTCTTTCGATGGGTTGATCTGCTTCATCTTCATTGGCGAAACGATCACATGGTTGACATTGTGTACCGCCATCCAGTCAAACAGCTTCTCATTCAGTGGCCGTACCCGCAGACCGACCAAGTCGTACCCGATCCGTTCATTCGGTTCCGCAATAAAACCGATCGGTCGGTACGGTGCATTACCTGCCGAACGAAGCATCTTGGCGATTGCGATACCGGCGGTCTGCGTACCGTAGATCAGCACACGCGGATTGTTCTGGTTGCGCTCCAGCGCCTCACTGATCGTCTTCACTCCCACGCGTAGCGAGAAGAGCAGCACAAACGATGTCGGCACATACACCATCAGCACCGTGTTCAAGATTGGATGCCAGCCTTCGGTGTGATCCATGATGAGGTTGAACAGCATCAATACGGCACCTGTGCTGATATTGGACAGCAGGATCTTGGTCGTGTCGATGAACGTGGAGTAGCGCAGAATACCCGAATAGGTGTGGAAAGCCCAGAAGGCTATCGCCTGAACCACCATCACGATGAGGTACTGTATCCCCGTAGAAACATCTAACTTGTCCAAATTGAGGTAATCGAAGACACCGCTTCCTACCCAAACGCTTACCCAAAACGCAATCGTACAAAGTACGATATCCATCATCAAAACGCCCCAACGGGGTAAGTAATTCATTTGCGGCATGCGGGTGAAGATGTCCGAATGACGCAATTCTTTTAAACTTGTGTGTTTCATATATTGGTTGATTGTTCTGTATTCGCTATTATTTGTGCCAGGTACTTACCTGTATAACTATCAGGACACTGCGCCACCTCTTCCGGCGTACCCGCACAGACGATATGTCCGCCTTCTTTGCCGCCTTCTTTACCCAAGTCGATCACATGGTCAGCAGCTAAGATGACGGCCGGATTATGCTCGATGATAATGACCGTGTGACCCTTACTGATGAGTCGGTTCAGCGCCGCTAACAACACCTCGATATCCTTGTGATGCAGACCCGTGGTCGGCTCGTCGAACACGAAGATAGTAGGCGTGTTATCCTCTTGCGCAAGGAAAGAAGCCAATTTCACGCGCTGACTCTCGCCGCCCGAGAGGGTACTGCTGCTTTGACCTAACTGCACGTATCCGATACCTACTTCCTGCAGCGGTTTGAGACGCTTGACAATCTTCTCACAGGCGGGATCCTGACTGAAGAACTCCACGGCCTGGTTCACCGTCATGCCCAAGATATCATAGATCGATTTGTCGCGGTAATGAACGTCCAGTACATCCTGTTTGAAGCGCCGACCATGACACTGCTCGCATTCCAAAATCAGATCGGCCATAAACTGCATCTCGATCGTGATCGTTCCTTCGCCCTGACAAGCCTCGCAACGGCCACCCGGGGTGTTGAAAGAGAAATGAGCCGGGGTGAAACCGAGTTGTTTGGACAAGGGCTGCTCCGCGTACAAACGACGTATCTCGTCATAGGCCTTCAGATAAGTCACGGGATTGCTGCGGCTCGAACGACTGAGCGGGTTCTGATCCACATACTCAATATCGCGCATCAACTGCAGACTGCCGTGTAGGTGACCGAAATCACCGGTATGCTCACCAAAGGCACCACCGTAATGTTTCTTCAACGCAGGGTAGAGTACCTTGCTCACCAGACTCGATTTACCACTACCGCTCACGCCCGTCACCACGGTCATCACATGCAGCGGGAAGCGGACGGTCAGGTTCTTGAGGTTGTTCTCACATGCGCCTTCTACCTCGATATAATTGCTCCAATGTCGGCGATGCGTGGGGATCTGATAAGTGAATAGCTCCGGCCGCGGACGACCTTCGTAAACCACTTCGCCACCATTCCTACCCGCCATCGGACCGATCTCTATCACGTGATCCGCGGCGGCGATGATATCCTCATCGTGCTCCACCACCACGATCGTATTTCCTAAGTCACGCAGTTGTTTGAGCACACGTATCAGGCGCTCCGTGTCGCGCGGGTGCAGACCAATCGATGGTTCGTCTAACACGTACAAAGAACCCACCAGACTGCTGCCGAGCGATTTGGCCAAACTGATACGCTGGCTCTCACCGCCGGAGAGCGTCGTGCTCTGACGGTTCAGCGTCAGATAACTCAGACCCACATCTTTCATGAATTGCAACCGGCTGCGTATCTCTGCAAGTACGATCTCGATGGTCTGCATCTCGATCTCGCGCAACTGCAAATGCTCAAACCACTCATCCAGTTCCGAGATCGGCATCGCGCATAACTGCTGGATCGATTTGCCGTTAACCAATACATACTCCGCCTCTTTGCGCAGGTGGAAACCGTTGCACACAGGGCAGATCGTCTTCCCCTTATACCGCGCCAGCAGCACTTTATACAGCATCTTCGAGTACTGCTCTTTCTCCAGCATTTTAAAGAACTCGTGCAGCCCTCGGAAATAGTCATTACCCTGCCAAAGCAGTTGTTTCTGCTCTTGACTCAAGGCATAGAAAGGAGTATGGATAGGAAAATCGAACTTCGCTGCGTTGTAAACTAACGCATCGTTCCATTCGCGCATTTTCTCATTCTGCCAGCAGGCGATAGCCCCCTCGTAGATCGTCTTCGACTTATCGGGAACCACCAGATCCGGATCAATACCCATCACCGAACCTACGCCCTTACATTCCTCACATGCCCCTACCGGACTATTGAAATCAAACAGGTGTTCGCTCGGCTCGATAAACTGAATACCATCCGCCTCAAAGCGCTCGGAGAACACTTTCTCATGCTTGTTTACCCATACATGGCACTCGCCGTTGCCCTCGAAGAAAGCCGTCTGAACGCTGTCTGCAAAACGGTTACTCGTAGCCGGTTCATGATCCACGATGATACGATCCACTAACAGATATGACTCGTGACCCTGCGCTTGCTGCCACGTCGTGTCGTCCAACCGAACAGTGTCGCCGTCGATGAGCAGCCGACTGAAACCCTGACTCTGCCAGAGTGCCAACTGCTCTTGCAACGTACGACCTTCCGGCAGCACAATCGGACTGAGCAGATACAAACGCGTCCCTTTCGGTTGCGCTTCCATGTACTGCACCACATCGCGTATCGTGTTCTTGCGAACCTCTTCTCCGCTCACGGGCGAGTACGTGTGGCCTACGCGCGCGTACAAAAGCTTAAGGTAGTCGTAGATCTCTGTTACCGTCCCTACGGTCGAACGCGGGTTGCGGCTCGTCACTTTCTGCTGAATAGCGATAGCCGGCGGGATACCTTCTATCTTCTCCACCTCCGGTTTCTGCATACGCCCCATGAACTGGCGGGCATACGCACTCAGGCTCTCCACATAGCGTCGCTGACCTTCGGCATATAATGTGTCGAAAGCCAGCGAACTCTTTCCGCTGCCGCTAACACCTGTAACCACCACCAGCTTATTGCGGGGTATATCTACTGATATATGTTTCAGGTTATGGGTGTCTGCGCCTTCTATGTGAATGAACTCTTCGCTCTTCACTCTTCACTCTTACCTTTTGCAGGCTTCTTCAGCTTCTTGTTTGAGCTGTAAAAACGCTGTGGAAGTGGTATCCATCTGCGACTCTGTCAGTCTCGGTACACGGATAGGCGTGCCGATAGCAATCTGATTCGGATGAGAGATATGATCCTTATTGGCATCATACAAATACGGCCAATAAATCTTGTTCCCGTAATGTTTCTTCGCTATCCATGCCAAACGGCTACCCGGCGTGATCTCTTCCGTCAAGAGAATATCGTTGTACACGCGGATGTCTTCCTCCGCGGTAACTACTTCTTCCGCTGCCGCAGGCTCTTCTTCTACCACCGCGGGTTCTTCAACTAACACTACAGGCTCTCCTACCACTACTTCTTCGGTCTCAACTGGTGCCATGAACGAACGGATGATATCGCTCAACTCCTGACGAAGGAAGAAATAACCGCCGGCTAACAACAGCAGCAGAATCACCACGCAAATCAACGTATCACGCCAGAAATGACTCTTCTTTTTCTCCTTCTTCGGCTTCTGTACAATAATCTCCGGCTCGGGCTCTTTCTTAGATTCCGGAATAAACACAGGCTCCGGTGCAGGAGCGGATTCCGGCTCTACTACCGGCTCGGGTTCTGCCACAGGCGCTTCCATCGGACTCTGTCCGAGGTCTCCGAGGATATCTACGATTTCCTCTGCCTGTGCCCCGAGCTTCTGAATCGGGTCAATGACCGGAGCATTATCGGCCTCTTGACTCTTGACTCCTGACTCTTGGCTTTCAATTAACTCTCTCACCCCAGCTTCCGGTGTGAACGCCAGTTTATTATAACCTTCGATAATGATCTCCTCGCCGGTCGTGACGTTCACGCTCTTTCGCGGAGCGACAGCCTGTACCTTGAAGGTTCCCAGACCGTTGATCTTCACTTGCTTATCGGTTTTCAGCGCTTCCAGTAACTGCGCCTGAACGGCATTAAGAAAAGCTCCTGCCGTTTTCTCACTTACGCCCGCACGCTTAGCCAAAGCGCGGCGTAACTCTGTCCAACTCAGTTTCTCAGCCATAATCAGATATTCTTAAGTTCATCTTTGATGGTTGCAACCGGTCTGAATACCAATTGGTTTTTACTCGGAACATTCGTGCGCTCTCCCGTACGCGGATGTACGATCACGCGCTCCTTACGTTCTTTGATTTCAAACGCACCCAGCCCCTGTAATTGGATCGCTTTGCCGTCCATCAGGTTCTCACGAACGATGGCGTTTATCGTCGTCAGCAACTGCTCTGTTTCTTTCTTGCTTAGCCCCGATTCGTTCGACACTAAGCCGATAAATTCTTTAGTTAGCATGGTATGTTATTGTATTATTTCTCCGTACAAATCAAATTCCTCCGCCCTCGTGATCTTCACATCATAGAAATCACCAATGACCAATGACAAATGACCAATGTTCTTTATAAGCACTTCGCAATCCACCTCCGGGCTGTCGTATTGTGTTCTTCCTACCCAATAATCGCCATCTTGTCGGTCGATGATCACCTTCTGTCTCGTTCCTACTTTCTGTGCCATCAACTCACCGCTGATATCCTGCTGAATCGCCATCAACTCCGATGCTCTCCGCTCCTTCACTTCCTGCGGGATATCATCTTTATAATGTTTGTTCGCATACGTCCCTTCTTCGTCCGAGTATGCGAAACAACCCATCCGCTCAAACCGCATCGTTTTTACCCACGCTTTCAAAGCCTCAAAGTCCTCTTCGGTCTCACCTGGATGTCCTACCAACAGGGTCGTTCGTATACAAATACCCGGCACTTTCTCCCGTATCTTTTGAATCAACGCATCTTGTTCGGCCTGCGTGATATGTCGCCGCATCAGACCCAACATGTGATCCGTACAATGCTGCAGCGCGATATCCAGATATTTGCACACATTCTTATGCTTCGCCATCACGTCCAGCAACTGTTCCGGAAAATCCGTTGGGTAGGCGTAATGCAATCGTATCCATTCCACACCCTCTATCTGCGCCATCTCGTCGATGAGTTCCGGCAGCATATGCCGTTTCTCCAAGTCCAACCCGTAACTGCTCAAGTCTTGCGCGATGACATTCAACTCCTTCACGCCCTGATTCACCAACCACTTCACTTCCTCCAATATCTCCGCCTTCGGTCGACTCGTATGCCGTCCTGTGATCAACGGTATCGCACAATACGAACACATCCGGTTACATCCCTCCGATATCTTCAAATACGCATAATGCTTCGGTGTGGTCAGATGTCTTTCATAAAACTTGCATCCCTGTAGGCGCTCTGCGCCGTCCTGTAGCGAAGCGTCCTTCAGCCTCTCAACCATTCCTTCAAAATCGAACTTCCCGTAATACGCATCGACCTCCGGCAATTCCTCTTCCAACTCCGCCCGATACCGCTCACTCAAGCACCCCATCACAATCAGCGTCTTCAACTTCCCCTTTTTCTTCCGCTCCGCCATCTGCAGGATCATATTCACACTCTCCTCCTTTGCGTCACCGATAAATCCGCAGGTGTTGATCACGCACACTTCCCCTCTCGGCTCCTCAGGATCATGTACACACGTCCATCCTGCCGCTTCCAACTGCCGCATCACCCGCTCTGCATCCACCAAGTTCTTCGAACACCCGAGCGTTATGAAATCAATTTCTCCTTTTCTCATTTCTTTTCTCCTCCCCTTTATGGGGAGGTCGGGTGGGGCCTTAATTGCCTAAATCGCAGTGGAACTTAAGCCGCACGAGCCGCACATGCATCTCGTCGTAGTAATCCTCCCCGAGCTCCTCCATCGCCTTCTTGATATTATCGTCGTCAGCGTTCTTGAAGTAGTCGTATATCTCCTCCTCTTCGTCCGGATCCACCACTTCCTTGATGAAGTAATTGATGTTGATCTTCGTACCGCTGAACACGATCGCCTCCAGCTCATCCATCATCTCTTCCATCGACATACCGTTGCTCTCGGCAAGGTCGTCCAAGTCCACACGCCGGTCGATTGCCTGAATGATCTGTTTCTTACGGGTGCTCTTCTTCGCTACTGTACGGATACGCAGGTCTTCCGGACGAATGATCTCGTTCTCATCTACGTACTCCTTGATGATCTTCAAGAACTCATCGCCGTACCGTTTGGCTTTCGCTACGCCCACGCCCGGGATAGTAAGGAGTTCCTCCATCGTGATGGGGTAGGTGGTCGCCATCGCTTCCAGACTCGGGTCTTGGAAGATCACAAACGGCGGAACATCGTTCTTCTTCGCTACCTTACGACGGATATCCTTCAAGATCGCAAACAGCACTTCATCGGCAGCCGCACACGTAGCACCTGCGCCGTCCATCAGATCCTCGTCTTCGTCCTGAATCTCGATCGGAACCTCAAACTTACCGGCTTTGCGAATGAACTTAAGGCCGTCTTTGGTCAACTTCAAGTCGCCGTATGTATCGACGTCTTTCTTGATCATGCCCACTACCAGCGCCTGGCGGAGAATAGCATGCAACGTACTCTCTTCTTCGTCACTCGCTGCACCGAAATTCTCCAACTCATCGTGGTGATAACTCATCACCTCCGCGGTCGTGTTTCCGTGCAATATATCTACGATATGTTCGGCTTTGTGATGCTCGTTCACCTGCTGGATTGTCTCCAGTGCCAACTGCAGCAACTCACTCGCATCCACCATCTTATACGTCTTTCGGCAGTTGTCGCAGTTACCGCATTTATCCTCCGTGTACTCCTCGCCGAAATAGTGCAGCAGTAACTTACGCCGGCAGATCGTACTCTCCGCATAACTCTGTGTCTCAAACAGCAACTGGTTGCCGATACCGATCTCCTTCGGAGTCTTACCCTGCTGGAAACGTCTCAGACGCTCGATATCGTCCGGACTGTAGAAACAGATACACTGTCCTTCGCCGCCGTCACGACCCGCACGACCGGTCTCCTGATAATAGCCCTCTAGCGATTTCGGAATGTCGTAATGCACCACAAAACGTACGTCCGGCTTGTCAATACCCATACCGAAAGCAATCGTCGCTACGATCACTTGACACTCCTCCATCAGGAACGCGTCTTGGTTCTCCGAACGGGTTGCAGCATCCATACCGGCGTGGTACGGACGTGCCGATATACCGTTCACTTTCAGTACTTCCGCCAAGTCCTCCACTTCCTTACGCGCCAAGCAATACACGATACCGCTCTTGCCTTCCATGCCGCGGATATAACGCACCAGATCCTTATCCACATCTGCCGTCTTCGGACGTACTTCGTAATACAGGTTCGGACGGTTGAAACTGCTCTTGAAAACAGTTGCGTCCGGCATACCCAGGTTCTTCTGGATATCTTTCTGCACCTTCGGTGTCGCTGTCGCCGTCAGCGCAATGATCGGCGCTTTGCCGATACGCTGAACCATACTCCGAATCTGACTGTACTCAGGACGGAAATCATGACCCCACTCCGAGATACAATGCGCCTCATCTACCGCGTAAAACGAGATCTTCACGCCCTTCAAGAAATCCACGTTCTCGTTCTTCTGCAAACTCTCCGGCGCCAGATACAGCAACTTCGTCCGTCCCGCCAATACATCCTCTTTGACGGCATTGATCTCCCCTCTACTCAAACTTGAGTTAATGAAATGCGCTACACCCTCTACCTCTGAGTAGTTCCGCATGGCATCCACCTGGTTCTTCATCAGCGCAATTAGCGGCGAGATAACAATCGCCACACCGTCCATCAACAAGGACGGCAGCTGATAGCAAAGACTCTTACCGCCACCCGTCGGCATCAACACAAACGTGTCGTTACCTTCCATCACATTGCGGATAATGGCCTCTTGATTGCCCTTGAACGTGTCATAACCAAAATAGGTCTGCAGCGCTTGTACTAACTGTTCATGTGTTACTTCCATAACAAAAAATCCAATTTGGGCACAAAGATACAATTTATTTTTTACATGTGCAAATATCAGCGTGTTTTTTTTCTTTTTTTTCTTCTCTCTTGCGTATGTCAGAAAAATCATCTATAAAAGCGGAGTGAACGTATGTTTACCCTATGTTTACCCTATGTTTACCCTATGTTAGACGTATGTTTTACCTGTCAACCCTATTTTTTTAGTGTATAAATTTTGCCAAAAAATAACACAAAATGAGAAAAAATGCACAAAACTCTTGCATATGTCGTAAAAATGTAGTACTTTTGTAGCCGATTTAAATAAATCGGAGCTTAAGCTTAATAGAAAAACACTATGCAAAAACGGAATTTGTCCTTTACACAACTCTTTAATTTGAGTTTTGGTTTCTTCGGGGTTCAAATCGCTTACGCGCTGCAGAGCGCTAACATTTCACGCATTTTTGCTACTTTGGGTGCTGACCCGCACACGCTGAGTTTCTTCTGGATTCTCCCGCCGTTGATGGGTATGATCGTGCAGCCGCTCGTAGGTAAGTACAGTGACAAGACATGGACACGTCTCGGTCGTCGTAAACCCTACCTGCTCGTGGGCGCGCTCATCGCAGTAGCCGTGATGATTCTTCTCCCGAATGCAGGTAACTTTACTTTCGCGCAGTCCGCTTTCCTCGGACTCAACGCAGCGATGTGGTTCGGACTCTTCAGTCTGATGTTCCTCGACACCTCGATTAACATCGCCATGCAGCCGTTCAAGATGATGGTCGGCGATATGGTCAACGAAGAGCAGAAAGGTACGGCCTACGCTATCCAATCGGCTCTCTGTAACGCCGGTTCGGTCGTAGGTTACCTCTTCCCGATCTTCTTTACGTGGATCGGTATCGCCAATACCGCTCCCGAAGGCGTTATCCCTGACTCGGTCAAGTGGTCCTTCTATGCCGGTGCGGCTATCCTCATCCTATGCTCCCTCTATACCTTTGCTACGGTCAAGGAGCTGAATCCGGAGGAATATGCGGCGTTCCACGGTATTGACACCAAAAAGAAAGAACAGAAAGAGGAAGAGAAAGGCTTCATCCAATTGCTCAAAGAAGCACCGTCCGCTTTCTGGACAGTCGGCCTCGTGCAGTTCTTCTGCTGGGCAGCCTTCATGTATATGTGGACCTACTCCAATGGCGCGATCGCTATCAACTGCTTCGGTTGGGATGGCGTTTCCGCTGCCGACGCAGCCTTCCAGGATGCCGGCGGTTGGGTAGGTGTCGTCTTCTGCGTTCAAGCAGTCGGCTCGCTCCTATGGGCGGCTTTCCTGCCGAAACTCGAGCATTGGTTCGGTAACAAGGGCGCATATGCCATCTCCCTCGTGGTAGGTGCTATCGGCTTCATTTCTATTTGGTTTGTGGCGAACCAATACGTGCTCTGGATCAGTTACCTCCTTATCGGCGCTGCGTGGGCTGCTATGCTCGCCCTGCCGTTCACCATCGTGACCAACGCTATCAAGGGAGGAAACATGGGTTACTACCTCGGTCTCTTCAACTGCACCATCTGCATCCCGCAAATCGTTGCAGCCCTCTGCGGTGGTTTACTCCTTAAATATATATGCGCGCACGTACAAGCAGGTATGCTCGTTGTAGCCGGAGTACTGCTCCTCCTCGGCGCTGTATCTGTCTTCGCTATCAAAGAGAAAGATTAACAACAATCAATAACTAATAATCATTATGAAAAACAAAACACTCTCTCTCAGTCTCGTAGCCATGATGCTGATGTTTGGTATGGCTATGCAGGCGCAGATCAAGGGTACTGTATTGGAGCCTACCGGTGATCCGGCTATCGGCGCAAGTATTCTCCATGTCGGTACTACAGTTGGTGTGATCACGGATTTCGACGGTAACTTCGAGCTCAACGTGCCCGAAGGTGCGCAACTCCAGATCAGTTACATGGGATTTGCTACGCAGACCTTACCTGCTAAGAATGGTATGATCGTTCACCTCGAGGAAGACTCACACCAATTGCAAGAAGTCGTAGCTATCGGTTACGGTTCCCAGAAAAAGAAAGAAGTAACGGGTTCTGTCGCTTCTGTAAAAGCAGAGGACTTCAACGCCGGTGTACACACCAGCCCCGCAGGTTTGCTACAAGGTAAAGTAGCTGGTTTGAACATTATCAACAACTCTAGCGACCCGACTTCCGGCGGTTACACAGTTCAGATTCGTGGTTTCTCGACCCTCGATAAGGGTGCTGGTACCACCCCGTTGTATATCGTGGACGGTGTGCCTGTTTCGTCAATTGACAACATCGCTCCTGAAGAAATCGCTTCAATGGACGTCCTCAAGGATGGTTCGGCTGCTGCTATCTACGGTACCCGTGGTACCAACGGTGTCATTTTGATCACCACCAAGCGCGGCGAAGGCTTCTCTGACCAACCGACCACAAACGTAGAGTATAGCGGCTACATGAGTGTAGGATGGGTAAATAGCAAGACAGGTATGGCTACTCCCGAAGAGTTCCTCAACCTCGAGTCCATCTCTGGTGGCAAAGTCGTTCCGACTATCTATAAAGACGAAAATGGTAATGTGACGCTGACCGATTGGATGGCGCAACTCACCCGCAAAGCAGCTATCACCCACAATCATAATGTAGCTATCACAGGCTCGCATAAGAAATTCAACTACCGTGCTTCTGTTGCTTTCAAGAATGCACAAGGTATCGCAAAGAACAATAACCGAATGGAAATCTTGGCGAAGTTAGCTGCACAGCAAAAAGCGCTCGACGGTTGGCTCGACCTCCAGTATGATTTCTCGTACATGCACTACCGCAATGACTATTTCTGCGGTGACTTTACGCAAGCCGCTATCGCGAACCCGACCTATCCGATTTATGACCCCAAATCTCCTTCGGGCTATTTTGCTCCGCAAGGTACCGGTCAGTCTAACCCGGTCGAGGCAATGAACAATAAGGAGTCTTATCAAGATGGTAACTACTTCCGCGGTTCTATCAAGGCTACCGTTAACATCAAGGCTGTAGAAGGTTTAAAGATTAGTGGTTTTGCTGCTATTGAAGAGGGTGACAACCGCGATTACTGGTACAATAAGACCCTTGCCAATGACGAGGCAGGTTCCGGTAAGGCTGGCCGTAAGAACTCGATGAACCTCAGCCAACTCTATGAGGCTACTGTTGACTACGCGCATAACTTTGATGGTGGCCATACTTTGGTAGCTGTCGCTGGTTTCTCTTATCAGAAGTTTATGTACGATGGTTCGGAGATGTCCAACAAGGGTTTCCCGACAGACGATGCGAAGTACTACCAGATTGGTAATGGTGATGCAAGCAAGAAATATCTCAATGTATCTTCCTATCGTAACTCTAACGTACTCGCAGCAGCATTCGCTCGTATCAACTATAACTACAAAGAGAGATACCTCATCTCCGCTTCTATCCGTGCTGAGGGTTCGAGCCGTTTCGGTAAGAACAATAAGTGGGGTTGGTTCCCTGCAGTCAGCGCCGGTTGGCGTATCAAGGGTGAGGACTTCATGAGAGACCAAGACTGGTGCGATGAGTTGAAACTCCGTCTCGGTTTCGGTATCACCGGTAACAACCTGGGTTCGGACCTTAAGTCTGTAGCTATGTTGTCCAATGGCGGTACTTTCTGGTATAACGGTGCATGGGTGTACACCTATGGTGTAAGCCAGAACGTCAACCCGGATCTCCGTTGGGAGCGTAAGTTCGAGTACAACCTCGGTATCGATTTCGCATTCTTGCAGAACCGCCTCTATGGTAGCTTGGATGCTTACATCCGTGAAACCAAAGACCTGCTTTGGGACTACGAAGTACCGACTCCTCCGTACCAATACGCTACTTTGTTGGCAAACGCAGGTCAAATGCGTAGCTACGGTGTCGAGTTGGCCATCAGCGGTGTACCTGTTAAGACGAAAGATTGGACGTGGACAACTACGCCGACCTTCGCTTTCAACCGTAACTATATCACCAAACTTTCAGATCCTTCCAAGGGCTTTAACTACACCCAGACTACTTCCGGTGGTGTAGGTGAGAATGGTATCCAGAATACCAATACGCAAATCCTCGTCGAGGGACAACCGGTAGGTGCTTTCTACGGATATAATTTTGCCGGTTTCAAGTCGGATGGCACCTGGATGTATAATACGCCGACTGGCGGTTATACGTCTGATCCGAACGAAGGACACCGTATGTTGATTGGTAGTGCACAACCTGTGATTACCTTTGCTTGGAATAACGTCATCAAATGGCGTGACCTTGATATTACCATCTTCTTCCGTGGCGTAGCTGGCAATAAGATCCTCAACGTAACCCGTTGGGCATATGGTCCGCAGGCTTCGCAGTCCATGAACGTATTCATGTATGACATTACCCATAATCCGAAAAACAACCCCAATGGTGTAACATATACCAACAAGGCTGCCTTCTCGGACTACTATCTTGAGGATGGTTCATACTTGAAGTTGGATAACATCACGGTGGGTTATACCTTCCGTTTCGCAGAGAACAAATACATTAAGTCGCTCCGTCTCTACGGTACAGCGCAGAACTTGTTCACCATCACCGGTTACTCCGGTCAGGATCCTGAGGTTAATACGGCCAGCGTTTGGAATGCAGGTATCGACTATACCAGCTTCTATCCGCGCGTAGGTTCCTTCCAAATTGGTGTTAATCTGAACTTGTTATAATACCTTAAATAATGAGAAATATGAAAAAGATTATAATGTCTGCGCTTTTATGCGCGATGATGGCGCCCCTCTTCGTATCATGCCATATGCTGGATGAAGAGAATTATGGAAACCCGACTTCCGAAGACATGTTGGCAAAAGAGGAAAACGTGGTACTTTTGGTAGGTCAGGCTTATGCCGATGTCAAGTGGTTGCACGATCACTGGGGATATTGGGGAGTGGCTTCCCTTACTGCAGACGAGTGCGTTTGTCCTGTACGTGTTCCTGGTGAACACTGGTCAGATGGTGGGTATTGGAAAAATCTCAATACACACAAATGGAACGAATTCGGTGATGCATTCAAAAACATCTGGAACACCACTATTCAAGGTGCTGTGCTCTGTAATAAGTTGTTGGATGCGCTAGAGGCGAACAAGGCTAATATGTCTGTTGAGTTTTATAACCAATATACGGCTGAGTTGAAAGTGCTCCGTTCCTATTATTACTACATGCTCTTTGACTGCTTCGGTCGTATTCCTTATCTGGAGGCTTATATCGATGTAACGGAACCGCTGATGGAGCCGCAAGCTGTGTGGGCACACCTCGTAACATGCTTGGAATTGAATGCACCGAACTTGCCGATCGTTAATGATGCGAATCGTGCATCCTTCTATGGCCGTTGCTCGCAAGGTATGGCATATGCTCTTTTGGCTCGTCTCTACCTCAACGCAGAGTCGTTTGGCTGTACGCCGGAGAATGTGAACTCTGTCAAGAGCGATGAGAAAGCTGAGAAATCCTTACTCGAAGAGGCAGGTATTAATATCTCTGCACCGACAGATTTCTACACCAACGCTGTTCGTTGTTGCGACAAGGTCATCGATTCTGGCTCTTATACCATCGAGTCCGATTTCTTCTCCAACTTCCTTATCAAGAACGAGAATTCGAAAGAGAATATCTTTGTGATTGTAGAGGATGGTAACGCGGATTTCGACTATCGTGACTATGCTGGTTCAATGGCGAATAAACTCCGTGTTACGATGTTGACTCTCCACTATTGCCACCAGAAGACCTGGAACCTCATCGAGAAACCGTGGAATGGATTCTGTGCGCGTCCTAAGTTCTTGGAGCGCTACAACCTGCGCGATGTTCGTGGACCTGGTGATGAAGGTCTCGGCACGAAGAATACAAAACGTTGGGGATGGTTCGTCGGTCCAATTTACGATGAAAAGGGTGAGAAATTACTCAAGGATGAAAATGATTCCTTGGCTATCATCCGTCCGGAGATAGAGTCTCTTGATGAAGCTACTTGGAATGATGGTGCGCGTATGCTGAAGTATGAGGTAGATAAGACCAAAACATATAAGTACTGCGAAAATGACTTCGTTCTCTTACGTTATGCTGATGTCCTTTGGATGAAAGAGGAAGCAATCATGCGTGGCGGTACGGGTATTAGTGGTATCTCTTCTACTGATTTCCAGAAGATGCTTACACGTACCTTCGCTTATGAGGCTGATCCGAAAGCCGCTTATCTCGCTGCTTATGGTGATCCCT
>Ga0247610_10002316_pt1 | contig 22197 bp, 36 predicted proteins | sample 174DNAGHGhighgp2_FD_193483 | JGI IMG/M metagenome (GOLD analysis project Ga0247610, IMG submission 193483) | Sheep rumen microbial communities from Palmerston North, Manawatu-Wanganui, New Zealand - 1742 DNA GHGhigh gp2 | ecosystem: Host-associated > Mammals > Digestive system > Stomach > Rumen...
ACAGCAAACTTGCCGGGCCTAAGGCTGACATTAAGTTCCTTGACAGGATGCTTGTAAAAACAAGCCAATTGCCAAGGCCTCATTCCGTGGCATTAGCTGTTGGGGGTTGCGTATGGCAGGAGGGTAAAGCGCCTTATTATGTAACAGAAAACGAAGCGGTACAACTGGCAAAAACTCTGAAGGCAGAAATAAAACGAGATGATAGCAGCCAGGCGCTACATTATAATGGAAGAAATTCATCTGGCAAAAATGTGGAATGCTGGTTTGCCGACGCAAAGACCATCATTGCGTGGAAACGGCAGGCGCTGGATTATGGGGTGGATGGAATTTCCCTCTGGCGGCTGGGAGGCAATCATAAAATAGAAAAGTACTATCCGGGAATTATGAAAAAGAACTGAAATCCATGTGAAAGATAAGCAGGATCCTCTTGCTTATCTTTTTTTAATCAAGATTGAAACACTCGGATACGTGTAAAAAAAGAAGCGCATAAAAACACTACTTAGCGCAATAAAAAAATATGAAAAAAGTGTTGACACGAATTGTAAAGGATGTTACAATACACAAGTATCACAGGCGAAGTGCGCTTATTTTGAAGGAGTGAGTTCCATGAGTCTGGATGCGTTAAAGACGGCTGAAGCCAAGGTCGTCGGGGTCAAGCAGACAGCGAAAGCCCTTCAGAAGAAGAACGCGTCAACTGTTTTTATTGCTGCGGATGCAGAAGAACGCATAACCGGTCCCATCAAAACAGAATGTGAAAAGCAGAATGTTTTATGCGTGACGGTGGAGACCATGCAGGCGTTGGGAAAGGCCTGCGGTATCCATGCGGGGGCTTCCGCTGCGGCGATACTGGCTAACTGATAGGGATCCTGGAAACAGGATTTTTATAAATACTAAATCTCATTGATGGAAAGGAGGTGCCGATATGCCAACAATTAATCAGCTGATCCGCAAAGGCAGAGAGGTGCTGAAAACTAAATCTACTGCTCCGGCGTTAAAAGAATGCCCGCAGAAACGCGGTGTATGCACCCGTGTGTACACCACCACACCGAAAAAGCCTAACTCTGCGCTGCGTAAGGTTGCTCGTGTACGTTTAACCAATGGCATCGAAGTAACAGCTTATATTCCGGGTATCGGTCACAATCTGCAGGAACATTCCGTTGTCCTGATTAGAGGCGGCCGTGTAAAGGACCTGCCTGGCGTGCGTTATCATATCATTCGTGGTTCTCTGGATACTGCCGGTGTTGCGAACCGCAATCAGGGCCGTTCCAAGTACGGTGCAAAACGCGCTAAAGCTAAGAAGTAATTGACGCGTGAAGGCCAAAATTAAAAGAGAAATTTACGAAATGATATAAAAGGAGTGAAAAGCATGCCGAGAAAAGGCTCAGTTCCAAAAAGAGACGTACTGCCGGATCCGGTGTACGGTTCTAAACTGTTAACAAGATTTATTAATAAAGTAATGCTGGACGGTAAGAAAGGCGTTGCTGAACGCATTGTGTATGATGCATTTGACGTTATCCGCTCTAAAACGGGTAAGGATCCGCTGGAAGTATTTGACACCGCAATGAAAAACGTTATGCCCATCTTGGAAGTACGGGCGCGTCGCGTAGGCGGTGCAAACTACCAGGTTCCTGTAGAAGTTCGTGCAGACCGCAAAACCACCCTGGGTATCCGCTGGCTGGTAAATTACGCTCGTCTCCGTGGTGAAAGAACCATGTGCGAACGGGTTGCCGGTGAAATCATGGATGCCGCTAATGGTACCGGTGCTGCAGTTAAGAAGCGCGAAGATACCCACAAAATGGCTGAAGCAAACAAAGCGTTTGCACATTACCGTTGGTAATGGCCGGTCCTGTTAATTAGTTGAGGAGGATAAAACAGTGGGCAGACTAATTCCGCTTGAAAGAACAAGAAATATCGGCATCATGGCTCACATTGACGCCGGTAAAACGACCACCACGGAACGCATCCTGTTCTATACCGGTAAGACCCATAAGATCGGTGAGGTTCATGACGGCGCGGCTACCATGGACTGGATGGTACAGGAACAGGAACGCGGTATCACGATTACTTCCGCTGCAACCACTTGTATGTGGGAGGGTTCCGAAAAGCAGTATGAAACGCATCGTATCAATATCATTGATACCCCGGGCCACGTTGACTTTACTGTAGAAGTTGAACGGTCCCTGCGCGTACTGGACGGAACGATCGCTGTATTCTCTGCCAAAGGCGGTGTAGAACCGCAGTCTGAAACCGTATGGCGCCAGGCTGATGAGTACAAAGTTCCGCGTATGGCATATGTAAATAAGATGGATATCGTCGGCGCTGATTTCTTCCGGGTTATGGACATGATGCGCGACCGTCTGAATGCAAATCCGGTTGCGCTGCAGATTCCTATCGGAAGTGAAGATCAGTTCCAGGGAATGGTTGACCTGATCCGTATGCAGGCTATTGTATATGGCGACGATATGGGCAAGGATGAAAAGTTTGTAGAAATTCCTGCCGAAATGAAAGAACAGGCTGAAGAATATCGCGGCATTCTGGTAGAAACCGTTGCCGAAGGTGATGACGACCTGATGATGAAATATCTGGAAGGCGAAGAAATCACCAATGAAGAATTGAAAGCAGCCATCCGTAAAGAAACGATTGAATGTAAACTGAATCCTGTGTTCTGCGGTTCTTCCTATAAGAATAAAGGTATTCAGCCCCTGCTGGATGCGGTTGTTGATTACATGCCGGCTCCGACTGATATCGAGAGCATTAAAGGCGTCAACCCGGAAACCGGCGCGGAAGATTCCCGTCCGACTTCCGACAGCGAACCGTTCGCTGCACTGGCGTTTAAGATTGCAACCGACCCCTTCGTAGGCAAGCTTGGTTTCTTCCGGGTATATTCCGGCATGATTACTGCCGGTTCCTACGTTTACAACTCTTCCAAAGATAAACGGGAACGTATGGGTCGTATCCTGCTGATGCATGCCAACCACCGCGAAGAGATTCCGGAAGCATATTCCGGAGATATTGCAGCGGCTGTCGGACTGAAGTTTACAACTACCGGCGACACGCTGTGCGATGAAAAGGCTCCGATTATCCTGGAATCCATGGTGTTCCCTGAACCGGTTATCTCCGTTGCGGTTGAACCCAAAACCAAAGCCGACCAGGAAAAGATGGGCATTGCCCTGGCAAAACTGGCGGAAGAAGATCCGACCTTCAAGGTGCATACGGATCCGGAAACCGCACAGACCATCATCTCCGGTATGGGCGAGTTGCATCTGGATATCATCGTTGACCGTCTGCTGCGTGAATTCAAAGTAGGCTGCAACGTAGGTAATCCGCAGGTTGCTTATCGCGAAACCATCCGCAAGGCGGTTAAATCCGAAGGCAAATTCATCCGTCAGTCCGGCGGTAAAGGCCAGTACGGTCATTGCTGGCTGGAGATCACCCCGCTGGAAGTTGGCGCAGGCTTTACTTTCGAAAACAAAGTCGTGGGCGGCGCTATTCCAAAAGAATACATCGCTCCGATCGAAGCTGGCGTTAAAGAAGCAATGGAGAGCGGCGTGGTAGCCGGTTATCCGATGGTAGATATCGGCGTTACCGTATACGACGGTTCCTACCATGAAGTCGACTCCTCGGAAATGGCATTCAAGATTGCCGGTTCCATGGGCTTCAAGGCTGGCGCTGAAAAAGCTTCCCCGGTTCTGCTGGAGCCTTACATGAAAGTAGACATCACCGTTCCGGAAGAATACATGGGCGACGTTATCGGCGACGTAAACTCCCGCCGTGGTCGCATCGAAGGTATGGAAGCGCGCAACGGCGCAGAAGTAATCCACTCCTTTGTTCCGCTGGCCTCCATGTTCGGTTATGCAACGGACCTTCGCAGCAAGACCCAGGGCCGCGGCACCTACACCATGCAGGTTGACCACTATGAAGAAGTTCCGAAGAATATCGCGGAAGAGATCGTAGCAAAAAACAAAGGGACGAAAGCTGAATAATCAGGTACACTGATTCTAATTAAATTCAAATTATAAATTTTATTTCACTTCTAAGGAGGAAGGAAAAATGGCAAAGGCAAAGTTTGAAAGAACCAAACCGCATGTAAACATTGGCACCATCGGTCACGTTGACCATGGTAAAACGACCCTGACCGCTGCTATCACCAAAGTGCTGGCAGAAAAGGGCGGCGCAGAATTCATGGATTACAGCATGATTGATAAGGCTCCGGAAGAAAGAGAACGTGGTATCACCATTAACACCGCGCATGTTGAATATGAGACGGAAAAACGTCACTATGCACATGTTGACTGCCCCGGCCACGCTGACTATGTAAAGAACATGATCACCGGCGCAGCTCAGATGGACGGTGCTATCCTGGTTGTAAGCGCAGCTGACGGCCCGATGCCCCAGACCCGCGAACATATCCTGCTGTCCCGTCAGGTAGGCGTACCTGCAATGGTAGTTTATCTGAATAAAGCTGATATGGTTGACGATGCAGAACTGATCGAACTGGTAGAAATGGAAGTTCGCGATCTGCTGAGCAGCTACGAATTCCCTGGCGACGATATTCCTATCGTTGTAGGTTCCGCACTGAAAGCCCTGGAAGGCGACAAGAGCGAAATCGGCGAACAGAGCATCCTGAAACTGATGGATGCTGTTGACAGCTACATCCCGACTCCGGAACGCCCGACCGACAAACCGTTCCTGATGCCTGTAGAAGACGTGTTCACCATCACCGGTCGCGGTACCGTTGCTACCGGCCGTATCGAACGCGGTGCTGCTCATGTAGGCGATCCTGTTGAAATCGTCGGCATGAAAGACGAGAAGAAAGCTACCGTTATCACTGGTCTGGAAATGTTCCGCAAGACCCTGGACGAAGCGCTGGCTGGCGACAATGTTGGCGCCCTGCTGCGTGGCGTTGACCGTAAAGAAATCGAACGCGGCCAGGTACTGGCTAAACCGGGCAGCGTACATCCGCACACCCACTTCACCGGTCAGGTTTACGTACTGAAGAAAGAAGAAGGCGGCCGTCATACCCCGTTCTTCAACGGCTATCGTCCGCAGTTCTACTTCCGTACCACCGACGTTACCGGTTCCGTAAAACTGCCGGAAGGCACCGAAATGGTAATGCCTGGTGATAACGTTGACATGGAGATCACCCTGATCACCCCGATCGCTATGGAACAGGGCCTGCGCTTCGCTATTCGTGAAGGCGGTCACACCGTAGGCGCCGGCGTTGTTGGCGATATCATTGAATAATTACTGAAACTGTGTTATAATATTGATCTTAGATCCCGGTATGAGGGGCGTAAGATAAGCCCCTCATATTCTTATGTTTATTGGCACCTGCGATGATGTGAAAGGTTGCTTGCCTGTCCTGCCTTGCAGACAGGGAGATTTTCACGGAGTATGTCCGTTCTTAGAAACTGGGCGATTGGAGGAAAAATTAATGGCTAAGACACAAAAAATCAGAATACGCCTGAAAGCGTATGACCACACCGCTCTGGATCAGAGCGCTGCTAAGATCGTAGACACCGCGAAACGTACCGGCGCACAGGTTTCCGGCCCGATTCCGCTGCCTACAGAGAAGAACATTTACACGATTCTGCGTTCCCCGCATGTCAACAAAGATTCCCGTGAGCAATTCGAAATGCGTACTCACAAACGTCTGGTAGACATTCTGGAGCCGACCCCGAAAACGGTTGACGCTTTGATGCGTTTAGACCTGCCGGCCGGTGTAGACATCGAAATCAAACTGTGAGGAGGTGCTAACGATGGCTAAAGGAATTATTGGCAAAAAACTGGGTATGACCCAAATTTTTGAAGCTGATGGCAAGTTCATTCCTGTTACTGTTGTGTTAGCAGGTCCTTGCACTGTCATTCAAAATAAAACTGAAGAAACCGACGGATACAATGCAGTTCAGGTTGGTTTCGGCGAAGTAAGCGAAAAGAAAGTAACAAAACCGGAAAAGGGACACTTCGCAAAAGCAGGCGTCGCTCCTGCTGAATTTGTTAAGGAATTACGTCTGGACGCTCCGTCCGACTTGAAACCGGGTGACGTAATCAAAGCCGACATCTTCGCAGCCGGAGATCTGGTTGACGTAAGCGGTATCAGCCGCGGTAAAGGCTTTGCAGGCACGATTAAGCTCCACAATTTCGGTCGCGGACCTATGAAACACGGTTCTAAATCCCATCGTGAACCGGGTTCTATGGGACCCATGCATTCCGGCCCTGGCGGCAGGGTAATCAAAGGTAAGAAACTGCCTGGCCGTATGGGTGGTAAGAATGCTACGGTTCAGCGCCTGACCATCGCTAAGGTAGACGTTGAACGCAATCTTATCCTGGTACACGGCTCCATTCCGGGCGCTAATGGCACCTGCGTAATGATCAGAGAAACCGTAAAGGGTAAGTAATTTAGACGACAGAAAGGAGGATGCTTCATATGCCGAAGTTATCTGTATATAACATGGCCGGCAAAACGACCGGCGAAGAAATCGAATTAAATGAAGAAGTATTTGGCGTTGAGTTCAACGAACCCGTTGTTCATCAGGCTGTAGTAATGCAGCAGGCCAATCAGCGTCAGGGCACTTCCGCTACCAAAACCCGCGGCATGGTTCGCGGCGGCGGCAGAAAACCCTGGAAACAGAAAGGAACCGGCCACGCTCGTGTAGGTTCCACCCGTTCCCCGTTGTGGGTAGGCGGCGGCACTACCTTTGGACCGCAGCCCCGCAGCTATGCGAAATCCATGACCCGGAAAGCACGCCGTCTGGCACTGCGTTGCGCATTATCCGCAAAAGTGGCAGCCGGTCAGCTGGTTATCATCGACAACATTGCTTTTGACGATCACAAGACCAAACGTACCGTAGAAATGCTGGATGCGTTTGAAGCTGCAGAAAACAAGACCTTGATCATCACCGATGGTGAAAATGAAAATGTCGAACTTTCTGCACGCAACATGCAGAAAGTTACCGTTATCAACAACGGTGGCCTGAACTGCTTCGATCTGTTACATAACAATAAAGTATTCCTGGACAAGAATGCTGTAGAAAAAATTGAGGAGGTACTTGCATAATGGCTGCTAATCCTCGCGACGTATTGCTCCGCCCGATCATCACTGAGAAATCCTCTCTGATGATGCAGGAGAATAAATACACTTTTAAGGTTCCGGTAACCGCTAATAAGACCGAAATCCGCCAGGCTGTAGAATCTATCTGGAATGTTAAAGTTTTATCCGTAGCCACGATTCGTGTAAACGGTAAAACCAAACGGATGGGTATGCATGTCGGCAGGACATCTGATTACAAAAAAGCAATCGTAAAACTGGCTGAAGGCCAGACGATTCCTGTGTTTGAAGGAATGTAAGGAGGGAAGCTAAATGGCGATTAAAAGCTACAATCCGTATTCTCCTTCGAGACGTTTTATGACAACGTCTTCCTTCGAAGAGATTACGACTGATAAACCGTATCGTCCGCTGCTGGAAAAGATCAACAAACATGCCGGCCGTAACAACACCGGTAAAATGACGGTCCGTCATCAGGGCGGCGGCACGAAGAGAATGTATCGTGTCATTGATTTTAAACGCAACAAAGACGGAATTCCCGCAAAAGTTGCTACGATCGAATACGATCCGAACCGCAATGCACGTATTGCCCTGCTAAATTATGCAGACGGCGAAAAACGCTACATCATCGCTCCGCTGGATCTGAAAGTGGGCGATAAAGTGGTAAGCGGCCCGGATGCCGATATCAAAATCGGCAACTGCCTGCCGCTGAAGAACATCCCGGTTGGTACACTGGTTCACAACGTGGAACTGAAGATTGGCAAAGGCGCCCAGATGGCGCGGTCTGCCGGCGCTGTGGTACAGCTGATGGCTAAAGAAGGCGACTACGCTCTGCTGCGACTGCCTTCCGGCGAAGTACGCAAAGTACATATCAACTGCCGTGCAACTATCGGCCAGGTCGGCAATCTGGAATTCGAAAATATTACGATCGGTAAAGCGGGCCGCTCCCGCTGGCTGGGAATCCGTCCTGCCAACCGCGGCGTTGTAATGAACCCGAACGACCATCCGCATGGCGGCGGCGAAGGCCACAGCCCGGTTGGACGTAAACGCCCTGTTACCCCTTGGGGCAAGGCTGCGTTTGGCGTTCGTACACGCAAGAACAAGAAATCTTCTACCAAGTTAATTTTAAGCCGCAGAACGAAATAATTGTTGAGAGAAAGGAGGCTTATCAGTGTCTAGATCAGTTAAAAAAGGACCTTACGTACATCCCAGCCTGTTAAAGAAGGTTGATGCACTTAACGCCGCAAATGATAAAAAGGTCGTAAAGACCTGGTCCCGCGCTTCTATGATTTTACCTACATTTGTTGGACACACCATTGCGGTACATGACGGACGCAAACATGTTCCGGTATTCATTACCGAAGATATGGTAGGCCATAAACTGGGAGAATTTGCTCCTACCCGTACCTATAGAGGCCATCAGGAAAAGAAAGCAGATACTACTGGAAAGTGAGGAATAAGTAATGGAAGTTAACGCTACTGCAAAATATATCCGCATTGCTCCTCGTAAACTGCGCATTGTTATGAACCTGATCCGCGGTAAAAAAGTATCCGATGCTTTCGCTATCTTGAAATTTACGCCGAAAGTTGGTTCTGAAGTTGTGGAAAAGGTATTGCGCAGCGCCGTTGCCAATGCTGAACATAATAATGATATGAACGTAGACAACCTGTTTGTTTCATCCTGCTATGTCAATCAGGGCCCTACGCTGAAACGAATTCATCCGCGTTCCCGTGGACAGGCTTTCAAAATTTTGAAACATTCCAGCCACGTAACCGTATGTGTTTCTGAAAAATAATAATCCCGGATAAGGAGGGTAATGATAGTGGGTCAGAAAGTTAATCCGCATGGTCTGCGCGTCGGCGTGATCAAAGGTTGGGAATCCAACTGGTATGCCGACAAAGACTATGAAAAGTTCTTACTGGAAGATATTAAAATCCGTGAATTCATTAAAGAGAAATTGTTCCTGTCCGGAATTTCCAAAGTAGATATCGAACGCGCCTCCAACAAAGCACGCGTAACGATCTACACTGCAAAACCGGGCATGGTGATCGGCCGTCAGGGCAGCAACATCGAATTGCTGAAAAAAGACCTGAAAAAGATGACCGATGCAAATCTCGACATCAATATCCAGGAAATCAAACAACCGGATATGGATGCAACGCTGGTTGCTGAAAATATTGCCAGCCAGCTGGAACGCCGTATCGCATTCCGTCGCGCCATGAAACAGTGTGTTGGCCGTACCATGCGTATGGGCGCCAAAGGTATCAAAGTAAAAGTTGGCGGCCGTCTGGGCGGAGCAGAAATTGCCCGCAGCGAAAGCTATCGCGAAGGTTCCATTCCGCTGCATACCCTGCGCGCTGACATTGATTACGGCACTGCGGAAGCGCATACAACCTATGGCCGTATCGGTGTAAAGGTATGGATCTACAAAGGTGAAGTCCTGCCGGAAACCAAAGCCGCAGCTAAGACTGCATCCGCAAAGGAGGCATAAGAAATGTTATTACCGAACAGAGTGAAACATCGTAAACAACATAGAGGACGTATGAAAGGCCGTGCAATGCGTGGCAACAGAATCACCCATGGCGATTTCGGCCTGGTGGCTCTGGAACCTGCCTGGGTTACCAATCGTCAGATCGAAGCAGCCCGTATTGCCATGACCCGTTATATCAAACGTGGCGGTCAGGTATGGATCCAGATTTTCCCGGACAAACCGGTTACTGCTAAACCGGCTGAAACCCGTATGGGTTCCGGTAAAGGTTCCCCGGAATACTGGGTAGCCGTAGTAAAACCCGGCCGTGTTCTGTTTGAAATGGGCGGCGTTAATGAAGCGGATGCAAAAGAAGCAATGCGTCTTGCAGGCCATAAGCTCCCCATTAAGACGAAATTCGTTACCAAAGCTCAGTTAGAAGCTGAAGCTGCCGGAGAAGTAAAGGGTGGTGAAGCTGAATGAAAATGAATGAAATCAGAGATTTGTCTGCAGCGGATTTAGACAAGAAGTTAGCAGAATTAAAAGAAGAACTGTTCAACTTACGTTTTCAGATGGCAACCGGACAATGTGAAAACCCGATGAAAATTCGTGAAGTAAAGAAATCCATTGCCAGAATCAAAACTGTTCAGCGTCAGAACGAGATCAACGCATAAGGTTTTGAAGCTTAATTAAGGAGGAAACAGTCGTGACCGTAGAAAGAAATGCGCGTGTCAGCCGTGTAGGCAGAGTTGTCAGCGATAAGATGCAGAAGACCATCGTTGTTGCAATTGAACGTTTTGTTCAGCATCCGCTCTACAAAAAAGGCGTAAAGAACACGATTAAATTTAAGGCACATGATGAAAACAACGAAGCGCATATCGGCGACTTGGTAAAAATTACCCAGACCCGTCCGCTGTCCAAAGATAAATGCTGGCGCCTGGTTGAGATCTTAGAACGTGCTAAATAATTGTAATTGCCAGGCTTTTTGAACCTGACAAGGGAGGTTAAACATGATTCAACAACAGACAATTCTTAATGTCGGCGACAACACCGGCGCTAAGAAGGTTATGTGCATCCGCGTTATGGGTGGCTCTTTCCGGAGATACGCCAATATTGGAGATATCATCGTATGTTCTGTTAAAGATGCAGCACCCGGAGGCGTTGTTAAGAAAGGTGACGTTGTAAAGGCGGTTGTTGTTCGTTCTACCAAGGGCCTGCATCGTAAAGACGGTTCCTATATCCGTTTTGACGAAAATGCAGCGGTTGTGATCAAAGACGACAAGAGCCCCCGCGGAACCCGTATCTTTGGGCCAGTAGCCCGCGAATTGCGTGAAAAAGACTTTATGAAGATTATTTCTCTGGCACCGGAAGTGCTGTAAGAAATCAGATAAAGCACAATAGGAGGTGTTCTTAAAACATGGCTACCGCTGTAAAGCTGCATGTTAAAAAAGGCGATACCGTTCAGGTCTTATCCGGCAAGGATAAAGGCAAAGAAGGCAAGATCCTGACCGCCCTGCCGAAAAAAGGAAAGGTTATCGTTGAAGGCGTAAATAAAGTAAAACGTCATACAAAACCGTCTCAGACCAACCCGCAGGGTGGTATTGTTACAAAAGAAGCGGCTATCGCTTCCTGCAAAGTAATGCTGGTATGCCCCAGCTGCAAAAAACCGACCCGTATTGCTCACAAGCTGGAAGATGGAAAATCCAAGCGCGTATGCAAACACTGCGGCGAAGTAATTGATAAATAATATCCGGGAAAGGAGGAAACATTGTAAATGGCCAAGACCAGACTGCAAGAGAAATACCTGTCTGAAGTGGTAAAAGCACTGGTAGACAAGTTCCAGTATAAAAATGTAATGGAAATTCCTAAGATTGAAAAAGTAATCATCAACATGGGCATTGGTGAAGCGGTTACCAACAGCAAAGCGTTAGATTCCGCCGTTGCTGAAATGGTGACCATCGCCGGACAGAAACCGGTCATCACCAAAGCAAAGAAATCCATCGCAGCATTCAAGCTGCGTGCCGGCATGCCGATCGGCGCAAAAGTAACCCTGCGCGGCGACCGCATGTATTACTTCCTTGATAAACTGATGAACGTGGCGCTGCCCCGCGTACGTGACTTCCGCGGCGTAAGCGCAACTTCCTTTGACGGCCGCGGCAACTATGCCCTGGGCCTGAAAGAACAGCTAATTTTCCCGGAAATCGAATACGATAAAGTTGACAAAGTCCATGGCATGGATATCATCATCGTAACCACCGCCAAGACCGACGAAGAAGCCCGCGAACTGCTGCGGCTCCTGGGAATGCCGTTCGCAGCATAAGTAAGGAGGATATAATTTTGGCTAAGACAGCACTGATTGAAAAATGGAGTAAAGAACCGAAATTTAAAGTTCGTCATTACAACCGCTGCAAAATCTGCGGCCGCCCCCATGCTTACTTACGTAAGTTCGGTATGTGCCGTATCTGCTTCCGTGAATACGCTTACAAAGGCGAAATTCCCGGCGTAACAAAAGCAAGCTGGTAACAACCATCTAAGAAAGGAGGCCATTGAATAATGGTAATGACTGATCCGATCGCCGATATGCTTACCCGTATCCGTAACGCAAATTCGGTTTATCATGATAAAGTTGAAATCCCCGGTTCCAAGATCAAAGAGGCAATTGCCGGGATCTTGAAAGACGAAGGGTTCATTAAAGATTTTGAAGTAATTGAAGATAACAAGCAGAATGTTATCAAAGTAAGCCTGAAATACGGCGCTAACCGCGAAAAAGTAATTTCCGGCCTCAAACGTATTTCCAAACCCGGTCTGCGTGTATACTCCCAGAAAGATCAGCTGCCGAAGGTGCTCGGTGGTCTGGGAATCGCCATCATCTCCACTTCCAAAGGACTGATGACCGATAAAGAAGCCCGCAAAGCTGGTCTGGGCGGCGAAGTTCTGGCATACGTTTGGTAATACTAAAAAGGAGGTACCGTTAAGTGTCTAGAATTGGTAAAAAACCGATTACCGTACCCGCTGGCGTAACGGTGACGGTTGAAAACAATCTGGTAACTGTAAAAGGCCCGAAGGGCGAACTGCAGCGCCAGATCAGCCAGGCAATGAAAATTACCATGGACAACGGTGTGATCACCGTAGAACGTCCTGATGATGAAAAAGAAAACCGTTCCATGCACGGCCTGTCCCGCACCCTCATCAACAACATGATTGAAGGGGTGACCAAAGGCTTCAGCAAAACACTGGAGATCCAGGGCGTTGGCTATCGTGCGGCAAAACAGGGGCAGAACATTAACTTCACACTGGGTTTCTCTCATCCGGTTGTTAAAGAACCGCCTGCCGGCATCACCTTCGATGTACCCGCTCCGACCAAGATCGTCGTAAGCGGCGCAGACAAAGAAGTAGTTGGCGCTGTTGCAGCAGACATCCGTAACCTGCGTCCGCCTGAACCCTACAAAGGAAAGGGCATCCGCTATGAAGGCGAGCATGTACGCCGCAAAGTAGGTAAAGCAGGCGCAAAGGCTAAGAAGTAATTTAGGAAGGAGTGAAACCTCTTGTTTAATAAAGCTAACAAGAACGAAAAACGTCAGAAACGTCATGTTCGTTCCCGCAGATATGTGGTTGGCACTGCAGAAAGACCCCGCCTGAATGTATATCGTTCCCTGAGCAACATCTATGCACAGGTCATCAACGATGAAACCGGCGAGACCATCGTAGCTGCCAGCACTGTTGAAAAGACCTTTGAAAACTACGGCGGCAATGTTGAAGCTGCCAAAGCCGTAGGCAAAGCGATTGCTGAAAAAGCCCTTGCCAAAGGCGTGAAAGAAGTTGTATTCGACCGCGGCGGCTACCTGTATCACGGCCGTGTCGCTGCATTGGCAGAAGCAGCTCGTGAAGCTGGACTGCAATTCTAACGGAAGGAGGAAGTATCTTGGCTAATTTTGATAAGCGTGACAGACGCGAAAAACCGGATGACGGCTTTACCGAAAAAGTCGTATTCATCAACCGCGTTGCGAAAGTTGTTAAAGGCGGCCGTCGCTTCACCTTTGCCGCACTGGTTGTGGTTGGCGATGGAAAGGGCCATGTAGGCATGGGCCTGGGCAAAGCTGCTGAAGTTCCGGAAGCGATCCGGAAAGGCGTAGACGACGCTAAGAAGAATCTGATTACAGTAACCATGGTAGGCAGTACCATTCCTCATGAAATTATCGGTGTTTACGGTGCAGGCCGCGTATTCCTGCGTCCGGCTTCCGAAGGTACCGGCGTAATCGCCGGCGGTCCGGTCCGTGCCGTTCTGGAACTGGCAGGTATCCGCGACATCCTGACCAAATGCCAGGGCTCTCATAACCCGAACAACATGGTGCGCGCTACACTGGAAGGTCTTAAATCCCTGAAGAACCTGCAGTCTGTTGCAGCGCTGCGCGGCAAGACCCCGCAGGAAATTTTAGGTTAAGCTAAGGAGGAAGCCTGATGAAAAAGTTGAAAATCACGCTGACCCGCAGCTTGATCGGATACAAAAAAGATCAACGAGCAACCGTAAAAGCTCTGGGTTTGGGCAAAATCGGCACTTCTGTAGTGCAAGAAGATAATCCGACAATTCGCGGGATGGTCCACAAAGTGGAACATCTGGTGAAAGTGGAAGAAGTAGAAGCTTAAGATAAGGAGGTGCAGTGAAATGGAATTACATGAATTACATCCGGCGCCGGGTTCCAAAAAGGCCCGCGTACGTGTAGGCCGTGGTCTGGGCTCCGGTTTGGGCAAGACTTCCGGCAAAGGCCAGAAAGGCCAGAAATCCCGTTCCGGCGGCGTAAAGCGCCCGGGATTTGAAGGCGGTCAGAGACCGTTATATCTGCGTCTTCCGAAACGTGGCTTCTATAACAAATTCGGTAAAGAATATGTAGAAGTTAACGTTGGTACTTTGAACTGCTTTGAAGACGGAACTGTAATTGAACCTGTAATGCTGATCGAATGTGGTCTGATTAAAAACATTCGCGACGGCTTACGCATTTTGGGCGGCGGCGAGCTGACCAAAAAGCTGACCGTACAGGCTAACGGCTTCACCAAAACGGCTGAAGAGAAAATTACGGCTGCCGGCGGAAAAGTAGAGGTGATCTGATAATGTTAGCTGCTCTGGCTAATGTTCTTCGGGTCCCCGAGCTGAGACGAAGAGTCGTCTTCACCTTGGTCATGTTTGCGGTGTTCCGCCTGGGAACGCATATCCCGGTCCCTGGCGTCAACGCCTCAATGATTGAACAGTTATTCAACAACGGAAACCTGTTCGGCCTGCTGGACCTTTTCTCCGGCGGCGCATTAAGCAAGTTTTCCGTTTTCGCGATGAGTATCACGCCGTATATCAACGCATCGATTATCCTGCAGCTGCTGAAAGTAGTAATACCCACCCTGGAAGAATGGTCCAAGGAAGGGCAGGAAGGGTATAAGAAGATCAACAAACTTACCCGGTACCTGACCGTAGTCCTGGCCGTGATTCAGGGGTTCGGCATGGCTTTCGGCCTGCGCTCCGCCATCAACAATCCGAGCGTGTTCTCGATCCTGATGATCGTGGCGTCGCTGACGGCAGGAACCTGTTTCCTGATGTGGGTGGGCGAAGAGATAACCCAGCGCGGTATCGGCAACGGAATTTCCCTCATCATCTTCGCAGGTATCGTATCCCGTCTTCCGGACGGCATATCCACCCTTGCGAAATACCTGAATGCAGGGACGATCAACATCCTGAATGTGATCCTGTTCCTTATCATCGCGTTAGCAATGGTAGTGTTTGTAGTAGCTATTTCACAGGGTATCCGCAAGGTCCCTGTACAGTATTCAAAGCGAATTGTAGGTCGCAAGATGTACGGCGGCCACAGCAGCTATATTCCTTTAAAGGTTAACCAGGCAGGCGTAATCCCCATCATCTTTGCTTCATCTCTTCTGATGCTGCCGGCAACAATCGGCCAGTTTGTAAAAGTACCCTGGGTGCAGAAAGTAGCCGGGTATTTTGCCTGGGGCACGCCGCTGCAGACCACATTGTATATCATCCTGATCATTTTCTTCACGTTCTTCTATACAGCCGTAACGCTGGATATCAAGAATATGAGTGAAAACATCAAGAAAATGGGCGGTTTCATTCCGGGATTGCGTCCCGGCAAACCGACTACCGATTATCTTGACATGGTCATGACGCGCATAACGCTTTCCGGCGCCATTTTCCTGGCCCTGATTGCCATGATGCCTCATATCGTAGTATTCCTGACCGGTATTGAAGGAATCTACATCGGCGGTACTTCGTTACTGATCGTCGTAGGCGTCGCGCTGGATACAATGAAACAGATTGAGTCGCTGGCTCTGGTACGTCATTATCAGGGCTTCATGAAGTAAAGGAGGAGAAACAGATGCATATTCTTTTAATGGGACCTCCTGGTGCCGGAAAAGGTACTCAGGCTGAAAGGCTTGTTGAATCGTATAAAATTCCCCACATCTCCACCGGGGATATGTTCCGCGCCGCTGTAAAACAGGGAACGGAACTGGGGAAAGAAGCAAAAAGATACATGGATGCCGGCGGTTTGGTACCGGATGTTGTAACAATCGGAATTGTACGGGAAGGTTTGTCTAAACCGGAATGTGCAAAAGGTTTCATTTTAGATGGGTTTCCCCGGACAGAAGAACAGGCTGTTGCACTGGATGGGATCCTGAAAGACCTGGGTATTAAACTGACTGGCGTAGTAAATATTGTCGTACCGGATGGCGAACTGGTAGACCGCGTAACAGGACGGCGCATCTGCAAAGCCTGCGGCGCAACATATCACGTTTCCTTCAATCCTACGAAAGTAGACGGTGTCTGCGACAAATGCAGCGGAAGCCTTTATCAGCGGGACGATGATAAAGAAGAGACCGTAAAGAACCGCTTAAAAGCCTATCATGCACAGACAGAGCCTCTGATCGAATACTATAAGAAACAGGGCTGCTATCTGGAAATTGACGGGACACAGGCTATCGACAAGGTATATGCCGATGTAAAAGCCAGCCTTGAAGAAAGAGCAGGGAGGTAGAATCTGTGTCAAAGCAGGATGTAATCGAAGTGGAAGGCACAATTCTGGAAGCCTTGCCGAATGCCATGTTCAAGGTGAAATTGCAGAACAATCATGAGATACTGGCGCATATTTCCGGTAAGATTCGCATGAACTTCATCAAAATCTTGCCCGGCGACCGGGTAACGGTGGAACTTACGCCGTACGATCTGAACCGTGGAAGAATTACCTACCGGTTTAAATGACCGGCACAGACACTGAGGAGGTAGAAAATGAAAGTCAGACCGTCTGTAAAACGTATTTGCGATAAATGCAAAATTATCAAACGCAAAGGCCGCGTAATGGTCATTTGTGAAAATCCGAAGCATAAACAAAGACAAGGTTGAGAAGGAGGTATACTTGAATGGCACGTATTGCTGGTGTCGATTTACCGAATGATAAGCGTGTAGAATACGCGCTGCCCTATATTTTCGGTATCGGTCTTGCCTTATCCCGTGAGATCCTGGCAAAAACCGGTATCAATCCCGATACCCGTGTTCGCGACCTGACCGAAGGCGAAGTTGCGAAGATTCGTGAAGTTGTGGACAGAGATTACAAGGTTGAAGGCGACCTCCGCCGCGAGGAATCCCTCAACATCAAACGTCTGGTAGAAATTGGCAGCTATCGTGGCAGAAGACATCGTGCAGGTCTTCCTGTACGCGGCCAGAATACCAAGAACAATGCCCGTACCCGTAAAGGTCCGAAAAAGGGCCAGGGCAAAAAGTAATCTGTAGAGGAGGGTAAAAACGAAGTGGCAGGAAAAAAAGTAGTTCGCAATAAAAAGAAAGTAAGCAAAAACGTCGTTGCAGGCGTTGCGCATATTAAATCCACTTTCAACAACACGCTGGTTACCATTTCCGACCTGAACGGCAATGTAATCAGCTGGGCTTCTGCCGGTGAAATGGGCTTCCGCGGAAGCCGCAAGAGCACCCCGTTCGCGGCGCAGATGGCAGCGGAAACCGCTACCAAGGCAGCGATGGAACATGGCATGAAAACCGTTGAAGTATATGTTAAAGGCCCCGGCGCAGGCCGTGAAGCCGCTATCCGCGCTTTACAGGCTACCGGTCTGGAAGTTAACTCCATTAAAGACGTAACTCCCATTCCGCACAATGGCTGCCGTCCGCCGAAACGTCGTAGAGTATAACTTGCAGGAGGTGTAAGAATAGATGGCAATTGATAGAGTACCCGCTCTGAAACGCTGCCGTTCGCTGGGTCTTGAACCCGCAGTTGTAGGTCTGGCCAAGAGTTCTTTCCGTCAGCCCCATCATGGAAACCATAAGGTAAGCGAATACGGTCAGCAGTTAAAAGAAAAACAGAAAGCAAAATTCATTTACGGCGTACTGGAAAAACAGTTCCGCCTGTACTATGAAAAAGCGAAAAAGATGCCTGGCATCACCGGTGAAAACCTGCTGTTATTACTGGAAAGAAGACTGGATAACGTGGTATACCGTATGGGACTGGCTACCACCCGCCGTCAGGCACGCCAGATCGTTACCCACGGTCATATCGCCGTAAATGGCAAACGCGTTGATATTCCGTCTGCCCTGATCAAAGTCGGAGATGAAATTTCCGTAATTGAAAACAGCCGCGGCAAAGCTTATTTTAAAGGCATGAATGAAAAATTAGGCGCTGTTACAGCTCCGGCCTGGATTGTGGTTAATGCTGAAGCGTTAAGCGCAAAGATCGACCGTTTCCCGACTCGTGAGGAAATTGATGTTCCGGTAGTGGAACAGTCCATTGTCGAACTGTACTCCAAGTAATTACTGTGGCTTTACATGAAAAGTTCCGTTGTCTGCGCCTTTACGGGTACGGACCCGCGGACTTTCACTGTAAGGTTTTGAGCATCTATTGCCACCAACCAGTTGGCGTATTGTGGTAATACGCAAGAGAAGGAGGCTTTCCGCATGATTGAAATTATTGATCCGAAATTGGTTTCTTCCGAAGTTTCCGACAACAAGCGGTATGGTAAATTTGTATGGGAACCGCTGGAACGCGGCTACGGCATCACTCTGGGAAACAGCCTGCGCCGCGTACTGCTGTCTTCCCTGCAGGGAGCTGCTGTAATCGGCGTTAAGATTGAAGGCGTACTGCACGAATTCACCACTATCCCCGGAGTCCGGGAAGACGTGGCTGACATCATTCTGAACATCAAAGGCCTGTGCATGAAAGTGCATCCCTATGAATCAGAATACAAAGTGCTGCACATCCATTCCAGCGGCGAACAGGAAGTGACCGCGAACGATATCGAAGTAGACAGCGACGTGGAGATCCTGAATCCGGAACTGCATATCGCGACGCTGGATAAAGACGCGAGCCTGAACATGGATATCTATATTGATGTCGGCCGGGGCTACGTACCCAGTGATAAGAATAAAAGAGATGACATGGGGATTGGTTGGATTCCCGTTGACAGCATTTATTCTCCCATCACCCGTGTAAAATTCGGCGTAACCGATACCCGTGTCGGAAACGTGACCGATTATGATAAACTGACACTGGAAGTATGGACAGACGGCAGTATCAACCCGGACGACGCCATCAGCCGCGCATCCGGCATCCTGATCGAGTACCTGAACCTGTTCCAGAACGGTACGGTAATAGAACAGCCGATTCCCGGTCCTGCAGCTGTTTCCGAACCGCCTGAACCGGAACCGGATCCGAAACTGGCGATGTCCATTGAAGAAATGGACCTGTCCGTCCGCAGCAACAACTGTCTGCGCCGCGCAGGTATCAATACGGTTGGCGATCTGATCAACAGATCCGAAGACGATCTGAAGAAAGTCCGCAACCTGGGCACCAAGTCGTTGGAAGAAATCATTAAGAAGTTAATTGACTTAGACCTGTCCTTACGCAAGGACGATGAAGAATAATAAGGGGGACGGAAAATGGCATACAGAAAATTAAACCGCGCATCCGGTAATCGTAAAGCTCTGTTCCGCAGCCTGTCCAGCGCCTTAATTATGAACGGCAGAATCGAGACCACCATTACCAAAGCAAAAGAGACCAGCAAAAACGTAGCAAAGCTGATCACATTGGCTAAAGTTGGCGACTTGCATGCACGCCGTCAGGCGTTGGCTATCCTGGTAGACGAAACCGCTACCAGAAAGCTGTTTGACGAACTGGCTCCGAAATACCAGGAAAGACAGGGCGGCTTCACCCGTATCTATCGGGTTGGTCCTCGTCGTGGCGACGCAGCCGAAATGGCAATCATTGAGCTTCTGTAATATATAGAAGAATACATCAATAAGAAACTGCTTATCTTTCTGTAAGGTAGGCAGTTTTTGTTTATTTGTAAATGAAAGGTCATCGCCAAACCGTCCACGATTGCTGTTCCATGGATCGCGTTGGTGGTAACTCGCCTCATGGAATGACGCAATCGTTCCCGATGTTTTGCTCAGGATCTTTCGTTTACAAATAAAAAGCAGTTAACTTCCACAACAAATGCGGTTGACGTTTGCCGAGAGTAAAGATATAATATACATGTTTCCTTATAAACTGCGCAAAATAATAAGCATTGCACCTGTGCAGCTAATTTGAACAAAGAATCAGGAGGGGCTATGGAGCCTGTCATTGAAGTGCAGGGACTGACTCACGTGTATATAGATGCGGAAAACACAAAGGTCACAGCCCTTGACAATATAGATTTACAGATCATGCCGGGCGAGTTCGTGGCGGTCATTGGGGCCAACGGCAGCGGGAAGAGCACGCTGGCCCGTCACCTGAACGCACTGCTTCTTCCCTCGGAAGGACATGTGAAGATTAAAGGCATGGACACGATGGAAGAAGACAACCTGTGGGACATCCGACAGACCGTTGGCATGGTGTTCCAAAATCCGGACAACCAGATCGTGGCGGCTATCGTGGAAGAAGATGTAGCCTTTGGCCCGGAGAATATCGGTGTTCCCCCGGAAGAGATTCGCACCCGCGTGGATGACGCATTAAAGGCAGTGGATATGACGGCGTACCGCACACACGCGCCCCATTTGCTCTCCGGCGGTCAGAAACAGCGGATCGCCATTGCCGGGACGCTGGCGCTGGGATCCGAGTGCATCGTGCTGGACGAGCCTACCGCCATGCTGGATCCGAAAGGACGCAAAGAGATTCTCAGCACCATGCTGCGATTGAATAAAGAAAAGAAGATCACGGTGGTGTACATCACCCACTTTATGGTGGAAGCCATGCTGGCAGACCGCGTCGTCGTTATGAGTGAAGGAAAGATCCGGTTCCAGGGAACGCCGCGGGAGGTGTTCTCCCGGGTAGAAGAGCTGGAACGGCTGGGGCTGGAAGCGCCGCTGGCAGCCAAGGTTGCTTTTGAACTGCGCAAAAGCGGGATGAAACTGCCGAAGGAAATCATCACGAACGAAGAACTGGCGGCAGCTTTTGGATGAAATGATATTTCAATTTCTGTAAGATAAGGAAAGTTGGACAACAGTTATGTCAATGAAACTGGAACATGTTTCCTATACCTATATGCCGGGGACGCCTTATGAGAAAGAAGCGCTGAAGGACATTTCCCTGGAAATCAAAAAAGGTGAGTTTGTAGCGGTCATCGGCCACACCGGCAGCGGAAAATCAACGCTGGTACAGAACCTGAACGGCCTGCTGCACCCCACAAAAGGAAACGCGTCCCTGGACGGGGTAGACCTGTCTGGCAAATCGAATGAAGCAAAGATGGCCCGGGGACGGATCGGTATGGTATTCCAGTACCCGGAACACCAGCTGTTCGCGGAAACGGTGTACGAAGACATCGCCTTCGGTCCGCAGAATCTGGGGCTGAACTATGAGGAGACCGATGCGCGTGTCAAGGACGCCATGAAATTTGTGGGACTGGATTTTGAAACTTATGCGGGACGTTCACCTTTTTCCCTGTCCGGCGGACAGATGCGGCGCGTAGCTATCGCTGGAGTCGTCGCCATGAATCCGGATTACCTGATTTTGGACGAACCCTCTGCGGGGCTGGATCCCGGTTCCCGCGACGCCGTATTCGCAGAAGTGATGGAACTGTATAAAAAACGCGGAACGGCCATCATTATGGTCACCCACAGCATGGAAGACGCAGCGCAGTTTGCCAAACGCATGCTGGTAGTGTACGACGGCCGGATCATCATTGACGGCAAGCCGGGGGAAGTATTCCTGAAAGAAAAAGAGCAGCTGCTGAAAGTGGGCATGGACGTGCCCGAAGTTTATAAGCTGGCAGACGCATTGCGGGATAAGGGGCTGCGGCTTCCGAAGGAGATTACCGACGCCAAGACGCTGCTGGCAGAAATTAAACGACGGAAGGGGCTGAGATAAATGTTAGATATTACGCTGGGACAGTATTACCCGGGCAATAGCTTCATTCACCGGCTCGATCCCCGGACGAAGATCCTGGCCACGCTGCTTCTGATCGTGGCGGTTTTTCTTGCCAACACTGCCGTTGGCTACGGAGCGCTCTGCGTCATGGTACTGTTCATCATCGCCCTGTCGGGCCTGCCATTTATGCTGGTGCTGAAATCCGTAAAGCCGCTGCTGTTTATCATCGTGCTGACGCTGCTGTTACATACGCTGCTGGGGCAGGGGGAGCACGTACTCTATCAGTGGAAGTTCCTGAAAGTAACGGAAGAAGGCGTGCAGATGGGCGTAAAGATGTCCA
>Ga0247610_10002319_pt1 | contig 22185 bp, 58 predicted proteins | sample 174DNAGHGhighgp2_FD_193483 | JGI IMG/M metagenome (GOLD analysis project Ga0247610, IMG submission 193483) | Sheep rumen microbial communities from Palmerston North, Manawatu-Wanganui, New Zealand - 1742 DNA GHGhigh gp2 | ecosystem: Host-associated > Mammals > Digestive system > Stomach > Rumen...
ATATTAATATGTGTGAATGTATTAAGGTTATACTTTGTTTAGGTATTAATGGTAAGGTATATTATCATCCAATTTGGATTGGACGTGTATATTTAACAAAAAAATTATTAGAAAAGTATAATATTGATATACTTAAAATATATGATTGCTCTGGTCATATGAGATATGTTGACGTTAACTTTATGTATATGTTAAAAACTGAAAAACAATTTCTTGATAAATTGGAAATTACATTGGAAGACGTTGACAAATTAATTAGTATAAGTACAAATAAGGATTATTATTTTCCTTTTAAAAACGAAGAAAAATTATTTAAGGAGATAAATAATTCAAATTAGTGATTGATATTATATATAAGTTATTATATAATACGGGTGTAGTTTGGAAATAGCAAACGTCATAAAAAATTAAAAAAGAATGGAGGATTTAAATTATGACATTAGCAGAAAAATACGGTATTCAAAAAAATTCAGTTGTAGGTTCTATCGAACTTACTAAAAATCCTTATAGCTTTAAAGGTACATTCGAAGAATTATATAACCTTACAGCTTCAGGTAGACTTAAATTATTAAAACAAGACGGTCGTTTAGTAGGTGGCAGTATTAGTGGTTACGATACTGTGGAAGACGATAATTTAGCTGGCAAAGCATTTATGGAAGCATATATGTGTAAGCCACTTATGGATTACGTTAATTTAGCAACTCAATTAGTTGAAGCTAATTTAATACCTACAATTATTTCAGAAGATCCATTAAAAGTAAGTATTCTTAATGGCTTAGTAGTATTAGACCAATATGGAAATGAAATTCATAACGATGGCGACGAAGCACCAGCTGAAGACCAAGATGAAGATGAAGACGAATATTTAGTTCCTGGAGACGTTGTAGACGATACTAGAAATATTAAGAACTATATTAGATATACTGAGGGCAGATGTTTAGCCAGAGGTTGTAACCCTAATATAGAATACGATGCGGACCGAGACGTATATGTAGTTACAGGTTTAGAGTTCGGTAGAAAGTTAACAGATGCCGAATTAGATTTAATCGATGTAGAATACGAAGATTAATTAAAAATTAAATAATATTCCTCCTCCCTCAGGGGAGGAGGTTATTTTTAAGAAAAAATATTGTATAATTACATTGGAAAGGAAATGATGGGTATGACTCTTGACTCAATTAAAAAGAGCTGTTTAAATGAAAGCTCAATCATTAAAGTTAATATTTTAGATAAAGATAATAACTTTGTATGTAAGACATACGATAGTTTAACAGACGCTGAAAGAAAGAAAAATGTAAGGGAGTTAAAAAGATTCGTCACAAGAAAGTATTGTGAATGGGATAAGATTAATGCCCTTTCAACAGACCCTCAAGAAAAAGAAAAGGCTCAAAGATATATGTCAGCATACTGGGCAGCAATCCTTCTAGCTTATTGGGGTAAGATATATGACTGGAAGAATAATAGCTTCTCTTTAAACCTACCAGATACAGATTATTTCGATTGGCTAAATGACTCTTTAAAAGATGCCTTCTGTTATCGTTCTTGGATGACTACAAGAAGACTACATCCAAAACAATATGACAGTGAGTGGATAGATAATCCAAACTATGTAGAAGATGAAAATGCAGCCGACATGAGTATTAATTATTTCTGTGGAGCTCGTAGAGGTAAAGAATATCAAAAAGCAAATAAGGATAAGAGAAAAGCAAATTATCAAAATGTAAGTATCGATCAAAGCTTCGATGAAGATGGCTACTCAATATTAGATAGAAAAGGTTTATCATCAGACCCTAAAGAATACAACGGTATCAAATCATTAATCAATTTATTCTTATCAGAAAACAAATTAGTAGAAGCTGTAATACTTGATATGATAGCTTATGGCGATTCTGTTAAGGAAGATAAGAATAAGATAGTTCTACCAAATACTATCACTGAGGATGAAGAAGATAATGAAGAGGTATACAGATACACTTACGGATTCAATGAAAGAAAGGTAGTTAAACAATTAAATCAAATTAACGATAATTACTTTACAGAATACTTTAATAAGGAATATAAAGTAAAAGATTATAAACCTATATTAGAAAAGTTAAAGAAATTAAGTAATGGAAAGTTACATACTGAGATTCAAAAGACATTAATCTCAATTAAACAAAATCCAGATTTACTACAATTCATTGGTTAGGAGGTAGTGACATGACAGACTACTACATAAGAATCTATAAGTACACACATGACGGTGATCCAGATTATGAAAAGATAGATCAGGTAAATCTTATGGTGAAGAAAAACGATAAGAGAACCGAAAAAGAAATTATCATTAATATGCTAGAGAATTTATTGGAATCATATAAGGAAGAAGTTAAAAGAGGTAATTAATACCTCTTTTTATTTACCTTAGAAATAATAAACTACCATATAACACGGTACGTGTTTTTTTAATTGTATATATTAAATAAAGGTTGAGGTGATTTACAAATGAAAATGATTAAACAAATTTTCTTTGATGTTGATGTAGATGAGAAAGGTAATTATGTAAGTTACGCACAATTAAACTTCCCTTTCTATTCCCCAGAGGATAAAGGTGGTAGAGTTTACTTTAAGACAGATAAAGAGTTAGATAAGAAGATGTCACATGTAGTTGAACTATCACTTGATGATGTCAAAACACTGGGTAAGAATGTAACAAGAACATACAGTCTAGATGTTGAGACACTTGAGAATTTTGAACAGTACATTGATGTGATAATGTCAGATTAAATTGGTTACATTTGTGATTGATTTTTGTTCTATTCTATTATATAATACTTGTAGAAAGATGGAGGACAAAAAATATGCAAAAAATATTATTTAATTTAACAAAAAATCAGGACATTCAAAATTATCATACTTATGTCCAAGACGACAAATTCAAAAATCAAAAAATTATTAACACTCAAGCTCTTAATGACGGGCAAACATTAATAATTACAGTCGAAGACTTTAAGACAAATCAAATTATTAATCATCCTACATTTGGACAAGGTCAAATAATTGACGCTAATCCAAATTACGTCAAAATTCAATTTGAGCAAGGCCTTAAAACATTTAGCCAAGCATCATTACTAGACATTATTAGTTAAGGCTTAGCCTTAACTTTTAATTCTATATGGAGGTAAAAAATTATGTCAACAAATTTCAAAGAAGCAGTCAATACTAAAGTCGTTGGTTTAGGTAATGTACTAACACCAATACAACAACAAGAATATAAACACTTAGATGAGGTTATTTCAAACCTACAAACAATGAACAAAACAAAGGAATATAACGATTACCTATATTGTTTACCAGAACAATTCGTTAAGAGTTTAATTAGTGGTAAAGAGGTTTTAAACAAGTGGGGTCGTAGATGTACTGTAACAAATATCTGGTATGTTCCAGAGGAGAAAGACTATTCAATGACAATCAAATGGGAAAACAAATCCTGGAAGATGTGGTTGAGAACAGCCTTAAAAGATTTCAAGTGGATAGGTTTAAAGAAAAATGTAGTAGGTAAATATTTTATTAAATTAAATGAAGAGTCAACAAATAATACTATACTACACCTACAAGCAAAGAAAGATAAGTACTCAAAGATGTATACTCAAGACCAAAAACGTTCAAGTAACATTATAGGTAGAGAGTTAGCAAAACATACTAATGAAATGATAGTTAGTAGAGAAGCTATCAGAAAATCAATCATTAGTATTCAAAGAGATAGTAGAGTTATGGCAGATGCTTGGAATTCTACATTAAATACACAAGAACAACAAACACTAATTAACTGGTTAGCCAAAAACGTTTATAGTATGAGGTTATATGTTGTAAAGGGTAGTAGATGGGATAAAGCAATATCCGAACTATATCCTTCAGAACAATATGGCAAGCCTAGACAAACAATACCAAGTGAGTTAAGTAAAGATAGTATCAATGGCTACGTTAGTGTTAGTAGTTTAGATGGCATACCTTACGAATTACTTAAAAAAATTACACACAAACAAAAGGATGAAGATGTAGTTAAACAAAATAAAGGTTCTAGCAAATATAGAATTAATAATTATTTATTAGTTTTATATCTATTAAACAATTATAATCAAATCGGATTTAAGATAGGTAAAACTAATTTAAACAAGGAAATTAAAGCTATTTAATAATAGCTTTTTTCTTTTGTGATTGAATATTAGTTTAATTTATTATATAATATTTGTGTAAGAAAGAAGGAGGAATAATATGTCAGGAGTAAAATTAGAAGGTAAACGTAGTGAATATAGTGAAAGGACTTTCTATCTAATGGCAGTTATAGGTGAGTGCTATTTAGGATTAGATACACCAGATCAAAACTATTTTAAAAACAAATTATGTAAAGCAATTAAAGAATTGAATGAATTGAATAAGCAAGAGGAGGAAGATTAATGTTAGGTTATCTAGAAAGGAACGTTAATCCAAAGAATAGAAAAACAGGTGATTGTTCAACAAGAGCCTTAGTTTCAGTTTTAGATATTAGTTATGAACAAGCACTTGTACTACAAATGGATGAAAGTTTAAAGTGTTATTACGATCCTACATCAAAACAAGTAATGGAAAGGGTCTTAAACAAATTTGGTTATGTGAAGATGAAACAACCTAGATGGCCTGATGGAACAAAATTCAAGGTCAATGAATTGGATCAAATCATACCAAAATCAAAACTACACGAAGGAGTTTTAGTTACAGTTGCAAATCATCACACAGCCATTAAGGATAACAACATTATCGATATATGGAATTGCGGTAATAAGTCAGTAGGTAATTATTATATAAAGGGAGGAAAATAATATGAATAAAACATATCCAAATGTAGGGGACAAATTATACTTAAGACAATTTACTGGTAACAGTTGGGTTGATATGGTTAAGAGACCTTATACCGTTATTGGTGTAAGTGATACCAAAGTTACCATTCAGGAATGTGAGTTAGTGTTTAACGGTCCAAGGTATTTCGATACACTACCAGATGAGATAAGAAGGGATCCTAATGGTAGGATAGAGGAATTAAACTGGCACCCTAAAAGAGGTATGTGGGGTACTAAAGGTAGGGATGCAGATTATCCACAATACGCTATATTCACTAATGAGTATCAATATCAACCATATTTAGATTAATTCATTTTAGGACTTGATTTTCAAGTCCTTTTATTATATAATCTATGTGTAAATGGAGGAATAGAAAATGACTAAGTATTATGTAGATGACATTAAAGGTAATAGAATCTATGAAGGATTCGATGAAGACACAGCTTATAGATTATGTAGACAATACAATGAGAATTGTGGTGGGACATACGATGTAACTGAAATCGATACAGATTTAGATGAGTTCGATAAGTTAGATGAAAATAATTACGTATTCTATTACAACGATTATTTAACTTCTTTATATGGAGATGATGAGCATATCAAACAAGATATAAAGATGTTCCTTGAATACGAAACAGGTAAAGAGATTATCGATTTCGATTTAAGTTATAATGATCCAGGGAATAGTGGTGACAATGCAAACTTCTGGGTATACGATATTAAATGGAAATAATAAACTACCATTTATACTGGGGGTAAATAAATATGGAAGAAGATGTAAGAGTTAAATATATTTTAGGTAACGAAACAATGGAGTTGGCTGAACAACTTGGAAGTGATCTATTCGATAGTTGGTTAGTTAGTGAAATCGATAGGGCAGATGACATGTTGGATGATGTTAATATCCTATATGACGATGACACTAGAACAGCCTGGACGAATAGAAAGGATACACTTCAAGAAATAAGAGAAGCTTATCATAAGTTGAAAAAATAATTGTATAGTTAGATTGTAGGTAAGTCCTACCTACAATCACCTCCCTTTCTGGCATAAGCCTATAAAGCTTATGCCTATATAGGAACATAACATAAGTAATGTATCAAATGAGTATACAGGTAACAAATCCTGTTGTTCCTACCAAATTTGTTTTGAGTTCTGTCCTCCTAAAAATAAGACCAGTCATTAAGACTGGTTTTATTTGTGATTGATTTTTGTTTTGATTTATTATATAATCTAGGTGTAGTTTGGAGGTGGCTTAAATGACACTAGAATCTTTATTCGAACGTAGAGGTGGTCGTATAAATGTTATACATTGTGACACACGTGAGAAGGCTCATAGATTACTTAAGAGATTCGATGAACTGGGTAAGAAGTGGTGTAATGGTAAAAGTTATCTAGAACAAGATAACTACAATTGTTACGGTGAGGACACTTGTTATACAGTTGAGGGTCACTATTCACCACACTGGTGGTATCAAAACAACAATTATCCTATTGTAGAATTCGATGAAATAGACGATTTCAAAGGTGGTTTATTCTATCCACTAAATTTTGTAAAAAGGGGGATAAATAAATTATGACATTAGAAGAATTCTTTAGAAAAGAAGATGCTTATGTAATACATTGTCATACTGAAGAGGAAGCCATTAAGCTTTGTAACAAGTTTGATGAAATGGGTAAACATTGGGCTGGTGGTCAATCTTATAGGGATATTACATATTGGAATGATCACGATGGAGGAGAGTGTTATAGTAATCGTAGAACTCACGCAAGCTATTACTTCTACAGATCAGATCCTGTTAGGTGGAGAGTTGTCGAATTTAACGATATAGATGATTTCAAAGGTGGATTATTCTTTCCTTCAAATTTCCAAAAGAGAAATTCAAATTAGGACTTTAAATAAAGTCCTTTTTTATGATTGATTTTTCCATTAAAATATTATATAATACTAGTAGAAAGATGGAGGAATCAAAAATATGAAATTAGCAAATAATTTAAAACTTGAAATTTGTGAGGCTTTAAAAGATTATAAGAAAGCAAAAGAATACGTTTATAGTAAAGAAAGAAAGGGGGCAATTATAAGATCAATTCATCCAGTTTATCATAATACTTCAAAATCTTATATTAATGAAAAAGATGAAAATGGCAATTGGAAAAGTGTAGATTGTAGAAGATATAGATTTAATATTTGTAGTGAAAATAGTTGGAATAGAATGGAATTGGATAGTAAATTAAAAGAAGAAATAGAAAATAAAGTTAAAGATATTTTAAAAAATTATGGCATCAAATATAAATCAGTTAATTTAGATACCTATTATCCTTATTATGAAAGCAGAATGGAATATGCAAGCTGGATTAGGTGTTTAGATATATTTGTAGATTATGAATAAAGGGATTTAAAAAAATCCCTTTTTCTTTTTGTGATTGAATTATTTTTAAAAATATTATATAATCTATAATGTAAAAGGGAGATAGATAATATGAAAAAAGCAATTAATTATATGAAAGGCGAATTAGAATTAATGCCTAAACAAAAAGTAGTAAACGTTTATTATAATTTATTAAAGGAAAATAAAATTAAAATTAATAAAAACGAAATTAATAAATTAGAAAAAAATCAAATTATTCGTAGTTACGTTACTTTAAGAAATAATTATTTATTGGGATAGGAGGATTAAAGATGAAGCAATTTAGATTAGTTTTAAATGGTAAGCCTGGGGAGTGGTTAAATGCCAAAGACGTTAGTATAGAAACATTCCAAAGAACAGGTAAAGAGTTAGTTAAGTTAGGTTATAAAAACTGGTATGTAGAATGGAGATAGATAGTATGAAGTTAAGAGAATTAAGTGATGTATTAGGTGATTCAATAGTTAAGTATAGTGTTACCGTTTTAGGTGTAGATGAAGCTGTTTATGAAGTAGATTTCAACAAATTAAAACCTGAACAAAAATTACTATACTCTATCGGTGGTGATCCAGTGAGAGATGAACTTGGTGATGAACCGGTAATAGAAGTGTATTGTGGTCAAGGTGGTTTCATTATAGACTTGTCACCAAACTCTTTAGATAAAATGTTACAGGTAGCTAAGAAATATAACATACCTGTAGTTACTACACACTATCCACTAATCGATTAACTAAATTGGTTAAAAGGAAGTGAAATTAAATTGAAAAAATATGTATTCGATTTTAATTTAAGTTGTTGGATTCAACAATTAGAGATTGAAGCAGATAGTTATGAAGAAGCTGTTGAGAAGTTATATATGATGGATGCTAACGAAATAATTGAAAAAGGTTACGTTCATGATAACGATATAACAAGTGTAAGTTGTGACGACTTCGATGATGACGATGATGACTATGATCTTGATGACGACTATGATCTTGACGATGAAGATGAAGTTGGTGAGTCAGATGATGTTGAACATGATGCTGACTATGAAAGAAGTTGGGGTCCTGATAGATCCGATGAGGACGAAGAATAATTCGATTTTAAGGACGATAGTTTAAAAGATATATAAATTATTACCAAATTAAAACAAATTAAAAATAATGAGGTTTACTTAATTGTAAACCTTTTTTCTTTTTATGATTGATTTTTATATTAAAATATTATATAATATTAGTAGAAAATGGAGGAAATAAAAAATGCCAAAAATAACAAAAAATTTAATTCAAATCAAAAAAACTAAATACATTACTTGGACTTATCGTCTTAATGCTGGAACCACTTATAGTTCTCGTAGTGAACCTCATTGTAGTAGTATTAAAGATTATTTCAAATATGAAAATAAAGGTGAGGATGGGACTAAAAGGGTTTATGTATCATTCGTTAATCCTAATCATAACTTTATCGATACTCAACCAATATTTATAATTAAAAAAGGTTCAAATTATTATATCGATACAAATAGCAATTCATTTAATAGTATAAGGGAAGATTTAAGAGGAGCTATAATAGATTATTTAACAAAATAATATTGGAAATAATAAACAACCATTAATATTATAGGGGGTTTAAAGATGAAGAAATATTTCTTAGGTCATGAAGTTAGTGAATATGGGTTAAAGAATGGATATGTAGATTATGGGTGTTTAAGTGAAGGCTTTAATATGATATTGGCAAATGATATTGCAAAGAGGCTTGATCACTTCACACTCTATAATGGTGAAGATTATGATGTGGAGAATGAATGTTACCACGACATCTACCAGTGGTTCATTATAGATGAGAGAGCGGCCGAGGTGTTGAAAGAGTATACCGACGAGATAGTTTATGAAGATGAAGAGTTAGGGTTGTACATTTGGGCTGTCACTCATTATGGAACTTCTTGGAGTTACGTTTTAACAAATATAAAGATAGAATAAAATTAAATTAGCCAATCCTTAAGTGGATTGGTTTTTTTGTTGTAGTGATTGATAAATATTTGTTTTTATTATACAATATAGGTGTAAAGATGGAGGATAAGAAAATGGAAAAGAAATATTTAGAATTATCATATAATGGAGTTTTAGTTGGAGCTTTCGAAGATGTAAAGAAGTTAGAGAAAGATGAGAGAGGTACACTTACAATAGAGAGTGCTGATGGGAACTACACAATACCACGAGTAGTTTATGGGGGTAAAGAAGTGTACTACATTAAAGAGTTAGCTTTACCATTCGATAACTATAAATTAGTTTGTAGAAGAACATTAAGAGGACATACAAATAACTTAGATGACAAAGTAGTTAAACAAGTTAAGATCGGAGGTTGAGAGAAATGAAAAAGAAAAAGATTTCAAATCCATTTAATTTGGCACTCATTCAAGCAAGAGCACATATGAACTTAACTCCTACAAAGAAAGGTAAAGTAGAAAAAGAGTTAAGAAAAAATAAATATAATAAATGGAAGTTAGAATATTAAAATGTATATTTATATAGAGATGAAAGGTAGGTAATAGAGATGAAATATTATATGGTGTTAGAAGAAGGGATTGGAAAAGAAACTTGGAAAAGAGTTGAACATAAGTTTAGAGATGAGAATTCAGCCAAGGAGTATTATAACAAAAGTATCAAAAATCTTTACACATCATCTAAATACTTTAAACCAGTTGAAGTAGAAGTTAAGTATCCAATAGATGATAAGGATTTTGAAAATATTAAAAACGATTAAAAACTATTAAACTTTCAAATTATAAAATATTAAAAAGTATTAAAAACTATTAAAATCAATTTCATCTTTTTGAGATTGATTTTTTTGTTATTTTATTATATAATATAAGTGTAGTAAGGAAAGGTGATTTTATGTATCAGGAAAGAAAAAAATTATTCGATATGAATAAAAAAGATTTCGATAAATTTTGTGATTGTAATATAGACTTTGAGGGTTGGTGTAAAAAAACTTGTAAGTTACATGGAACTGAAATATGTAAAGTAGTTAATAAGTCACATAATGATAATATTAATTTAAGTAAATTGTGTGATGAATTAAATAATTTAAAAGACTTAGAACTTACATATATAGATAGATATAAAAATTAAAAGGGAAAGGTGATTTAAAGTGTTAAAGGTAACTTATAACGATAAACAAATAACTTGTATTGCAACATCTGGTCATACTAACACTTATATTGGTAAGTTACTTGTTGACTATACAAAATACGAAAGTAAGAAGTTATATGATGAAGAGAATAGAATTTGGACATATGGCAACACATTTGATCTAACTATCTCTAGTTGGTATGTAGAAGATAGTTATAAACACCAAGGTTATGGAAAGAAGATGTTGAGAGAAATATTTAAAGCCTTTAAACCTTACAACATTAACTCTTTAAAATATATTTGGAATGGTACCAATAAATATGTTGGTGAGTGGCTAAAGAAGTTTAACGCTAGATGTTGTTGTCCACTAGCTGTTTTGAAAATGAGTGAAGAAGATAATTGGGAAAGCCACATATACGAATTAAATGTAAATAGGTTTATGGATTATATAAATAATATTGAGTAGTTTTTGTGATTGATTTATTCCTCAAAATATTATATAATATGTATGTAAAGATGGAGGAATATAAAAAATGAAAAGACTAATTAAATTTGAAATTAATGAATTGGATGCATTAAATCCTAAAAAATATATATTGCAAGAAGAATATAATGGCTTTGGAATTTACCAAGAAAAATGTCCAAGTGGATTTTATTGCCACCAAAGCTGGCTATTGGCAGATAGCAAAAATAAAGTAATGCTTGCAGTGGATAGCTTTAATAATTGCTGCAAGGAAGAATTAATGGATATTGTGGATAATTATAATAAGGAAAAGAAATTTGGAATTAGAGGAAATTGGATTGGCTACCATAGGGAAGATAATAAAGATGTAGCTTTATATAGAATGCATAATTGCGTTAATAGAATTATTTAAATCAATCTTGTGATTGATTTATTTTTTATAATATTATATAATACAAGTATAAAAAAGAAGGAGATTAAAATATGAAAAGAAATGGATATGGTTATCAACCAACAAGTGATCCAGTAGATCATAAGAAACGAATTGAAGATTCTTCAATTGAAATTGGTGATTTAACTTTATGGAAAGCAAGAAAAATATGTAAAGAATTTTCTCAAAATAGAACTTTCTTTGACCATAAAGATTGCCCTCTATATAGTGTATGTGGGAAATCATTTGGTAATGAGTTTGTAGATTTAAATAAAAAAATCGAGGTGAAAGAAAATGATTAGAATATTACATGAAGGTTCAAAAGAAAACAATAAAACATTTATACGTGAAACAACTTGCAATAATTGTGGTTGCCGTTTCGAGTATACATTAGGAGATTGCGAAAGCGTTGAAGGAAGCCGTGAAAGAAGAAATGAGGTCAACCTTGAAATTAGATGTCCTCGCTGTGGTCACTACTTACATAGAATACTTAAATAAAAAGGGAGTTTGACTTACTAGAGAATAGGAGTAAATAACTTATGAAAGAAAATGAAATTAAACTTAATGATAAAGTTTATGTTGTTAGAAAGTTTGGAACAACTAAAAGTGGTTTCGATGTTCAAATTATTAAATATGAAGTTAAGTATAAAGGAAAAACTGCATTTATACCTTATGGCTTTCAACAATTGTCAGAAAGATATCAAGAAATACCATATAGTATGTGTTCAAAGACTTTAGAAGAAGCTAAACAAATAGTTCATTTAATGCTAGGTGATTCTATCGAATTCGTTGAACGATATAATGGAAACTATTATGATGTAAAGTTTAAGTAAAAGATAGAGGAGATACTATGAAGGATTATAAAGAATTAGTAGCCGCTATGTGTGACTACTGTGGATTAGATAACTTATATCCATATGATAACCCTGATGAAATCTTAGCAGAGTTTGAAGCTCGTGTTGACGAGCAAGCTAGAATAAAAATCTCTATGATTAGTAGAGAGAAAAAGTTAAATGATAGAATTAAAGAATTGGAAGATGAGGTAGACATCCTAGAAAAATGTATAAAATATAGTATCATGTAAAGTTTAAATAAAGTCAATTTAGGACTTGATTTATTTACATAAATATTATATAATATAGGTGTAATAAAGGAAAGGTGATTAATATATGACTATTATATATATTCTATTTTTAGGATTCGTTATACCTTCTATTTTCTTTATTGGGTTAGCTATTTTTATAGTAAATAAATATAAATATAAAACAATTCCTGAAAATCAAATAGATAATGAAACGAATTTATTAGATGTATCATTACCAAAGGGAATGCACGGTTATTATCTTATTGCACAAATTACAACTTCAAAAACAGTACATCATAATGCATCTTCATTTGGGTTCTATAATAACCATGTATCAGCTAGAACTTACACACCAGCTTTTAATAGTACTAAAACAAGTATTATAGAAATAACTGCTAAAACATTTCGTGAACTATTTGACCAGTTAAACCAGTATCCAGAGATGGATATCGAGTGGGTTAAGAAACGTGATACAGATAAAAAAGACGGTGCTTATTTTAAGTATGTCTATTATTACGGTTCAGATTTTAAGGATTTAAATCAAAGATTTATTTATCTACTTAAAATGTATTTAGCCGAAAAAGATAATGAAAGAAAAAATAAAATAAATGACATTAGAAATAAGTTTTATTAGAATTCTTATAGTATATAAATAATTCAAAATAGGTCTTGATTAAAGTCCTATTTTATTATATAATATAAATGTAAATAAGGGAGGAATAAAATATGTTAAAAATAGTTTTCGAATACAAAGATCGCTATACTGGTGGTCTATGGGTAAGACAAGAATGTGAAATGGAATCTATAAAAGAGTGTAAAGAATTTTATGGATTAGGTGTAGATTGCGATTATAGAATTATTAGTGTAGAAAGGATTTAAAAGAAATGAAGTATACTAATAATGGAAAGAAATATAATGTAGAAAGTGTAGCCTTTGGTGGGATGATCATAAACGTGAATGGAACAAGTATTACCAATTGTTCAAAGTTACCAGAATTTCCTACAACTGGTTATTCAGTATTTGTAGATAGTGATGAAGTATGTTTTGATAGTTTTGAGAAAGCATATGAGTTTGCTACTACAAAACAAAAGAATACATCTAGGTATTAAGCCGCTGGGCAAATAATAAAAGTTATTAGTTAAATCTAATTCTGTCCTATTACTTTAAGATAGGACTTTTTCTCTTTTGTGATTGATTTAAGTATTAAAGTATTATATAATATATATGTAAAAAGGAAGGAAGATGGTTGAAGATGAAAACTTTAAAAATATTAGGATGGTACTATTTAGCCGGGTTAACATATTTATTATATTTAATTTTATTCGTAACAATTATATTAATTCCAGTTTTAGTTTACCTATTAGATTTAAATTGGTGGTTCATAGAACCATTTGAAGACGCTAAAAGAAAGGCAGAAGAAATAAGAGGTGAGTAAGGTGTTAAAGAAAGTAAAAGAGTTAACAGTAGAAGAATTACTTATTTTAGGTAAAGCTGATAATGTAAGAGAGTTAAGAATAACTATTAATGGAACAGATAATCCTAATAAACACTTTGATGTTAACATTGGTGGTGTTAATTATGGAAGAAGGTTATTCCTAGAAGATGAAGTAGATATTCCTGAAATTAGTAATCTTTCATATATATTCTTATTTAGATTAAAACATCACTATGGTAAAGTGAAATTTGTAGATAAGGATAATGAGCTACTTCAAATAACATATATAAGAGATATCCCAAATATTGCAATTGATTTCTATCATGAAAGAGTAGAGTATACAGAATTACTTCCTATAGATAATCCATACAATGATGAAGTTGTAGCTTGTATTAAATTTATGGATAAAACTAAAGAAGACTTAAAAAATATGAGATAGAGGTGATTAGTATGAAGGCAATAGAAATGGCAGTATTAAAATTATTAGAATATAGATTAAAGTACGATACAATGTCTTGTAGTAGTTGTTTTGCTGCCGACGTACTAACAAAGTATAATAACAAAGAATATCCTTGTGAGCACGACTCTAGACCATTATATGATGCTGACAATGTTGAAATTGGATGTCCTAAAAATTGCGTTCATTGTAAAAATGCCTGGGTCAAGGCTTTTGAAGTATTAGAAGAAAAAGGTATCGATATCGAAGATACTATGGAGTTTAATTGTTAATATGAAGAGGGCGATAGTATGGAAAAGAGAGTAAGAGATTTAACTGATGAAGATTATGATAGAATGTGTAAAAAATACAACTCTAGTGAAAACTGCCAATGCAGCCAATGTCCTTTAAACCATTACTGCCCATGTGCTTGGGATGATGAACTAGATGATATAGTAGTGTTAGATGACCCAGAGGAGAATGATTAATATGAAAAAGAAGTTAATGAGAATAGGTGATATCAACTTAAGTAAGAAGGCCGAGTTCTGCAACCATCCTAGTGGTACTCCCTGTCCTAAAACTTGTAAGTTTGCAGCAGAGCATGGCAGATGTAAGTTAGTTGAAAAGCAATATGAGAATGAAATGATTGAAGTAGAAGTTGATGATTAATAAGGGAGGTATGTATTATGCCAGAGAGAATAACAGGAAAGAAGATTAAAACATTAGGAGACCTTAGAGATTTTGTTAACAATACTTTAGGTGACCTAGAAGATGATTATGAATTAGATGTTGATGGTGGCTTCCAATATGATGTAACGCTAATGGCTGATTGCAGTATATCATATTCTGAGAAGAGCTTAACGATTGATTGTGAGGTAGACGAGTCAGCTATGTACAAGAACTTGTTTACAAGGAATAGGAAGGAGTAGTGATTAGCATGAAGGATATTAAGAATAGAATAGGCAGATTTAAACTAACTGAAATACATGAGAATACTCTTACTTATTCCATAGCTACTGAAAAAGATGATCCATTTGTATTAACTCAATTTATAGTGGAATTATTAGATGGAACATACACAATACCCGAAAGACAAGAGATAACCTTCTATCCTCAACATGATATAGAAATAAGTGAAATTCCTTTTGAAGGTAATGAAGAGAAAGAAATTAAACAAATGATTAATGATTATAATAAAGGAAAGGATAAACGTGAATAATCATGACTAATGAAAGTTTAAATGAAAATCAAAAAATATTTATTACAGAAAAGGATAGATTAGATTTATTTCACAAAATAGAACCATTTGGTGAGTATACAAAGGAGTATGCTTTTAGTACCGATTGCTTAGAGAGATTTTGTTCAGGTAGAACTGAATTACCTGATTACGCTTATTCTCATATAAGAGCTTTATTAAAAAAAGAATTTAAAGAATATTGTAAGGAAAATGATTTACATATATCTAAAGAAAATTTAGGTCTTATTATCAAGTCATATAATCTTTTAGATTCTAAAATAAGATATATTGCAAATGAAATTTTAGGTATAAACTTTATTATAGACCGTTGGGAAATTGGAACTATTAATGTTGAAATAGAATGGACTGAATATGATAACTATACTGAGTATGAATCTTTTCCAATTTATTTATTAGCTATTAATTCACTAAATGAACTTAAAGATGCTTGGAAAAAAGTTAAAGATGAAAGAGCTGAATTAAAGCGTAAAAAAGAAGAAGAAAGAAAAAAACAAGAAAAAGAAGATAAAGAAAAGGTAGAAAAAGCTTTATATGAACAATTAAGAGCAAAATATGGTAACTAATATTGTATAATAAATATGTGCAGGCATAGGTGGTATGATTTAGGTTTTTTTCCTACCAAGTGGAAAGACAAGTATCAGCTAGCGAAGGCCAAGCGAAAAGTCAGACAAGCGACCTGCTGATACGACCTAATTTAATCTAAATAATATTATAGCAGGTATGACGTAAAAGGTGTACGAAGCACAAACAAGTAATTTATTACATGAGATTAATTCTCTAAGGCTAAAGGTTATGTAATTCCGGAATAAGTAATCAAAGTCTGTACCTTACAATTCCTGGCGACAGTAGTCATAATAAAGCTGAGTCGATGCAGCAAGCTAGAGTAATCTAGTGGGAATGGTCCGGCCGAGTCATACGTGGTATAATGTTATTTAGATTTTTTTGTGATTGATTTATTTCAATATTTATATTATAATATATGTGTAAAAAAGGTAGGGTAATTAAATTATGAAATTACTAAAAGTTATATCAAGTTCAGTTGACTCCATTGGTTATAAAAACGGAATACTAGAAGTTCAATTTAAAAATGGTGAATGTTATATTTATTCAAGAGTTCCTAAGAAAATATATAATCAACTCATGAAAGCAGATTCAATAGGTACGTTTTTGAATAAGTTAATTAAACCAAATTACACTTATATTTATTTACCTTGGTTTGGAACAATACCATCTGGGGTATCCTTCCACTAAACATAAGGTCTTTTATTGTATAATATGAATATAAAGGAGATTTGTATGGATAATAAAATAATTTATTATATTGTTGAAACATGTGTTGCTAATTTAGGTAAACCTGAACCCTATGAAAATATTATGGGTTATTTAGATTCCTATCAAGAAGCAAGCGAAAAAGTTAAAGAGCTAGAATCAAGGTATCCAAAGTATAAAGCAAATGATGGTAAAGAATATCCTATTTTTAATATACGAATGTTGGAACCATTTTTTGATGATGAGGTAGAAGGGGGTAAATAATTATGGAAACTAAAAAAGTTTATATTTACAGATTTACTACAATTCCTGATTATGTAAAACAATATGGAGAAAACATAACTGTAATTGAAAAGAATGGCATAATTGGTTTTGGTGATTATGTTGATGTTGAAGATTATGATTATATTTGGAAAGGTAACTTTGATAATCTTGATAATATAATAGATGAAAGTTATGGAGATGGTATATGCTATGATTTCTATTCATTTAGGAATGATAGATTATTAGATTTTACATTGGCTGTTCGTGAAATCCTACAAGACAAAATAAATAATCATAAAAAGGAAATAAAAGAATTAGAATCATTACAAGAAAACTTAAACTTGAAGGTGAATAGATTAAGATTATGTTAAAAATAAAAGAGGATATAAATATGATAGAGTATAAAACAGAAGGATATATTGTTATGGTGGGAGATAAATTTATATGTGAAGCAAATGGTCGTAAATATATTTGTCTAAAATCAGAAGATGTTTTAAAGAATGAAAAAATTTGGAGACCTAAATTCTATCATAACTTAAAAGCAGCACAAGCAGCTGCAGCATATCAAGATTATTCTTTTGATGAACCAAAAATTATAAAGGTAAACTTAATATATAAAGAAAGTGAATAAATATGGAAAGATTAACTGAAAAAACAAACGAAAATTACAGGTTTGTAGATGGCACAATCTATGTTCACGAAGTGGTAACTAAACTAGGCGAATTAGAAGATTTAGAAGAACAAATTGGCTGTCCGTTAGAGGTGTTAGGTAAGCTAAGGCAAGCAAATTATATTTATCGAGATGATGGAGTAGTATTTGGCTTCATTGGTATCAATTTTAATGATGAAGATAAGTTGATTTTATATAATGATGATGAATGTAACATCTTTACAAGTGATTTAAGATTGGCTGACTATAAAAAAAACTTGGTGGCTTAAAGCTGATAGGAGTGAGTAAGATGCCAAAATATACAACTAATAAAAATAATAAGCCTAACTTAAAGAAATGCCAGAATTGTGGTGCTTATGGTCAACCTAATAGAACTTGTAAGTATTGGGCTTATAATAATTTAACTGAATGGTCTTGCTGTCATCCAAAAGCTAAGAAAGAAGGCAATTAATATGAAAAAATGTAAACAATGTTACTGGAAATTTTATAAATTCACTAATGCAAAACATTTTACACAAGCCATATTTATATGTCCTAAATGCAAACATACTACAAAAGGTTACACTAATCCTATGGGCGAGTTTTTAGGTAAGGTAAAAGGAAAAAGAGAGGATAAGAGTGAGTAATATGTTTAGTGAAAGAGAAACAGATAATTATATTGATAATATGGAAGCAGAAAACCAAACATATGTTGATAAAGAATTAAATTATGCTAAAAAATGTTATAATTTAGAGGGAAAAATAGGTTGTCCATTAGAAGTTAGATGTGAAGTAGTGCCAAATAGTTATATTTTTACTTTTGGAACAAGTATGGAAACTCAAGAAGTTATTACTAGAAGAAAAGTTATTACTATAAGCAAAGAAGGAATTTATATTTCTTATGCTACTGTAAATGGCAAAGAAAGAGATATGATATTACCTTGGGGAGCATATAAAATGACTTGGTGGTTAAAATCTGATAGGAGTGAGTAGTATATGACAAGATCAGAAATGATACGTAAACTTATGGAATTAGGTTATTCAGCAGCGGATAGTAAAGAAGCATTGTATTTAACTAGTTTAAATTTTGAAGAAGCTAAGGAATTATTACATTTATATACTACATCAAATATGCAAATTACTTATGAATTACTTAAAGTTCTAAAAGCAGTAAAAAATTTACAAAAAGGTATAGGTGAGTAGATTATGAAATGGATAGTTAAAAAATTTAGATTCTACTCAGAAGCTGGAGAGCCTTCTGGAGAAACTACTATTGTAGGTTATAGTGATAAGGATACTATGGAATTATTTAAGGTATTACAAGAAGCTTATCCTAATATGTTGATCCTAAAGAAAGTATATATGCCTAGTAAAAATTCTATATTTGATTATAACTACTATGATATAAATGGAGATAATATTCCTGTTTTAGACCTTTTTAGAAGCTATGTATATTTTGAAGAAAGTACTTTAAAAGAGTTTTAGAAGGGTAATGTTGAATAATATGGAAACTAATTTAATTAATATTTTAAATCAAATAAGTAATGATGCCTGGTGTCATAGAACATATTGGAAATCTCAAAGGTCATTAAAACAAATTAAAGATAAATTAACTGAAGAAGAATTTAATAAATTAGATTTATTATTAACTTTAAATTGTGACCCAATGTGTCCTGATACTCACTATTCCGATTATGCGGCTAAAAAAGAAGTTTCTGATTACATTAAGACACTGATTGTTAAATATGGAGGTTAATTATGGAAAAAGAAAAAATGCTAATGACAGTGTGTGGTTATGAAATACCAACTAAAGATATAAAAATTAGTAAAAAATATTTTGCCTCTGACGGTTGGATTTGGTGGATAGATGTTGCTGACTATGGTTGGGTTATAACTAATGCACCCGGATGTGAAACATATACTAAAGACGGATATAAAAACGACTTAGGTTATGAAAAGAATTTTGAGGAAGCATATAAGTGGTTGTTAGATGTTTGTACAAAAAACAACTGGACACTAAAAGAAGTAGAAACTTCAGGAGATGTAATAGAGTCAGATGATTAAGAAAATTAAGAAAACTATTACTTATAAAAATAAAAAATCCTTTAGTGAAATAGTACCTAAAAGAAAAATTAAAAGGGTAAAACTAAGGGCTCATAATTATATTCAAACGTGGTTTTGTTTAGGTAATACATCTTACTCTTTAGAAGAATATATTAAAAACTACTGTATGAATAATAAAAAGTTTTGTCTTAAACAAGCAAAGCGTTTATATATGATACAAACTGGAAGAATTAGGAGGTTATTATGGAATTAACTCTACGTGGAGAAACAATTGATATTGAAACTGGTCAGGAAGTAACCTTTTATCGATATATACTTAATAAGGATAAAGTTGAATTTAAAGAAGATAAAGTAGTTGTCGATGAAATATATGAAGCCGTTGGTTATGATGGTGCTTGTAAGGATCTGATGGTAACATTTAAAAATGAATCTCACGGTGCAACTTTACATCATTATGAGTTAGGTGATTTTTATTTAAGTATCAGTAATAAAAACGTACTAGATTTTCTTAAAAGAAAATACGCGTCCTACAATAAGCAAGAAAAACGATTACAAAGTGAAATAGACAGTTTATCTAAACAAATCGAAAATCTAAATAATGATAGGTCTAACTTAGAAATACTAATAATGCAAGTAGCATTAAGAAAATGGAAATCAGAAAATCAGAAGTTTATTATAAATAAAAAAGTATAAAAAATATTAATGAACTATAGAGATATAGTTCTTTTTTATTGTATCTTTAAATATAGAAGTAATAAAATTCATCAGGAGGAAAAGTAAATGAATAATAAAGTAAATAAAACGTTAGATGAATTATCCCTTTTAGTTTGGTTAACCAAAGGACGTAAATATGAACTTATACCTACTTTATGTAATTATACTGGATGTACAGAAGAAGATTATTCGGATTCAGTATTAATTAGAATTGTAGAAGATGCTTTATCTGATATTAGTAGAAAGTATCATTTACCTGGAATTATGTGGTCATATTTTGATGCAAGAAGAACGCATAAAAATTATTCAGAAGTTTTTAATAAACCTTATGACGAATCAGCAGTACTAGTAGCTCCTTTTTTACATATTCCAACGTATACTTTTGATATGGAAGATTTAAAAAAATTAAATGAATTAAAAAAATATTTACCTGAATATAATAAAAATGCAAAAAAATAAAGGAGTTGTAGTTGATATGAAAAAGTTTGTTGTTATAGTAAATTGTCAAGGACAACCATTTTATTATTTTTATAAAACATTGTTGGGTTCTTTGTTTGGATATGTTAAACAATATTTGAAGAAACGCAAATATAATACTATGAGTTTCAGTTTAAAACAAAGTTTCACATTAGGAAAAATTGATGAAAGGGATATCAAAAGAAAATAAAAGAATAAGGGTGAATAATATATGCTAAAGATAAAAGATGATATAGATTTAAAAGAATTAGAAAAGTTTGGATTTACTGAAATCAAATTTATTTCTGATGGTGAATGTTTAGGTTGGAAATGGTCTAAAACGATTAGGGATGATGGAGAAGAAAAAGAAGTAGAAATATATATTTATCCAGATATCAATAAGAACCATAGAAGAATTATGGTAATAGACTATGATGTTGAAGATAAATTATTTGATTTAATTCAAGCAGGATTAGTAGAGAAGGTAGAGGAAGATGAGTAAGAAATTAGAGGACTTAGAAAAATTAATATCATTGGCTTTCGTTATGAGTGAAAATATGGTAGGGCTGTCAAAAGGTAATTATGATGAACAAGAATTCATTAAAAAGACTTACGAGTATTTAAATAAATATCATGTTGATTTTAAAAGTAGAGAAGAATTAAAAAAAGCCTTACAACGCCTAGAAGCAATAGACAATGCCATTGCAATTTGTAAAAAAACTAATGAACAAAAATATGTTTATATTAGAGAAAGTTATGGAATAGTTAAAGAAGAATTCTTTGATGATTTAGATTATGAAGTTTTTAGTAATAGACTATATGTAAACTCAAGAGGGATATATTATTCTTTTGAATTAAAAGACTATGGAAAAGATTGGGCATTAACAAAGGAGGAACTCGAGAATGACTAATGAATTTGAAGTACTAAAAGATTTTTATTTATTAAGAAGAAGATACATGAATTCACAAGGAACAGATAATTTGTTTTCCTTAAGTAGTGAAGAAAGAAAATTACTTGAAAACATTGAACAAGCCCTAAACGAACTAAAGCAAATTAAGGAATCTAATACTAATGAAGCGTTGATATTTTATATCGACCAAATGATAAAACGTAACAATAAATTTATTGCTAAGGATAAAGGCGTTCCGCAGCTATATATTAACGATAATGAGATATTAAAGCAAATCAAACAAATTTTGCTTAACAAAAGTAAAAAAGAAGAATTACTTGATGAATTATTAGAAACTAAAATTCGTCCTTGCTTTATGTTAAATGGTATAAACTTTA